>CERC01044452.1_pt1 | contig 304084 bp, 300 predicted proteins | sample 530921 | NCBI WGS metagenome assembly CERC01 (sample SAMEA2621099, study PRJEB7988) | marine metagenome | isolation source: saline water (ENVO:00002010), including
CAAAAAAAGATTGCTGAACTTGAGGACGAAGTTCGACGCCTCAAAGGTGAGCAGCCCAGACCTAAGTTTAAAGGCAAGAAAAAGATTAAAAAGAGAGATACTTCAGAGCTTGATCATGACGATGATGATGAGGACCCTCCCGCTCCCAAAAAGAAATCAATTCCTGTTGATAAAGAAGTAGAAGTAGACGTTGATCAAAAAGACCTTCCAAAAGATGCTCGATTTATTGGAACCACCGAACGGGTTATTCAAAACTTAAAAATTGAAAGAAAAAATATTAGATTTGTTTTCAAGAGATACTACTCGCCGTCTTTGAAGAAAACCTTTGTTGGCGAGATTGAAGGTCTTGATGGTTCAAAGTTTGGCGGTGACCTTAGGGCCTTAATTGATTACTTATACTTTAAGCTCCGTGTCCCTCACGAAAAGATTCGTGAGTTTTTAATGGAGTTTGAAATTGAAATCTCCAAGGGACAACTTTGTAGAATGTTAAATGAATCAAGACCTGAACTTGAAGAAGAGCTTGAAGGTGCCAGACAAGCCTCACTCATAAAAAGTAAAACAAATCACCTGGACGAGACTGGGCACAAGCTAAGCAACCTTCCTCTGTACACGTTTTGTTTTTCGAATATCTACATGACCTTTCTAAAAACATTTGGACGCAAAACTAAAGCAGACGCTATGTCTACTGTTTTTGGAGTGAATGAAGCTTATTGCTTTGATCACACAGCGATCAATTACCTAGCTTCTGAGGGGGCTGGTGAAAAGTTTTTAAGAGAGTCTAGAAAGCTTTTTAGCAATACAGTGTTTACAAGGGCGGGATTTTTCAAGCTTTTAGAGGGGTTGGAGCTTTCAAAACCTCAGAAAACTAAGGTTAAAGAAGCTGCGATGTATGGAGCTTACATAAAGAAAGCTCAAGGCCCTCCACTAAAATATCTCGTCACAGACGATGCCAAGAATTTAAGTTTCTGGAAGCGACATCAGCTCTGTTGGGTTCACGAAATTCGAAAGTATAAGCTTCTAGATGTTTATGGACATTCATCAATTGTAGATGAATTAATTGATGAGATGAGGCTTTTTTATGGAAAGCTTCGAGCGTTTAGAAAAAGTCCATGTGAGGATCAGAAAAAGACCCTAATCAGGCTCTTTAACAAGATTTTCACTCAAAAGACTCTACTAAATTCAGTAAATGAACAGCTAGCTTTGACTATGAAAAACAAAAAGAAACTTTTGTATGTTCTTGAGCACCCAGAGGTTGAGATTCACAACAACCTTGTGGAGAGAGATATTCGAGAAAAGGTGATTAAGCAGAAGATTTCTCTTTTCAACCAAAGCTGGGAAGGTGTGAGGGCCTGGGACTTAATGCTTTCACTGGCGGGAACTTGCAAGAAAAACGGCGTAAGTTTCTTCAAATTTCTTTTAGATCGGCACAATCGACACGAAAATTTGCCATATCTCGGCCAAATAATAGCTCAATCCTAAGCCTTAAAAATCTGCACAACATTTGGGGCGCTTACTATGTGAATGTCAGGATACTAACGGCCTGTTAAGTACGTCGCTAACTTATTAATATTTAGCTTTGAAAAGCCGGAATGGGTATATTACATGTCAAAAAAGGCTTTAACGACTATTTAAGCAACCTCAAAAGATCCTTCTGTGATTCGTAAAGCATGCATGACAAGAAGTCTGTGAAAGGTTTGTGAATCCCGTCATTGCCTTTGCGAGTAAGCTCTAAGTATTGAACCCTATAAATAGGTGGAATAATTGTGATGGTGTAACCTGCTTGAATAAGAGCAAGGTTCATTAATAGTCTTGCGGTACGGCCATTTCCATCAACAAATGGGTGAATGGTTACAAGTTCGTTGTGAATCCATGCCGCTAACTCGATGGGGTGAAGTTCTTCTTTTTTAATCCTCAACTCAGCTACAAACGAACTCATTAGTTCAGGCACTTTGCTTGGTTCTGGAAGCTTTAAGTCCGTACCAGAAATGAATACTTTGATTTTTCGATAACTTCCTGCCTCATTTGCATCAATTTGCTGGTAAAATATGCGGTGAAGTTCAAGTATATCATCCTCATCAAAGAGGTCGTTTTTTGAAATATCTATCACGTAGTCAAAGGCCTTTGCATTTCCAGTTGCCTCATAGATTTCTCTCAAAGGTTTTCCAGAAACAGTTAGGCCATCTTCAATGACAACTTTTGTCTCGATTTCTGTAAGGGTGTTTCCCTCAAGTGCGTTAGATGAGTAAGTTTGCCCAACTCTAAAGAAAGATCTTAGTTGAGCAAGCTCTTCTTTTTTAAGAGGTCTTAGTTTGTCTAATTCTGCTTTTAGTCTGTCACAGTCCTGAATTCTATTATTGAAATTCATTTATTGGCCCATCCTATCATATGTACAATTTTAGCCCATAAGACTAGCGTAGGCCATTAATTCCATCTTTGACCATGGCAAGGTGAATATGCCTTAAGCTACTCAAGCTTCAAGAAGTACCGTATTACACTTACGGTCAAACCACGGAACTTTCTTATGATTGTAACCAAATGGAGAGATTACAGACATAAGCCATCTGGACACTGCGGTTGCTACGGACATTTGATTGCCAGTGATTACGTCTCTAATCTTGATGTGAGTGAACTTCTGCCCAACTGTCTGCGCTTTTGCGCTTAAAATTGGAACGTATAGAAGGCATAGAAGATATATGGCAAAGCCTACATATCCATAGGTAAACTTGTTGAAAACGCCAGAGAAAATCAGGCCATAAATTTTAAGAACAATGAATGCGAATATATTTACGACTATTAGGTCTATAAACATTGCTGTAAAGATCTTTGAACTTTTAGGATATTGGCCTTTAAACTTTAGATAATCGCTGTCGCTTGCTTTTCCCATTTCTAACTTCCATTTAAAAAAAAGAAAGGGGAGTTCTCACTCCCCTTTTGTATTTGAGTATATTACTTTTCGTTTAAGTATCTCAAAACATTGTGCAAGATTCCACCATTTTTGAAGTAATCAAGCTCATCTTTTGTATCAATTCTGCAAACAGCACTTACTGACTCGCTAGATCCGTCAGCTCTAGTGATTTTAACTTCAACTTCCTGCTTAGGTTGGATTGAATCAACGCCCTTGATTGTGAAAGTCTCTTCTCCCGTAAGTCCAAGAGCTTCACGGTTTGTGCCTTTGAACTGAAGTGGAAGAACACCCATACCAATTAGGTTTGATCTGTGGATTCTTTCGAAGGATTCAACGATTACAGCTTTTACACCTAGAAGAATGGTACCTTTTGCCGCCCAGTCTCTAGAAGATCCTGTTCCGTATTCCTTGCCACCAACAACTACGAGTTGAGTTCCCTCTTCCTTGTACTTCATAGCAGCGTCGTATACGGCCATCTGCTTACCAGTTGGAACGTGCTTAGTGTATCCACCCTCAACACCATCAAGCATTAGGTTTTTAATTCTAATGTTTGCAAATGTACCTCTCATCATTACTTCGTGGTTACCACGACGAGACCCGTAAGAGTTAAAGTCTTGGATTTTAACTCCATGAGCTTGAAGATATTCACCAGCTGGAGAGTCAGGCTTAATCGCTCCTGCAGGAGAGATGTGGTCAGTAGTAGTTGAGTCGCCAAGAATTAGAAGCGGTCTAGCGTCAACAATGTCTTCTTTCTTGTCCAAATCCATTGTCATACCTTCAAAGTATGGAGGGTTTTGAACATAAGTAGAGTTAGAATCCCAGTCATATGTTTGAGATTCAGTTGCAGCTACGTTTTGCCACTCTTCAGTGCCTTTAAACACGTCAGAGTATCTAGACTTGAACATCTCTTCATCAAGGCAAGACTGGATAGTCTTTTGAATTTCTTCGCTTGTTGGCCAGATGTCTTTAAGGAATACATCGTTTCCATCTTTGTCTTTACCAATAGCGTCTTTCTTAAGGTTAATTTTTAGGTTACCAGCAAGAGCGTAAGCAACAACAAGTGGCGGAGACGCCAAGTAGTTAGCTCTAATATCTGGACCAATTCTTCCTTCAAAGTTTCTGTTGCCAGAAAGCACTGAAGTAGAGATTAGATCACCTTCGTTAATTGCTTTAGAGATTTCTGGGTTTAGAGGTCCAGAGTTTCCAATACATGTAGTACATCCGTATCCAACAAGGTTGAACCCAAGATCGTTTAGGTGTGTTTGAAGACCAGCTTTTTCAAGGTAGTCAGTAACAACCTGAGAACCAGGAGCTAGTGAAGTCTTAACCCATGGCTTAACACTTAGACCTTTTTCAAGTGCTTTCTTGGCAACAAGACCAGCTGCTACTAGAACCGCTGGGTTCGAAGTGTTTGTACAAGAAGTAATAGCTGCAATACAGATGTCACCGTGAGTAAGTTCAAAGTCTCTTCCTTCAACTTTTACGTTTTTAGAAGCGTCTTTCTCTTCCACCTTAAAGACTTCTTTCATGTCGTGGTGAAATTGCTTGGCAGCATTTGAAAGAGCAATTCTATCTTGAGGTCTCTTAGGGCCTGCAATAGATGGCTCAACAGTAGTCATATCAAGCTCAAGAGTGTCAGTGAATGACGGCTCAGGGCTGTTTGCATCTCTCCACATGCCTTGCTCTTTAGCATATGCTTCCACAAGCGCGATTCTGTCAGCGTCACGGCCTGTAAATTTTAAGTAATCAATAGTTTGCTCGTCGATTGTGAAGAATCCACAAGTAGCGCCGTACTCAGGTGCCATGTTAGCAATTGTAGCTCTATCAGCAAGAGTTAGGTTGTCAAGGCCTTCACCGTAGAATTCTACGAACTTACCTACAACACCTTTCTCTCTAAGCATTTGAACAACAGTCAGAACAAGGTCAGTTGCAGTTGTTCCTTCTGCCATTTTTCCAGTTAGTTTAAATCCAACAACTTCTGGGATAAGCATTGTAACCGCTTGTCCAAGCATTGCTGACTCAGCTTCAATACCACCAACACCCCAGCCAAGAACGCCAAGGCCGTTGATCATAGTCGTGTGAGAGTCAGTGCCAACACAAGTGTCACAGTAAGCAAGCTCTTTTCCATCTTGCTCTTTAGTCCAAACAACTTGTCCTAAATATTCTAGGTTTACTTGGTGAACAATCCCAGTCCCCGGAGGAACAACCTGGAAGTTCTCAAATGCTTTTTGTCCCCATTTAAGGAACTGGTATCTTTCTTTGTTTCTTTCGTACTCAAGCTCAACGTTTTCTTTAAATGAGCTTGGTGTTCCAAACTTATCAACCATTACAGAGTGGTCAATAACAAGATCAACTGGAACTTGTGGGTTGATCTTTTGAGCGTCCCCGCCCAAGTTTTTCATAGCGTCTCTCATTGCAGCAAGGTCTACTACAGCTGGAACACCAGTAAAGTCTTGCATAACAACACGCGCTGGGTGGTAAGAAATCTCTCTATCCGAGCTTTTATTCTTAAGCCAACCAAGAACAGCAGAGATATCGTCTTTTACAACAGTTTTGCCGTTTTCGTTTCTAAGTAGGTTTTCAAGCAACACTTTAAGCGAATTTGGAAGCTTGCTAGTGTCGCCCAGTCCATTTTCTTGGGCCTTTTTCAGACTATATACTGCATAGTCCTTTCCGTTGACCTTAAGGTCTGACAATGAGTTAAATGAATTCCCGCTCATAAGTGTCCTTTTGATGTGTGATAGTGGTTACGTTCTGATCTAAAAATTGAGCCAATAATATACCTTTTAAGACGCATTCTCAACTTCAAACGATATAAAAATGCTTTAAATACAACGCTTTATTGCAACATGGTTGAAAAATTGTTTAAATTAATAGGATAAACGGAGATTGAAACATGGAAGTATTTCAGCGCGAAATGTATATAGAGGTTTTTGGCAATGTGCCAATTTACTTCGGAATCGGCATTCAAATTGTTACCGCCCTTATTCTTGGCGGACTTGTGGGCTTTGACAGAGAAATCAAAATGAAGGCCGCAGGGCTTAAAACCAATATCCTTATATGCATTGGAGCCACGCTTTATACCACAATTTCACTTATAAATCTTCCAAATGCTATTGGATTAGTTGACCCCAACCGTGTTGCCGCTCAAATTGTAAGCGGGATCGGCTTTTTGGGTGCTGGTGCAATCATTCAAGGTCGCGGAAACGTTACCGGGCTCACAACGGCCGCCACGATTTGGGTCGTTGCAGCAATTGGCTTTACAATTGGCGTAGGCTATCCCCTTGTGGCCACCCTATTCTCTATTACTGTTCTCGTGGTTTTGAGACTTCTAGCTCCAATTCACAAGTTTATTGAGCGGGAAAGTGAGCATAAGGACTTTCATATAGAGGTTTTATCTATTGGAACTGTTAAGCGGATGGCCTCCAAAATGTTTCTCGGAGAGAATATCGAGCTTGAAGAGTTATATGAAGAAGAACCTCGCGAAGGAAAGAAGCTTCTCCATATCTTTCTCACAGGCCATCCAAGGGCTATAGAACGCATATCTCAAGAACTTCACAGCATTATGAAGGTCGAAAAGGTCTCATATCGTCAGGTTGAGAGTGCCTCAGATATGTATGAGATGATTAACGAGTAGTATCTCTAAATCACCTTTTAAGGTTAGATGCTGGGGCTATTATTGTTTTCTTTCTAATCAGTATTAGTGTCATTTACCCTTTCGACTATAATCCCCTATAAACCGTCAAATATTTTGACAATGAAAATTGTAAAAAATTCTACACTCCTGTTGTGCTTTGCATTGTCAATCTAAACTATATGTATATTGTTATTATCGCTCCCTCCTGAGTTTTAAAAAAAACATAGCAGGTTGAGGACAATGTCTAATTTTAAAGGACTTTTATTATGAAATTTTTTTTTCTTTGCTTAACAATGCTTCTACCAGCTCTTTCATTTGCTGAAAACATACCTCCCGAAAAAGAGCCTTTTTTTAAAGCAAGGTCTTTTAGACAAGGTAATGGTGAAATAACGATTGAGGAGATAAGATCTGGTCATGCCCAAATAGGTAAATCCCTTAGCATGGTACTGGAAAGTCGTCCTTTACTTAATGAACTAGTAGGTCAAATTCAAAATGAATATCCAAACCTATCAAAGGAAGAAGTCTTAGAGTACTTGATTTTGAATATAGAAATAGATTAGGCATCAGAAAGAGAAGCTAACTTGTTAAAAAACAAAAATTTAGCAGCATAAAAGTCGGTGATCTTTTGGACAAAAAAAGGGCCGGCGTATCCAATTTGGATCTTTTCCGGCCTGTGATTAGCTCTGGGCTAAGATTAAATTCTCTTAGTCGCAAGCTTCTTGCTTTGAGGGTCATTTCTGACCTTCCCTTTTGAATCCACCACGCGTCAAGTGGCAGGTTTACTTTGTTGGGGAATGTGTTTCAGCAGCTTCCTCCTTACAGAATCATCTAACGATGCGCTGCCTATACATGTATATTAACTCTTTTCACTAAAAACAGAAAGTAAAACGAAGTAAAAGCTATTTTACGTATTTTTAGGTGTTTATTGCATATTTGTTACGTATAATATAAATTATACGAATAAAAATGGGTATTTTTTAAACAAAAAGTATCGAAATTGATTGAATTGCAAATAAAAGCAAAGGGTATGCCTTGTTCAAGAAACACAGGAAATGGCTGGATAGTTTTCTAAGAAATTGTGAGAAGCTAAACCGCTCTGGACACACAATTAAGAACTATCGAAGTGACTTAGAAAGATACATTCACTTTTACGAACACTTCTATGGCTCGCATTTAAACCGTGCAAACGCTAAGACAATCGAGACATATAAAGACTTTCTGAGCGGTAGCTCCCCTAGGCCCAGAAAAGGTTGGCGAAAACTCCTGTGGTACAGACGGGTCAAAAGTGTGCCAAATCCATTAAATTTGGGTGTGAACAGCCAAAAAAGACACCTCTCGAGTATTAAGAATTTCTACGACTATTTAATCCAATCTCACGAGGACAACTCAAAAGCGTTTGGAAGAAATCCTGTAAAGAGCAAAATCCACACAATTAAGGTGAAGGACAGCGATATTGAGCATACAAAGCTCTTAAATCACCGGGACTGGGACTCCTTGGATAAAAACCTAAATAAGGTCAAAGACAGACTTGTGGCGTATCTGCTCTATTTTGGAGGTCTAAGGCTCGAGGAGTTATGCCGTTTGAGGTATAGCGATTTTTCTCAACGGACCAAGTCTTTGAGCTTTATACGAAAAGGTGGTGAGCGGCATTATCTAAAAATTCGAGAATTTGAAACCATCTTTGATCTTTTGGAGAGGCACAAAAGTATGGCAAGCGTTGAGAGCGAGTACTTATTCACTAATAAGACAGGTGCGCAGGTCAGCACACGTGCAATGTATGCCTTTATCAAACGAATGCTTATGAGAGCTGGCCTTTCTTCCGACTTAACTCCCCACAGCTTTAGAAAGGCATGTGCAACCAATATGTATGTTGAAAGCAAAGACATTTTAATGGTTAGAAACTACTTGAATCATAAAGATGCCAAGGTCACTCAAACCTATATTGAATACTGATTTACTTACAGACCGATAAGTTTAATAAATCAGATAACTCGCATGTAAGCGCGTTTCGAACTATCTCAGACTCGGGCATCTGAACATGGTCATCGTAAGGACTATCAAGCAAGTCCGCGTACTCGGCACTACTTAAGTTGATGTTTCGATCCGCATTTTCTACAGGCCTGCCACGATGGATCTGTATTGGTGAGTTCGGCAGGATGTGAGAGTCTTGGAAGTAGTTTATAAACCGCTTTGTTTTTCCATTTCTTTGACCTACAAACTCGTCTGACATTTTAAAAGGGTAATATAAAGTCTGCACCACTGGATCAATGGAGAACGCTAAGTCTATTTCAATCCCACTCTTTGTTACTTCATTTTGAAATTCAGTGGCCAGATAACCACCATTGCTAAAGCCAATTGAAGACCATTTAATATGTCTCTCTTTACCAGTTATTGCCTCCAGAACTTCAATAGCATCTTTTGAATGTGCTGCGCAGGCCATCGCTGAGTCATAGTTTTCACGTCTATGAAGACCAGATCCTGGGTGATAGTGGATCTCCACCTTTTCCATCAACCGAGGCACATTCTTAGATAGCGTTTCAAGAGATTGATTTAATGCCTTTTGTCCGTTTGCGTTTCCAACACCTAAGTCATTACCCTCTGAGCCATCTAAGTTTACGGCCTTAAGATTTTCTTTGCCCAAGCTGGCATTAAAGTCGGACATTCCATCAAAAAAGAACAAAATTAACTCAGGGAGCTTGATATTATTAAGGTTGTTCACGTCGTAGCTTTCATTAACCATACCCTCTGTGCAGAGTTGGTTGTAAAGGTCACTCATCCATGGAGTGTCAAATCTACAGCCTAAATACCTTCTTTTATTGTACTTAATTCTTGATGTCTCGTAAGACTTTCTTTCCTTGTAAAAGCCGCCATTCAGGACAGCTTCCTTTGACTGGGACCTTTGTTTAAATGCTTCTTTGCAGTACGTTTCTAGATCAACAGCAAATACAGCTGTGGAAAGATTTAGAATACAAATTAATACAAGATAAGAACGCAATTCTCCTCCAGAGGCATAATGCTAAATTCATCTCTAGGCTACCCCTTAAGTGTACGGGTTGGTAAAGAGGTGCAAAGTTTACTTGGGGTGTTTAAAAAGTGCACAACTCCATTCTTTTTTAATTTGTATAGGTTTTTGCCAGTCTTGGTCCTTTTTACAATAGCTCTATCGTAGGGTTCTGAATTCTGAGAAAATTTTAAGGATTAACAATAAACTCTGGAGAAATCATGAAAAAGCTTATTGCTATTTTGACGGTTCTTAACTCTATTTCGGCATTCGCAATCTACTCTACTTCTGAACATTACTATGATGCAAATGGAGAGTATAGAGCACCTGGAGATGCTTTTTACGACGGCCAAGGAACTCTAAGGCTTCCTGGTGAATATTATTTTGACTACGAAGGCGTATATCGCGCACCCAAGGAAATGTTTTACGATAAAGAGGGTTATTTAAGAAGTCCTGGGGACTACTTCTATGATAGTGAAAGTTACCTTAGAAAAGGCTAAGAGAATACTATATAAAACGCTCCCTTTTTTAGAGAGCGTTTATTTAAATTAATTATTGAATACTTGAAGCGAGTGCCAACTGAGCGATTTCTTCGTCAGTTAACTCTTCTACTGTTAGGTCAATGTCGTTTGCCTGAAGTTCAGCTTCTATTGCTACTTTGTTTTCGAGAATGTCTTCTTTTAACATTGTTAAAGCAGCTGAGTCTTCCAGCTCAATCGAACCTGCAAGAACTTCAATCGAATCGTTGCTAAGGCCCTCATAATTATAGGACTGTATAGCAAATATTGCTGTATACAACACAGAGTACGCAGAGACGACACCTGCTACTGGATGAAAAGTTGTAATGACAATCGGCGATACCGCACCAGATGTAACTGCATACTCCCTAAAATCTCCTGCAAGACTCGAAGAGATAGTGCACGTTACAAGCAATGAGATAAACAGTTTTTTCATTCTGATTAAACCTTTCTTTATTATTCTTGAACAGTTGAGGAAAGTGCTAGCTGAGCGATTTCTTCGTCGGTTAATTCTTCAACTGATAGATCAATGTCGTTTGCTTGAAACTCAGCTTCAATTGCTTCTTTGTTTTCAAGAATATCTTCTCTAAACATTGTCATAGAAAGAGAGTCTTCAACTCCAATTGAACCGGCAAGAACCTCAATAGCGTCATTGTCTAGGCCTTCATATCTAGGAGCATTTTCAAACATTTCTGCGAAGAAATAATGACCGGTGGTGTATACAAGTATCCCAGCAATTGGGTTAACAGTAGTGATTACCGGGGAAGCCGTAGTGGACACCATCGAGCCAATGGCCTTTGCGTCGTCAAAATTAACGGCAAAGCTAGAAGTGATAGAACAAGTTAGGAGAAAAGTTGTAATTAGTTTTTTCATTTTTTGAATCCTTTATTTTTACTGATGAACACTTGATGCAATTGCTAGTTGAGCAATCTCTTCGTCAGTTAATTCTTCAACAGCGAGGTCAATGTCGTTTGCTTGAAGTTCTGATTCAACTGCTACTTTGTTTGAAAGAATATCTTCTTTGAACATTGATAAAGCAGCTGAGTCTTCTAGCTCAATTGAACCAGCAAGAACTTCAATTGCGTCGCTGTTAAGCCCTTCGTAGTGAACTGCGCCCATGGCGTAAAATATAGAGAACGCTATGGAAGATGCTGAAATGACACCTGCCACTGGATTAAAAGTTGTAATAACAATTGGCGATGCCGCGGTAGTAGGTCCTGCATATCTTCCGATATCGTTAGCAAAACTAGAACCAATAGAACTTGCAATAAATAGAGAGATAATTAATTTTTTCATAGGTGTTCCCCATTTGTGTATATTTATGATGTGGTGCTTCTAACACATAATGGAGGTGCTTCAATGAAAAATGAAGATTTTACACGGAGTGTTATTCAGTAAAATGCCAGACGGAATGACTCTTGCCTGCAGGTGCGAATAGGTAGGTTTTGTCGTTTATATTGAAAAGTGTGTGTGTATCACTTGAACCAGGAGTGTTTGAGCTTGCTCCAACATTTTTTGTGCCGTGATCTGTTGAGGGATTGAAAATGTTGCTCCCATGCATCCACACCCAGTGTTGATTTGAGTGGTCATATTTCCAAAGATCTCCTAGTCCTCCGTCCCCGGAGCCTGAGCTGTCTTTTCCGTAGCCACCGTAAACCCAGAAGTCTCCATTGGAGTCTGCGGATCCACCGTATAAAGCAAAACGTCCACCTGGGTGATTTGCCGAGTCTCCCACACCTTGGGTCCCATAAACCCCGGCCGCACCCTGAGTGTCTGAGCCTGCAAGCCAAGTCCATTGTCCGTTTGAAGGATTGTACTTCCAAAGATCTGAAAGGACCCATTGAGCTCCTGTGGCGTCATTTCCTTCCCCGCCAAAAACATAGAAGCTTCCGTCTACGGGATTTACTGCCGCTGCTCCGTAGTGCCTAGCTCCTGGCCAGTTGGTGGGAGCTTCCACTCCCCTGGTCCCATAGGAGCCATTTCCTGAGCTGGAATTGTCTCTGTCTGCCCACTGATCAAGAGATACAGAGTAGCTCCACATATCGTTCTGCCAAGTAAACCAGGCCGCTATCGAACCGCCAAATAGGTAGAATTCATTTGTTGAGTTGTTGAAAAAGGCAAATCCCGCGTACCTTCTGTTTGGACTGTTTCCTGGATCATAAACCCCAAGGCCAGCGGAAGCGTTGGTTGCAGCAATATCTGCAAAGTTTGTACCCGAAACCCAAGTCCATTCATGTGTGGAAACATCAAATTTCCATAGATCACCTAACCTTCCATAAGTGTCTGCTGAATCCTTACCTGTTCCACCATACATCCACAAGTTTCCTGAAGCGTCATGGGTATAAGAGGGTGTGACTCTGGCACTCGGCCAGTTGGATGGGGATGAAACTTTCCTGGTGCCCCAGTCTCCACCGGCATTGCGAGTTTGCGGGCCACCTAGAAACGCCCACTTTTGAATCCCTGCATCATACTTCCACAAGTCGTTTAGTCTTCCACTTGCTCCAAGTCCATCAAAGCCATCACCACCAAATAGGTAGATGTCGCCATTGTTATCGCTCCAGACAACAGCGTATTTTCTTCCGCCTGGATGATAAGAAGACCCAAACACACCAACAGGTCCATAGCTTCCTTGTTCGCCAACCTGGTCTGAGCCTGCAATCCAGGACCAGTAGTCTGATAATGTTGAGTTGACGCTGACACTTGGGTTGGAGTCTTCAACGAAAACCTCATTGGAAGAGGTAGAGCCTGGTTTGACTTCAATGCTCACAGCTCCGTTGCCATTGCAGTTGGACAGCTGCACTGTGGGGTTTGAAGTGGTGCCATTTATAATAGTAATTGTGCTGCAAGTGATGGTGCTGTTGACTTGGTCAATGTGTTCGGCCGTAAGGTTTATATCCTCGGTGCCTTCATATTCTAGCTCGAATGAGAATGTGGTGCTTTCATTACCAGACAAAGGTGTTGCGCTTCCAACTTTAATTTGAACAGTTTCTCCAATACCTAACTGCTCCAAGTCGATTCCGGTCTTGCCGCAACCAAAAAAGAGGCCAAAAATGCAGAGGAATTTTAAAACTGTTAACATTATCTTAACCTTAAATGCGCGCCAAATTTGGTGCAACTAAACATAAATTAAGGTCTTAAGTTGTTGATTGTGTGTAGTTTTGAGCAAAAATTACCAAATTCAATGTTCAGGATAAACCTTATTCAGCATAAATTATTGGCGAACCAATCATTGTTAAGGAGTTTATCGCTTATATAAATAAAGTGTAGTATATCCCTCCTTATGAAAAATGAATTTGCATCTCTAAAACTAGATCCCCTATTAATTAAGAACCTTGAAGACTTAGAATTTAAGACTATGACTCCCGTACAGGCGGAGGCCTTGCCTTATGTATTGGAAGGAAAAGACGTGTTAGCGCAAGCAAAGACAGGTAGTGGTAAAACTGCGGCCTTCGGTCTTGGAATATTAAACACATTGGATGTTGGTCTCTTGAGACCTCAATCTTTAATTCTATGTCCTACTCGTGAACTAGCGGAACAGGTGGCAAAAGAAATAAGAACTCTTGCAAGAACAATGTCAAACGTCCGAGTTCTTACCCTGTGTGGAGGAAGCGCCAAGTACCACCAACAGAAGTCTTTAGAGCATGGAGCTCACATACTAGTGGGAACACCCGGTAGAGTTTTAAAACTTTTGAGAGAAAAGTCCCTAGATACCAAGGAGATTAACAGCTTTGTTTTGGATGAAGCGGATAAAATGCTTGAGATGGGATTTCATACTGAGATTATAAACATCTCTTCTTTTATTCCTAAGAAGAGACAGTCTCTTTTGTTCTCCGCAACCTTCCCGGAAAACATAGATAAACTTTCAAAAGACGTTTTAGTTGAACCAGTGGACGTAAGAGTTGATACAGGACATGACTCTGGAACTATTGAACAAATTCTCTTTAAGGTAAAGGGACACCCAGACAAGTTTGACGGGCTTTTAAAGATTCTTGGTTACGCGAATCCTGAAAGATGCATTGTCTTTTGCAAAACCAAACAAATAAGCGATGAAGTGGCGAAGTTTCTAAATAAAAATGGTGTTGTGTCTCAGGCCATCCACGGCGATCTTGAACAAAATGAGAGAACAGTTACTCTAACTAAGTTTGCCAACAAAAGCTTGAGTGTGCTTGTGGCCACAGATGTGGCGGCACGTGGACTTGATATTAAAGAGCTTGATGCGGTCATCAACTTTGATCTCCCAAGTGATCCTGAACAATACATACATAGAATAGGAAGAACTGGACGTGCTGGAGAATCCGGCAAGGCCTATGGGATGTATATTGATAAAGAAATGTACAAGGTTGAGGCAATTGAAGAATTGAACGGGTTTGAGATCCCTTTAAAGGATATGATTAAGCTGCCAAATAAGGCCTATGAGTTAACCCCTGCAATGAAGACCATATATGTTGGAGGGGGAAAGAAAAACAAGCTTCGTCCTGGAGATTTGCTTGGGGCCCTAGTTCACGAAGCTGAGCTTGCTCCAGAGAGTATTGGTAAAATCACAGTTTTAAATATTTTATCTTATGTGGCAATCCAAAGAGAGTTTGCCGACCAAGCGGTAAACAAACTCTCAAATGGAAAAATTAAAAATAGAAAGTTTAAAGTTGGACTGGCCTAACAGTCTATCTGAGGAATGCAAAATCCCTTTATAGACCAATAGTCATAAGTGGAAGCGATATTGTGCCACTCCGAATACCACTTTGAGCGAGGCTTTGTTTTTGTTTGATAGAAGTAGTGAGCGTCGTTTGTGCCACATTTATGGGTAGCCTCGTGTATTACGGTTCCCACAAGAAAGCGATAACTTGCTTTAGGTAGGTGCTTTTTGTTAACCTTTACCTCATTGCCAACCACAGGCCAGACCTGCATAAACACTCTCTCTGACAATCCTTCATTGCAATCAAAATCCAGGAAGTGCGTTCTCAGTTCAGCGCATTTAAGCATGTACTTAGCCTTTCCTAGTTTTTTAAGGACATGTTTGGAAAGTTCTTCTGATCGGGTTTCAAAGGTATGGTCAATATCATCAATAATTTTGTTCATTGAAAGATAGCTGTCCTGGATAGCGCTTCTGATTCTACTTTCTTGATATGATGAACAATTGCGTATTTCATTAGAGAAAGAGTTTAATGAAATAATTAAAGCTGTAAATATTAACTTGGTTAGATTCATAAGCTGCTCCTTGGTAAGGAACACTTAACGCTGCCATGCAGCACTGTCCAGGTGTGAAGAAAAAGATTCCCGGTTTCAAACTTTGCTAAGTCGTTGTTTTTTCCTTGAGAAACAAGGCCGCTGCCTTAAAAATTCTATCCTTTCTTTCTTTATCCATCTTTTCTAAGTTCTTAACCATTACATTCATCCTTGGCTGCTCTTTAAAGAAGTCTAGCTTTCTTTCAATAAATCTCCAATACAGTCCATCAACGATATCGCACCAATCCCCTTTGGAGTAATGTCCCATTTTTCGAATATAGTTTGAGCCTGAAATATAAGGTTTGGTTGCAAAGATGCCACCGTCACTAAACTGGCCCATACCATACACGTTGGGAGTCATAACCCAATCTGCCGAGTCCACAAACATTTCCATAAACCAGGCATAAACTTCTTTAGGATCAATTTCACACAAAAGCATGAGGTTCGATAGAACCATTAATCTTTCAATGTGATGGCAATACCCATACTTGTTCGCCTTTTTTATCGCCAAGTCTAAAGGTTCAATGCCTGTGGTTCCCTCATACCAATCCTTAGTGAGCTTTCTCTTATGGTTAAAGAAATTCTCAGACGACTCCTTGTCGCCGTAGCGGTGATAGATTCCTCTCATGAACTCTCTCCACCCCAACACCTGGCGAATAAACCCTTCTTTGCTGTTCATCGGGGCCTCAGCTTCCAGCGCTTTGTCTATAACCTCTTGAGCTGGAATAAAGCCGTTATTAACGTAGGGACTTATGACTGCGTGATAAAGAAAGGGATCTCTTTCGTCTAAGGCGTCTTGGTAATCACCAAACTTTTCAAATCTTTCATCCAAGAATTTATTGTACCAAGCTAATGCTTGTCTTCTTGTAACCGCTGGCCAGAAGTTGTCCGTGCTGCCGGGATGGTCTGCAAAGTTTCTATCAACAAGCTTCTTTACCGCCTCTAGGTGATGATCGCTTCGCTCTGGAAACTCTGTGGGAGGTACGTTTTCTTTTTTAGGAATCTTTTTACGATTGCTTTCATCAAAGCTGAACTTCCCACCCTTAGGTTTTCCGTCCTTGTTCATTAAGATGTCGAGCTCCCTTCTTTTTCTCTCGTAGAAGGTCTTCATAAATGGTCTCTTTACATCTTTTGTATAGTTGTTGAACTCTTTTCTGCTTGTGACAAACATTGGCGTTTGATCCACTTCAATTTCGAGTTCATTGTCTTTGCAAAAGTTTTTTATTTGGTCCCAAAAGAACTTATCTTCCACCTCAAAGACTTTCATTTTTTTGACTTTCAATTCCCTGACGATCTTTTTAAGACTTTTAAAGAAGCCTTGTCCTCTTTCCAACTGTTGGTAATGAACTGTTTTGCCCAGATCCTCAAGCTCTTCTTTGTAGTGTCTCATCGAGGCCAAAAAGAACACGATCTTGTGCTTGTGATATTTAAAGTGAGTGCAAAGCTCATGGTCCTCACACATAAAAACGTGCTCAGGGCCGTCTTGGTAAAACCTTCTTGGGAATAGCTGGTCGCCTAAAACAATTTGTAAATTCATTGGAAAAGCTTAAGTGAATTGGGCGCCTTAGGCCAATGTGTCTAGCCTTTGTTCTGGGACGCAAACAAGGTTTCTGAGGAGACGCTTGTTTTACAGTTGTACTTATGGCCTAGGTTTTTGCCTTTTAAATAGAGATAGGCAAAATCATAGGCCTTGCCATTGATGAGAACAGAAGCAAAGCCTTTAACTTGATGGGGTTTGTATTCAAGCTCCTCCAATACAATTGGTCTAACATAGTCGTCATTGCAGGGACCACAGTAGTAATCAATCACTGGTGTGGAGTGTTGCGCTTTAAACTGCGCCAACTCATCAAAGAGCTCGGTAACGTGCTTTACACTCAGATATTTGCAGTGGTCCTGTGCAAAACATTGAGAAGAAAATAAAAGTAGACTGACTAAATAAGTACGCAACTTCATACAAAAAAAATTTTAAAATTTTTTAACACAGTGTTCCATCTTCATTGTAATTATTATACAGTTTTTCAAAATCAAGGAGAAAGATTTTGATTAGAATTTATTTAACCCTATTTTTTATCGTCTTATTACCCTTTAATTCTGCTTCTGCGGACACAGGAGATGTTTTAAAGAAGTTTGTGGCCCCATTTTACGGGGAAACTTCTAGAAAGACCCTACTTACAGGTACACTTTTGACTACGTTTTTCTACACCACTAGAAAAACCATCGGAAATCCTCTTCAAAAAGACATGGCAGAAGATAGACCTATGGGAAACCTTGCTCACTTTGGAGACACTATGGGACAAATGGTGCCCAATCTCGCCTATATAGCAGCTACACACATCCTTAGAAACAAAGGCAGAAATCGAGAAAGAAGAAATTTAATGTTTGAAACTACCTTGTTCACTGCCCTTACTACCAACACACTTAAAAGCGTGGTTGGTGAAGAAAGGCCTTCTGGTGGTGACACAAGATCTTTTCCGTCAGGACACACATCAAATGCCTTCGCTTTTGCGGCGGTTGTTGGGATAGAGCACGGTAAAAAATGGGGAATTCCAGCGTATGCTTTGGCGACGATTGTCGCCGCAAGTAGAATGAACGATGACGCCCACTATCTTCACGACGTAATTGCTGGTGCGACACTTGGTATTAGTTATGCCTATGGTTTAAATGCCCTTAATAAGAAGTCCAAAGGCAGTGTAGGGTTCGCCCCCTATGAAGATGGAGGCATGTTCTCCTATACAAGAAGCTTCTAATTCAGGCCCTATATGGGCCTCTCTTTAATTAAAGCAGTTGATGATTAAGCTCTTTAGTCCTTTTTGAAGTAGTGACATCTTCTTATTTACTTGCTCTTGCTCATCAAGGTTTCTTTGCTCCACCTCTACTATTACATCTGTAAATGTCTCAAATGCCTTCTTTGAATCTTTTGGAGGTGTAATGGCGAGCTGTGAATTGGCCACTTCTAAATTTTGAAAAATGTCCGCTAGATACTCTTCTTTAGTGTCCATTGCAACCTGGGTTTCAGAAGCTGCAATAAGAAGGTTTTGAGCATGATCTTCACAGTCTAGAGCAAAGGTTGGGCCTGAAGCTATTAGGGCCAGCATGATAATTGTTTTTCTCATAAAAATCCTCCTTGAGCACATTGTTGCATTTCAGGACGGTCAGGTGGAAATTTTCCAAATTATTCAGTAATGATTATATGTAAAAAGATTGATCACTTCTTAGCGTTGAGGGCAAATAAATCATTGGAATTTATACATGGTTACTTGTTTTTAGCACTATTTCCTATAAATTGTATTCAAACCTTGCTGCTGTGCAGCTTTATTCTCGACAGGATGAACTATGAAAACATTATTTTTTTCAGCCTTATTTTTTGGTTTAAATGCTTTTGGATCTACTGGGTATGATATTTGGCCCTCAAAGGTAGTAAAAGGGGTTGATGATAGAGCTCCTATAATTAAAAGTGCTTTTTGTGACATCTCTTTTGGGTCCAATTTTATCAAAGAAGTTTCGAGTGAAGAGCAGCTAGATAAGTTTCAAGACCAGCTTGAGGCCAAGGGTTGGAACTTTCAATCCAACTCATCTGTGATGTTTACAGTTGAATTTGTGCCTCACGAGCCAAACAGACTTTCTCCTAACGGCTACCCAGAGGCGACTTTGGAGACTGTTCCAACAGGTGGTGTAGAAAGACTTAAATTTCATAAAAAGATTGCGCTTCTTTATACTGTTCGCGGATATGAAGAGAAGTTCGAAGAAGGCTACGGAGTAAAGTTTTTTGATTATATCGAAGAATCTCGCCAAGAAGTAAGAGAAAGAATCATGAGTGATTTAGTTGAAACTGTGCCGTCTTGCGAGACTTTAAACATACTTTAATCTATACATTGTAGGCCTTCTTTAAAGAAGGCCTTGTCTTAAAAAGTAAAACCCAACTGAGCAACAATTAACTTTAAATTAAAAAGGCCTTTCGAGTCCCTATCCATGGAGACGTGAAATACCTTATACCCTTGTTCCACATAAGTTGCTTCATAGTCGTCGCATTGATTCTCATCAACAGATTCAAATTCAATCACATACGCCTTGTACCTGTGATCTATTAGGTAAGTGTCATATAGATTTAAATCTAGCGGGTATTTTTTTGGATTCAATCGTCAACTACCGTGTATTCCGCGTCAATTATGTCTTCTTTTGATTTGGATTTTTTGTTGGAATTCGCCTTCTTCTGAAGACCTTGCAGTAGGATCCAGCTTTTATAAGTGTTTCTTACTAAAATAATTATTGCGGCCAAGGCCAAAACTTTGAACAACATGAGCAAATTATTGCTCTTAAAGGACCTGTTGTAAAGCCCATGGGGCCTTACTCTTCGTTGACAGGCTCTTTCTCCCCGTCATTCTCCTGGCTGTTCTCGCTTTCTTTTTGCTCTTCAGCTTGTCTGGCCTCTTCAAGCTTTGCCTCTTCTTCCTCTTTAGTCTTTTCTAGAAACTGCTCTTTTAGCTTTTCAATATGCTCTTTTTCTTTTTCCTTAATGGCCTCTTTGGGTCTAAAGAAAACGGAGTTAACAAATCTTCTAAGTTCTTTTTTCTCAAGCTCCCCCACACCGTGAACAATTCCAAAACAACGCGAGTCGGCCTTAGGTCTTTTTGGTGGCTCTGCCACAGTTATGTAGATACTTGAAGGGTGGTCAATTCGGAAAACCGTTCCAATCTCAAGCTCCTCTTCTGGATTGAAGTAAACATCATTTTCTGAAAGAGCAACAATTTTTATGGTTGTCTCTAACTCCGCGTAAGTGCAAGGCAGCTTTTTGTCTAAAATGATCTGACCCATTGGAGTCTCAACTTTTTCATTTAAACGCTGTATGAGGATATTTCCCATCTTAACCAAGATATCCGCGCTTAACGGAACGCTATGGCCTATGATTTGGTTGTAGTCCAGAATCTCTTTTAGACGCTCTGTTGATATTGTCGTGTTAAATGCCACAATGAAAGGCTCATACGCCGTCATTGATTTAATCGTTTTGATAAGATGTTTTAGAGTGTTTATCTCATTAAACATGTGAGCTACATCTTGGCTTGACTCCATATCTTCAGGAGCCAAATCCTCAAAGTTGAAAGCAATCATTTGGGGCTTTAACTGTGTCAGCTCGGCCTTGGGCTTTACCAAATACGGTTGAAGCCTTACAACAAAGTCATAACTATCTGTTAGCGGCTGGTTGTTGTATAAACCTAGCTCCTTGTCTATTACTAATGCTTTTAAGTTCTTTGGACGTGAAAGCTTAATATTGTCAGAAATCCACTTGTACATGGTCTCTTCAATTTCATAGCCCTTCTCTTCATGCTCCTGAGCGAGCTTTTCAGCTTCTTCAGGGTCAGTTCCTTCCTCAAGATCCAGTGGTGGAATAAACTCAAAGCCAAACTCTTGAGCATAAGTGAAGTTATAAAAAAGATCCTCTCTTGTTTGAGAAGAAACAAAAACTCTGTTGGACTCAATTACACCTGTTCTACTCCAATGAGTGTTAAGAATGTAGTCGTTTCCAAGAATTACGCTGTGATTTGACTCCACCTTTATGCCCTCAGGAGAAACCAAAGAAACCTTTGCAGGCAAATATGCTTTGATTTCATCATCCAATTTTGCCATTGCAAAACCGTGATGCTCCAAAGCCTCATGAAAAGACATGCATATTGTGTCATAAATGATGGAGTCAAACTCCCCTGACTTCATGTGAACACATTTACAGCCGGCCATGATCGCCTGCTTTACCATCTCTTCACCTTGGGTGTATGTGGAAAGAGCAACCATAAAAGGAACATAGGGTGAGTTCATTCTCAGTTGAGCCCTAAGAATATGAATCATGGCATCGGTGTTTTTTTCTAGGTCAACATAAACAACCTTAGGCCTCTCTTCCTGTATCTTCTTTAGGAGTGCTTGGATTCGCTCTGGCTTTCTCTCATTGAATTGCTGAAAATCAAAGTTGATCTGCTTGTACTTTTTTAGACCTTCTACCAGTTCTTCCCAGTAGCCATCGTCCTCACCAATGTAAAAAACACGCTTGGCATCTTTTTTCTTGGTTTTAGCTTGTTCGTCATCCAACTGTTCTTGATTCATATACTCATTATATCGGTTTAACTAATTCTTAACTGTAGTGCTTGAGCTTTTCTTTTAAACTATTAAGAACAAATTTAAGGTTTTTGTCGTTTCGGTGACTTAACCTAGTTTCTAAATGGGAAATTCTATTAAGAAGAAGGCGCTTCGAAGCTTGATTTTCCGGGCTCCACATAGCACTGCCAACTTTTGTGGTCGGCGCACCCTTTGACTTCGAAACCTTAATTAACTCATACAACTTTTTATTGTCCTCAAAAACAGTTTCATAAGTAGTTTTCAGTCCACGCTCAACTAGGTATTCCCTAAGTAAAAAGTTGTCACTATGAATACTTAAAATGATTTCGCTATCATTGCAGAGGTCGATTTTTTCAAGAATTGAAATTGCTGTATTTTCCCCTATTCCGGCCACGACAAAATTAGAATTTTTTATAAAAATTTCTTTTTGAGAAGCGTCTTGGCACCAAGTTTTTACGCCAACGGCGGAGGGAATATCCGTAGCTTTTAGTTTAAGGTCTAAACTCTCCATTATGGAAGGTACTTGGTCAATAAATATCACTTGATTTGCTAGTAAAGATTGGGCCGCCGCAATACCTAGCTCCCCATGGTCACAACATACATCATAAAATGTTTCACGGAATTCAACAGCGTCCAGGATGGAGCTTAATCTTTTAGAAAGTTTTCGCATTCCTCTTTATAAGAAATTATCGTAGCTTTGGCCGTACTTTTTATCATTATCTTCGGTAAAATATTTTCTTACGAAGTACTGTCCTGCTCTAATCGTCTCTATAAACCCAAAAGATTCGAGCCTTCTCATCGTCTGATGAAGAATCTCAAGGGAAATATCCATTGTTTCAGCCGCATTCTTATGGGAAATCATTGGTGAAATCCCATGCTTCTTATGAAGATTAGGCCTGCACCACGTTTGGCGATAAAGATACATTAATAAGACGATTTCGACTCTTGTAAGCTTGTATTGAATGAGAATCTCATCAAAAAACAAATCAGGTATGGCGGAAACGCTGGCGTTCGCGCCTTCAACAGGTTCCTTGGTAGCGTGAGCTTTGGACTTGTTATGATGGGATGACAATATTGATCTAAGATCTTCCATGTGCACCTCCAAATTACTCAAAGTTTCTCAAATTAAGCTTAGAAAAACAACTTAAGTTATTTAGAGGGCACAATTTGCCCCTTAGAGTGTAAGCTCTAGAGGGGCTCCATGTCTCATTGTATTGATCGCAAAAGAACGTGGTAGAGTGAATCTGTAGATGAACTGGTCAAAGTCATTTAAGTCTTCCCACTCACCTGAAATGTAGATTCTCTTTAGCCCAACCTCTGCCTTCGTTTCCAGCGCGGCCTTTCTGAACTCTTCTCTATGCTCAATCTGCCCATCAAGATATAGAAAGTCATAGTCCTCTGTAGTAAGAACTTCCTCAATTCTTTCTTTATCCATCTTCACACAACTAATATTGAACGGAGAGACACCTGCTATATATGCAAGGTTTACAATTTGTGACCAGGCCTCATATCCTTCTTCATTGGCGCAAATGATATTAACACCATTCCCAATAACAAGGTTAAACAGCACCGTAACAAAGTGTTCAAGGTCGATCTTGTCTTCGCCAATAATCATTAAACCAGTTCCAAGCTGGAGGTTTCTTTTGTCGTAGTTGATTTGTCCTGGAATATAGCGATTAGGAAACTCTCTTGTTTCAAGCTTGGTCTTGCCATCTTCAACGTATTCGATAAGAGATGATAGAACATCTTTGCCTCTCTCATCAATGCTTGAGAAGTAAATCTCGTACCTATTGATAACCGTTCTGAGGTACTCTGCAACCTTTGCTTCTCTGTTTTCCCAAGCAATTTTGGATACTCTAACCATTGAGTATGGCAAAGAACTTGAAACATTAATTGGGTGAACCTCTTTAATTTGCATCTTTTCTAGTCTATGGAATGGAAGCAAGTAACCAGCGCTACCGGCCTTAGGCCCGGTTCCAGACATTTTAAAGCCTCCAAATGGCTCAATTGCCACTCTTGCGCCAGTGTTTGGCCTGTTTATATACAAGTTTCCAGCAAGCAGTCTTGGAGTGATCTCATCGATATCGTCTTGAGACTGGCAGAAGATACCTCCCGTAAGAGCATATTCAGTGGCGTTGAAGATCTCAACCGCTTCATCCAAGGAATCATATGGAATCACATGAACTACAGGCCCAAAGATTTCTTTACAAGCAAATGAACTTGGATCAAAGGCCTGCTCTTTGGTGGCCTCAAATACCGCAGGTCCCACAGTAAAGCCTGCCAGATCCTCCTGAGACCTGTCGATAAGAACGCTTCCACCTTGTTTTTCAACGTCCTGTCTAGATTTTTGTACTGCAGCTCTAACTCTATCTTGGTCTTCTTTGGATATGAGCGGGTTCACAGTAGTTGCAAGATCCAATGATGAGCCTGCTGGAATGTCTCTTACACCTTGGATGAATCTCTCAAGAAATGCGTCCTTGATTTCTCTATCCACTAGAATACGGCTGGCAGCGGAACATTTCTGTCCTGCGTGAGCAAAGGCGGCATAAAGCACGCCGCTGACAGTCTCATCAAGCTCACAGTTGTTTGTGACGATAATTGCGTTTTTACCCCCCATTTCAGTAATGACGGTTTTCCCGATCGGAAGGAATGGATATTTTGAACTAGTAAGCTTCTCTTGCATCTTATGATAAATGCCAACGCCAACAGGCTTGGAACCAGTAAAGACAACGCCATTAACAAGCTCATGATCAACAATCGCTTTTCCTACATCGCCTTCACCATTGGAAACTACAAATACGCTTTCATCAATTCCCGCTTCTCTAGCAAGTTTTTCGAACTCAGAAACGATTATTGGTGTCTGCTCAGCAGGTTTGAGTATTACGGAGTTACCTGAAACAAGTCCAGCGCAGGTCATGCCGACAGGGATGGCCAATGGGAAGTTCCAAGGGGCAATAACGCCAAAAACGCCTTTTGCCATGTATCCTGGGTGGGTTTTAAGAAGATTGATTTCTTCTCTTACATAGAAGTTGATGAAATCTATGGCCTCATCCACATCGGCCACGGCCTCGTCTATCGTTTTACCTGCCTCAACCATTATGAGTGCTGTTAGTCTGTGTCTATGGATTAAAAGAAGGTCAGCTAGCTTTAACAGAGCGCTAAAGCGATCTGTTCGTTTATTGTCTTTCCAATCGTTGTCGGAATTGAAGTTCTCAAAGAGCTGGTCGATCTTTTTATTTACCTCTTCCGGTGTATCCTTCTTAACTCTTCCCACCTCGAACTGAGGGTCAGAGCCACACAGTGACACCAGTTCGTCGTCAGAGCTTTCTGAGACTTTTTTCAGAGCGGCCTTCGCCTTTTCAATCTCAGCGATCAATGGAGAAAGCTCGTGCTCAAGATAGGTTCTAATAGGCCAAACATTTTTAAACTCTCTAGAGATATGCTTTAGACCAGAGTCGAAAATTAACTCTCTATTTGCCTTTTTATCCTCAAGAAGCTCCATTGGATTTTTAACGGTAATGGCCTTGTTGTGAGAGCGCATTATGGTTAAAACCCCGACTTGAGAGCTGTTTTCCATAATTCTTCTTACAAGGTAGGCCATTCCAACTAAAAGATTTCCAATTGGGATATAGTTTCTGGTTGGCATTCCCATCTTGGAAAGGGCCACACTAAGTGCCTCATAGGTCATGTGAAGACATTGGTGCTCGATTACTGGAGCATCTGGGAATTTTTGCTCTCTCAAAATCTCAGCAAAGCAGTGATCTTGAATATTGTGTGAGGCCACGGCCAGCTGAATCTCTTTTCCATGTTCAAGAGACTTATAAACAATCTGACGGAAGTGAATATCCGTTTCCTCTTTATTTAAAAACTCAGGAGCTTCAAAGTTTAAGGCGTCGGCCTCAATCGTTTCAGCATCCCAGTAAGCACCCTTAACAAGTCTAATAGGCATTACTAGCCCACGCTCTCTTGCAAGCTCAACCACCTCTTGAAAATGCTTATAACCATCTCTTAGGTAAGCTTGCACTACAATACCAGTGTCGGCGTAGTCATGAAGCTCTGGAGTGTCCAGAAGTACTTTTCTATAAACCTTAAATATAATGTCACGGTAGTGGTAGTGTTCCGCATCTATATTGATGAATACTTCCTCTTTCTTTCCTTCAAGCAAGATTCTTTTTAGCCTTGGAGCAATATTCTTATAACTGTAGTCAAATGACTGCGGTTTTAAATCGTTGCAAAGCGCTGAGACCTTAACACTTACGTGGGCCCTGTTGATTCCAGCGCCGTTTCTAGAGCCTTTTTTCACATGGCGATTAAATCCATTAATTACTTCTAGGACCCCATTCATATATTGATCGGCTTCCTTATTCGAAACAACAAGCTCGCCAAGCTGATCTAGGGTCGCATCCCTTCCACTTTTTAAAAGAGATGAAAGTGAGCTGTTTGCCTTTTCAATGGATTCCCCTGCAATAAACCTTGTCGCAAGCAGGGAAACACCCTTTCGTATGCACCATGCCAATATTGAAGGAGGAGTATGCTTAGATATCTGAAGACCTGCATTGGCCATATAGAGATAAACTTTAGGAAGCGCGCGCTTTTGTCCTTTAAGTTTCTTTTCCTCAGCAAGGTTTGAATCTTCAATTAGGCGACGAAGCGTCTCAAGCCATATTCTTTTAATCTCTGTTCCGTTTTTATCGTGATCCAAGCATGGCAAAATTGCTAAAAACTTTAGCAGATGGATCCTAATGAGCATGTAATTGGCGGTCAGGTCAAGGCCTGTGTCGCTCATTTTCTCAAACCAGCTTTGTTTATAGGTGGAGACCTTGTCCATCAAGGCCTTGGTTCTTTCCATTGTAAGGTCGTTGATTTGGTGAAATTCTTTTTCCGAAAAATCTGGAAGTTTGTCTTCTCTAGTGATGACATCAATTACCATTGGACTTCTTTCCAGTGGAATACTTGCAATTGACTCAGCGTGCTTCTTAATTGCTGAAACCTCTCTGTGTCTGCCCACATTTTGGTGAAAATCAATCAAGGCCAATTCATAGCTTAAGTTCTTGCTGGCAATTTTAATTTCTTTGTTTTTGGCAAAAACACCAACTAGAAACTGAAAACTTAGAGCGTCAATTGTCCACTTAAAGCTTGAGCTAGTGTCGTCTTTCGTGATTAATTCCACAATATGCTCAAATTGTTTAAGAAACTCATCTCGCTGAAGGACACCTTCAAACTCTTCATAGTAAGTCAGGGTCCAGGACTGACCCAAGATTTCTTTAGTAGCACTCTTTAAGCTGTGGATTTTATTCATATATTTCACCTCTTCCATTATTATTTGTTTGTACAGCATGCGCGAAATTATTTAAAGCAAAAACCACCAGATTTCATTAATGATTTGACGCTCCAAACCGCTCTGGTTACACTTCAAAAGGGGGATTGCATGCTTTTACACTCATTTTTGATATTCATTTTGACCGCTTTAAGCGCCAATGCCACGCCCTACACCATGCAGGACCTTGAAGCTTTAGAGGGCACTTCAAACTTTGTGGAGTTCTTTGAACATGCAAAAGATATAAGACCAAGTCTTAGAGGGTCTCCTTGGAAAAAAATAACCGTTTCCATGGCGGACAACTACCTCGACTCCCTGCTGGCCTCATCGTCCATTAACCAAAAACATTTAGCTAGAGTCAAAGAGATATCTAAGTGGGAAGTGCTGGCGAACGATGAGTTTTACATAAAAAAAAGAAATAAGGTTCTAATCCAAGCAACAAAGATTTGTTTGAAGTCTAAAGCGGAATATTCCATGTGCCTAAATTCCGCTCAGGAATACTTTAAAGAGTTTCAAAGCAAAGAGTTTGGCATTGAATTAGCTGAAATTTTATTCAAGGAAAGCTCTGGACACTCGAAGCCTATTTGGGATCTAGCAAGGCCTATGACTATCAGTGAATTTGGTGAATTCTATTGCCACAAAACTCCTGCTTACGATTTAATTAAAGAGAGACTCTTGACCAATAGCTCTCTTAAATCTGAACTGCATCCTGACTGCCTGAAGGTGTTTGTTAAAAAGCTTAGGGAGGAACTTCCACTCACTTTTGCTTATAAGATCCTTATGGAGCTGGACGCCTTAAATGAAGATCAGAAATCTCAATACCATTTAGTAAAGATCTTAAATGCCGGAGAACTTACGAGCAAGAGTTGGGAGCTAGGCTTCAAGGCCATCAAAAAGCTCGGGGCGGATCATCAGCTCAGAGAAAAACTACTTGGGGAGTTTAAAGAGCTAAACACATTGCCAGACAAGGTTTTTGCAATCAAAGACAAAAAGAAGGCATTGGTTATATCCAAGCAGATTGCAATTAACTTCCCTGAGTTCCTTGATTATTACACAGCTCAATGTCTCAAGTGGCTTGGTGCGGAAGACACCTTTCCTAAGGGTAATCCCACCCCTAGCTGCCATAATTACTTTAAACTGGCAAAAATAGTAAATTCCAGCCCAGGGCCAGTGCTTAAAAAATACGAAAAGATTATGAATTCTTGGAAAGAGATATAATCAGGGCGCCTAATTACAGGCACCCTGAAAACTTTTTAGCTTAGGTGCTTAGAAACAAGTTTAGTCATTTCGAACATGCTCACAGTGCCCTTTCCCCCAAAAACTGGCTTCAGTTTAGCGTCTGCATTGATGTTTCTCTTATTCTTTGGATCTTGAAGGTCATGCTTCTTAATGTATTCCCAAAGCTTTTTTACCACTTGTGTTCTTGGCAATGGCTTGCTTCCCACGATCTCCGCAAGCTCAGCTGAAGGTGTAAGCTCCTTCATGAATGCCGCATTAGGCTTTCTTTTGGCTGCTTTTTTCTTAGTGGCCTTTTTTGCAACTTTCTTCTTTGTTGCTTTTTTAGCTACTTTTTTCTTAGGTGCCTTCTTAGCTACTTTCTTTTTCGTAGCCTTTTTTGCAGCTTTTTTCTTTGTAGCCTTCTTTTTAGTGGCCTTTTTAGCTGCTTTTTTCTTGGTCGCCTTCTTAGCTACTTTCTTTTTCGTAGCCTTTTTAGCTGCCTTTTTCTTAGTAGCCTTCTTTTTTGTGGCTTTCTTAGCCGCTTTCTTCTTTGTTGCCTTCTTCGCTACTTTTTTCTTTGTTGCCTTCTTCGCTACTTTTTTCTTAGCGGCCTTCTTCTTAGTTGCTTTTTTAGCTACTTTTTTCTTTGTAGCTTTTTTTGCAACCTTCTTTTTAGTCGCTTTCTTTTTTGTAGCCTTTTTCTTGGTGGCTTTCTTTGCCACCTTCTTCTTTGCAGCCTTTTTAGTGGCTTTCTTTTTTGTTGCTTTTTTCTTGGCCATGTTTTCCTCCCAGTAGATGAATTAGCCGATATCAATTATCTAAATTTTTTTCCCATTCAAGGATGTCATTCTCAGGGCCATGAGTTTTCCCCGTTTTTATATAGTCATGGCCTTCGTTTAAAGAGATCATTCTAAAGTTGTCTGAGGGACAATAGTTGATAATCTTCTTTAGGTTATTTTCCTTAGCGACTTGCTCATAAAAATCTTTAATTTTATGTGAGAAGCCATTGCCTTGGTAAATGAGCTTAATAGGAGTGTTCTTAGTCAAAAGAGTGCCGTCATCCATCTTGATAAACAAAGCCGCAACAATGTCATCATCGTAATTCACAGAGTAGAGTTTCCACCCCTCTTTGATTTCTTTTTTGATGTTTTCTTCTGACCAGTTTAAATCAGGCGAGTCTGCAAATGCTTTCGCGTTGAAGTTGAAGATGTCTTTAATTTCTTGATTGCTTTCGCTTTTTTTGAATTCCAAGTATTGAGCTGGAGTCATCGAGATCCTTTGTTATATGACATTGTAATGTTATCGGGTAATGAAATCAAACAATATTTGCCATTACCAGTCAGGCCTAAATTTTATAGAGGGAAATACTCCTATTCAACCCTGCATAATGAGTGTCAATCGAGCATGATAAATGCAGTTGTGAAGGAAACCTTCTTTAGAGTTTTTGAGTGAAGAAACATAGTAAAAAGACATGAGATAAAAAGTTCCTTTATGCGATTGCAACTACCTTTACGAAAGATCAATCCCTAAGAAAAAGGTTTCGTTTTATTAAACCGACTAAATACAAAACTAACAACCACAAGGAATATCCGCAGCTTAAACAAAGAGTCTTCAGGGGCCAAATTACGGCTTCTTTTTATTTCCAAAAGTGAGCCAAATCATTGCAAAAGGGCACCTCATGTGGGAATTTTACCCCACATGAAAAACTTAAATTTACTAAATAATCCCCTGACTTCATTGGGCAAGGCCTATAAAAAACTAGAATCCACGCTAGGCTCGATGAAGTTTGCAGTTGTCATAATATTGGTTTTTGCGATCGCTCTTGTCTATGGAACATTTATGGAGAGCTATCACGGCAGAGAATTTGCCAACAAGCTCGTGTATAAGTCCTGGTGGTTCATGGGACTTCAGCTTTTCATGTTTATAAGCATTCTAGTTGCCACTCTTAACAGGCTCCCTGCCAAAAAGATGCTTTATGGCTTTTATACTCTCCATGCTGGTCTGCTTATTCTTTTTGCGGGGTCCTTTTTAACATATGTCACCGGTGTGGATGGAATGTTGGAGCTAATGCCTAAAGAGCCATCAAACACCGTTAGAGTTCAAGAGGATCAATTTGTGGTTGGGTACCCCAATGGAGAAGTGAAAATCTTTACCTTGCCGGACGGTGCCTTCGAAAATGAAATGAACTATGAGGAGCCTGGGCTTCAGATAAAGAAGTACCTCCCTTTTTCCAAATTAAACACCGTGTGGAGGCCATCCCAAGGAACTCCTGCTTCTTCAGCTGTTTACACAATCTATAATGAAAATGTGGCCGAGCAGATGATCATGAGTCTGCACCCTGAGAGTGACTTCCAGTCGATGCAGAAACTTGGGCCATTAAGTGTTCATTTTATGCCTGAGACACTTTACTCATGTTTTACGCAAAAAACTGAATCAGGCTTTATTGTTTGGAACACGGAAGAAGACATTTGCTACACTGCGGAGTCAGAAAACTATGAGATTAAGAAGACTCCCACCAATAACTTATTCATGATTATCCCCCACAAGGGAGAATACCTGAAGTTCTTTCCGGACTTCTCCCCTCTGCCACTTAATGATGACCTTACTAAAAGGCAGGACACCCCATTTCGTGTTTTCAGCAAGAAGTTATTTGAAAAAAAGCCTAATCTCTTTCTATTTGGGGATAAGACTGTTTTCTTTCACAAAAGAAAGGGCTGGCTAGGCAGAGAATTCACAGACAAAAGACCAGTTTCGCTGCCGTGGATGAACTTTAAGCTTACCCTGGACTCTTTTAGACCTAATGCTTATCCTGCCCAGGTACCTTCTTATTCAAGACCAGTTCAAGATCAAGGCGAAATTATTGAGGGTGGGATAAAAGCGGTTTTGATCAACTTTTACGGCCAGGACTATTGGGTTAGAAGTGATCAGCCTTTGGCTCTATCCAATGGTGACAAACAAGTTAGATTTCAGATTAAAAGTAGAGAAATAAAGCTTCCTTACCAAATCACTTTGGATCGCTTTAAAATGGATAAAAACCCAGGCACAAATGATCCTGCAAGCTATGAAAGCTTTGTGTCTCTACTTGACGGTAGAACCAATACGCCAGCTTCTAGCCACCATGTATTCATGAACAACCCTTTGAAGTATGACGATTTTACATTCTATCAGTCTTCTTATTTCCAGGTTGGACCTAATGAGTACGGTAGCGCATTTAGCGTTAATTATGACCCAGGCAGGCCAATTAAGTACCTAGGCTCTATCCTGCTCGTATTTGGGAGCACCTGGCACTTTGCCCTTAGAAGAAGAAAGAAAAGAAAGTTTTTTGAAAAAGAATCCACAATTGAATCTCAATCGGAGAAAAGCTAATGCTTAGAATTATAATCCTTGTGCTTTTCAGCACATCCATAGCCGCAAACGTATGCACCCAAGACTTTGAATCCCTTCCAGTTCAAGCAGCCGGCAGAGTAAAACCTCTACTAGTCCATGCAAATGAGACCATTAAATTCATTACAGGAAAGTCTAAATTTGAAGGCATGAGCTCCTTGGAAACATTCTGTAAGCTCTCATTAAGCTCAATAGGCCTAAGTGAGTCTTTTGAACTTCCTATAAAGGTAGAGCATATTGAGGCCAAAAAGTTGATGGATATGGATGAAAACTCGAACTTCATCCCATCATCAAAGGCCATGAATTATAAAGAGCTCATCAGGGCCCAAATAATGAAAACCAAAAGAACCACCCCTCTTAAAAAAGAGCTGAATAAGGTTTGGGCACGAATAAACAATTACGAGCTGATTAAGAATGGCCAGTCCTGGACTGTGCCTATTTTTGCTGAAAATAAGGCGCTATGGCACGGACTTGCTGACGTGGCCAAAGACAAAACAGATATAAAGAACTTCTTCAAAAATAAAAAAGAAAAATATATTGAGCTTGAAGGTGATAACTACCTAATGGAACTCACCTACGTAAAGAGTCATATTTTTGATGTGGCCATGCTTTTGGCCCTTATTGGGATATTCGCTACAGTTCTTCTTAAATCACCGAAGGTAGGTGTCTTTTTTGGCATTTTTACCATCCTAATTGAGATTGCCGGCATGACCATGAGAGTTTTAATCTCAGGTCGGGCCCCAATTACAAACATGTACGAAACTGTAATGTTTTCTGGCTTTGGTGCCTTAGTGATTGCCTTGATAGTCATGATCTTTAAAAGAGACAAAATCTTTCTTTTGGCCGGGCTTGGTTACAATGTGCTTTGTCTTTTCATGATGAAGTTTGCAAACAATATGCTTGATCCAAGCATCTCCCCACTAGTTCCAGTTCTAAGAGACAATTTCTGGCTTAGCACCCACGTTACAACCATTATTCTCAGCTATGCCGCTTTGGCATTAAGCTGGATATTGGCCAATATTGTTTTGGTTAAAAATAAACTAGGAAAGCTATCCAAGGCTGACTACAGATACTATGAGCAGCTTATTGGAACAAGCGTAAAGGTTGGTGTTGTTTTACTTGCCGCAGGTATAATCCTTGGCGGTGTTTGGGCCGACTACTCTTGGGGAAGATTTTGGGGCTGGGATCCAAAAGAGACCTGGTCTTTAATTGTATTGTTATTCTATATGGCAGTACTTCACGGGAAATACACCAACTGGGTCAACACTCACCGCTTTGTCATTCTTACGGCAGCGGGTTTTATGACTGTTATGATGGCATGGTTTGGAGTTAACTACATTTTAGCTACAGGCCTTCACTCTTACGGGTTCAGCGAGGGTGGCGCCATTTTCCTTGGTACTTTCTTCATGGTTCAAACAATTATTCTGATCATTTGTGGAGTTTCACTAAAGGGCCTTAAAAGTGTGCAAGTTAATAGTTAGTTTTCTTCTCCTAGGACTTGTTTCCTGCTCAACCAGACCTCGTTCTATTGTGGATGAGGTCAACGATGGGAATATAACCACTCAGACAGTCCTAGACCTTGCAAGAAGCAGCTATCTAAAAGGTTGTGTGGACTCCAAAAACGAGTTTGCACCAGAATTAAATAAAAGCGTTTTCACCCAGTGCGTGGATATGGCCAAGGTTCACCAGGAAGAAATACGAGAAATCTTAAACCAAAACGCTATTGATAAAAACTAGTTAGAAGCTAGTCCTTACAGCAAAGCTAATTTCTGAGCGCTTTCTGTCATCCACATCATCCGAGTCATTGATCAAAGTGGTGTGTTTATACTCTCCTATCCAGTCATACCCTCCAAAAGGAAAGGTGGCATAAGCTCTCCAGAACCCCTCAGTAATGTCATCATCGTCAAGATCACCTCTATTGAAGTGATGCGAGCCAATGGCCAAGGCCAACGTGTTGTCATCGGCGGTCAAGTGCTCATAAAATCCTTCTAAAATAGTCTGTTGCCCGACATTTACATCGTCGGAGTTTGCCACATCCGCGTCGTACTCCGGTTGAAATGTTGCTAAAAAGCCCCAGCCATATTTAAAAACTCCGGCCTTTAGCCAAAAGTGATTTCCACCAGAAACGGCATTGTCAGTTTCCTTGTCGTCATGAGAGAAGAAATAACGAAACTCATATAGATATGACTCAAGACGGCCTCTCGCAAAGAACTCAAGGTCTCCGACACCATCTGCGTCTCCCTCGGCATCAATGAAGTTGAACTCACCACCTAAGTTAAGCACCTTTCCATAGTTGCCGTGAAAAACTTTGCCGTTTAAGACTTTATTGTCCACATCTATTTCGTTGCCGTTTGATAGGTCCTCAGTGCCGCTTTCTGATGAGAAGCGTCCTTCAACCGCCCACATTTTCTCCGAAACCAAATAGAAGTTTTGAATGACCTTCCTGGTTTCCGCTAATACTGTGGAGGTCATCGCCAATGCGCAGACCGCAATTAACACCTTCATAAACTTCTCCTTAGAAAAAAAATTCCAAGTATAATTTTGAAGACTGCATGTTGGGTTGTAAAGTGGACACGCGGGGCGCAAGACCCCACGTTATTAGACTTTGATTAGTTAAAAATTAGATAAGGGTTGCTCATCTGGTTAGTGATCTTCTTGGCCATTTTCATATCGCCATTAGACTCAAAATATCCAACAAGAGCGCCTTCAGTGAGTCTTTGCTCAACATAGAAAGACTCAATAAAGCTTTCCACGTTTGATTTGATCCAACCTGGAATTGGAAGAAATCCAAGCCCTAGCTCGCCAAGATTTAAAAGAGCTCTAAATCTTCTCACCTTGTTAGGGTTTGAGTAGTCATAGGCAGTGGAGGCCTTTGAAGAGAATGAATGTCCGTTGTTAAGAAGGTTTTTAACAACTCTATTTCCTTCTTCCACAACCTCTACGAATGCAAAGTTGTATCTCTCATTTACAGAGTCGTATTTTCTGGAAGTTCTTCTAATTTTAGTGTTGCAGCTTCTTAGCACAGTAAAGAACTTGTTTACTCCATACCTTGTCCAGTTGCTTGCAGCAGCATTTGATTCAGGCAGGTTCATAGCGCTAATTCTAGACTCGTAAATAGAAGATAGAATCATGTCCACTTCCTCTTTACTAAGTCCTAGCTCATCTGCTTTGAAGTTTTGGATATAGTGCAACAACATGTTTTGGTGAAAAGTTCTCTGCTCAAGCACCATGTCGTGAACTTGAACAATCACAAATGAGGCAAGGTTAAGAAGTGGAACGCTGTCGAATCTCTTCTTGGCAAACTCAAGCGCTTTAGTCACCACTTGGTAGGTAACGTTTTTTCTGTAGAAGAATCTTGCGTCGTTAGGATAGGCAACGATGGCCAAATCCAACATTTTAAGAGCTTCTTTTAGATCCCACTCAAACTTTTTCAAAACACCTTGGGACAAAACAGCTTCAAAAGAATCATCCACTCTTATGTTTGGAAGGTTTTCAATGGCATCTCTTATAACCCCAACATTTTCACTCGCATTTTTGTCAAATGGACGCTCACTCTCTAATTGGGCCAGGAACTCGTCCAATTCACTTCCGTAAAGAGACTTTGATCTCATTCTTTTAATTTCAGACTTAATGTCTTCTTTTATTTGCTTAATATAGGGAGCGATAGAAAAGTTCTTAGTAACAAACTTCATTCTCACGCTTTCAAGTCTTCCATCGTCAGAGCGCTTAAATTCAAATCTTTTACTTAGACCTTCCGGCGCGGCCAGCGCACAAAGGGAAAATAACATAAAGGGCAGAACAATCCATGTCCTTAGCATAACAACCTCCAAATCCGTGAGTATTCACATTATTGTTATAAATAATAGGACAATAATTACGATTTAAAACCTAGATATTATTAATGTAAGTAATTAAGAGGGCGACCGAGTAAAACAGTACGGATTAAGGTTGTTTCAGCTTAGGTGGACGCTGAGGAAAATCGATGCCTAAGTTGTGGTCCATGTTCCAGCGATCTACAAGATATTCACCTCTTTCCACTTTATAATGATCAAGGGATTCATCAAGCTGGGTAAGCTTCTTCATAAGTTCGGCCTGTAAAAGCACACTTTCCTGCTTCTTTTGCAGTAGGCCATCAACTGCAAGTTGCTTTCTCTTTTGAAGTTCATTGATTTGTTCGTCATATTTGGCGGCAGTCTTCATTTTTTGCTGCTCGTAGGTCCAAAGAAAATGATTTATATTTGAAAGTTGCTTTAAAAAGCCCTGCTTTCTCAATAGGAGGTTCTCTCTGTACTTGCTGGCCTCAAACACCCGCTGCGCGAGCTTTTTGGATTGAAAGTTTAATTGATGACCTCTACGAAAGTACTCTCCTTCTTTCCAACAAGTCGTAAGCTCAGTTACATAGATTGTGAAATAATTCTCTTCCACACCTTTAACATTTGCTCTGCAAGGAAATTCGCTTTCATGTCTATTGACCCGAAAGAATACGGTGTCTCCGGCCTTAAAGAATTTTGTATTGTTGTTCTCCACATGAATTTTAAGAACTCTTCCGGCCTTGTCTCTATCTGTTACCCTGCCCATAAACTCATCATAGCCAACGCGAGGATCCATAAACTTGTTGTTGTCAGGCCCAGTGAGTCCCTTATCTGGAAGGTCTGGAAAGTTCGGATTTCCCCAGGAATTGGATGCAACCAAAAAGATTAAAAATATGTGACAAAGGTAATTCATTACTTTTATTATGGGGCAAAGTTTTAAAAGGAGCAAATAATGGAATTTTTTATCGACACAGGTGATCTTGAAGAAATTAAGACCGCTTACTCATGGGGAATTGTGGATGGTGTTACAACTAACCCTTCCCTTGTGGCAAAAGCTGGAATTGATCAGAAAACCCTTATTAAAAATATATCCGAAATAGTGGATGGCCCAATAAGTGCTGAAGTAATCTCTACAGACTCAAAAGGAATGCTGGAAGAGGCATATGAACTTGCAAAGATTCACAAGAATGTTGTTATTAAGCTTCCTATGACTAAAGATGGCATGATTGCATGTAACCAACTGTCTAAAGATGGAATTAAAACCAATGTAACTTTAATCTTCAGTGCCAACCAAGCATTATTGGCAGCTAAGAATGGAGCAACTTATGTTTCCCCATTTATCGGTAGACTGGATGACATTGGGCAGACAGGTATGCAGTTAATTGGTGAAATCAGAGAGATATTTGACAATTTTGCTTTTGAAACAAAGATTTTGGCCGCTTCAATTCGTCATTCTGACCACGTAAAAGCAAGTGCGATTATGGCCTCAGATGTTGCCACAGTTCCATTCAAGGTGCTCGAGCAGCTATTTCATCACCCACTGACTAAGATTGGACTTGAAAAATTCTTAGCCGATCACGAAAAATCACTTAAGTAATTTCAAGGGGATGAAACACTCCCCTTAATTCCCCACACCAAAACACTCAAGTTTGTTAATTCCCGAGCCGATAAGTCTGGAAATGATTGTTGTTAATCATTTAAAAAGGCTTGGGATTTGAAAACAGTAATTTTCGCATTAATTTTAGCTGCAGCAGGTTGCCAACAACCACAAGAGACTGCATTTTCTTCTAGATCAAACGCCAATCCGGGACAAGACCTTCCTTCTAAGTGGAGCTCGTCTGTATTCCCTTTAAGAATTAACATATCTGACTCCTTTGACTCTTCTGAAGGGCAGGCCATAAGGGATATGGCCAATGAATGGAGCAACTCTGTAAATGGCGTAGTTGACTTCATGGACCCTAATTACACCGTTTCTGAAAAGAACAGCTCCCTTAGCGAGTACGAAGATGGTGTCATAGGGGTATACAAGCTATACAGCTGGCCGGATGAGTTGCCTCAGACTGCCCTAGCGGTTACTCAAGTTATAGGTGTAAGAAAGAGCGGATATATCCAAATTCTTCATGCAGACATTTTGGTGAACTACCAAAACTACAGTTTTACCACCGATCACACTTGGGGATACGATCTTCAAACTATAATTCTTCATGAAATGGGACATCTTCTAGGTCTTTATCATGATGGAAACTCAACAAATGATTCAGTCATGTATGAGTCTATTACAAGATACACTGACAACAGGTCTCCAAAAGAAAGAGACATTCAGAACATAGAGAACAAATACGGTATTCAACGCTCAGGCAGTAATTACAGAAGCTTGGCGGGGCGCACAATTTCTCCTCAAGATAGTCAGGAATATTCCGATAAAGTCAATGAGGAAAAAGTGGTCATACAATACCAAGTTATGGCCGATGGTAGTGAAAAGCGTAAAATAAAAGTATTGGAGTAACTTATGTCTAGAAAATTTAAAGTTTTAATTGCAATGTTTTTTGTTCTCTTCAGCGCTCAGGCCGTGGCCGGTGAAAGAATGGTGGATTTTCAAAGAGTCCTTCAAAACCATGAGCAGCAAAGAGAGCCAAATCAAGAAAAAGAAAAAGCTGAAAAAGAGCACCTTGAAAACCCTGAGATTGAGGTCAAGGTAAAAGAAGAAAAAAAAGAAAGTCACGAATAAATTAAAAGGCCACATAAGTGGCCTTTTTTTTTCTAAAATCTATTTATCGAATTTCAAAATAAAGCGGCACCGCCACATCGTAATCAACCCATCGGTTACCAATCCGCATTTTTCCTTCGCCATTCAACCATTTACTCAAATTTGGTGGATTGCCATTTGCCTTATCTTTAATAACAAAGTCTTTGTTTTCTGTTCTCGCTTTCATAATCATTTGATTTAGAATCGTTGCGCTTCTTGATGTTCCATACACATGTTTTCTGCTTTTAACATGTTCTCCTAAGATTTTAAGATCACCATCAAAGTAAAGAAAGCAGCCATAATAGTTTGTGTCATAGCCAAATTTCTCTTTGACTGAGGACTCACATTCGACTTTTAAGCGTTTGGGATCTAAAACAGTTTCCCCTGCATAGACAAGGTTAGACATTAAAAGCATCATTCCCATCATCAAAAGTTTCATTTTTTTCTCCCTATTTCAAATCAGTTTATAGGGATATTTTCACACAATTGTAGTGCCGTTTGTTCACTATCGCTTAAATTTACATACCCTGTTAGTTTTATGACACATAGGACTGAACTACTTAAAATTCAGTAATAATGCTTTCTAATTAGGTCTAAACCTTAAACGGAAATGTGTGATTTTATATGAGCTGTTCTTCTAGATTGGATTCACATATCCGTAAATCCAATTCTTCACTGGTTGGCTTTATGGGGACTTTATCAACTTTTACAAACGCTTTAATCCTTTCAAACGTATTAATCGATTTCACGAAAAGCTCTTTTTGAAAGCCAAGCATAACCTCTTTAGACTCTTTATATTCTCTTTCAAGGCATTCATCCACGGCCATTCTCATAAAGTGCCCGTTTTCAATCTCATCTTGGTTTTTAGACAGGATAAATGCTCTTATCGCTTTTGCATGAAGCTTCCAAAGTTTTCGCTTGCTTATATTTTCTTTGCCGGAAAACTTCCTATTGATAAAACGTTCAAGGTCGTCTCGGACTCCATTCTTGTTGACATCGACCCCGCCAACACCCACCTTGGCCGTTTCTTCTTTAACGTGAGGAGGCTCGAGGACTCCGTCCACTATGACTCTGCTGGTGTCTTCAAAACAGGACATCGCAATTATTAAAGTTAAATAAAGGAAGATACTTCGCACGCGCCACCCAATGTAAGTTCACAGGAACTTTACATGGCCTAGACAACTCTTTCCATTAAAGAAACACTTAAGAAGGCACTTCAGTCTTGGATGGAGTGAACAATGTCCCGCGTTCTTCAGATAATGGTGTCAGAATCATTGGAACCAAATCTTTTGATGAGATAATACCGGTAATGCCATAGCGAGTCGCTTCAAGCATGGCCTCGACCTTGCTTTGCATTCCTCCCGTTCCCACTGGGTCAATTTGGTCCATTTCAAAGCTAGAGAGGTTGTGTCCCAAACTCACCTCTTTGATAAACTTCGCCTCTGGATTTCCAGGATGTTTGTCGTAAAGTCCGTCAGTGCTAGTAATAATGAGCAACGCTTGGGCCTTAAGCATTATTGCCGCCTTGGAGGCCAGTTGGTCATTATCTCCCAAGGCAATCTCTTCATAAGACACGGTATCGTTTTCATTGAGTATAGGAACGATATTATTGTCAAATAGCACTTCAATAGTGTTGATGGCATTTACTCTACGTGTGGAGCTTTTAAAGTCATCATGAGTGAGAAGAACTTGAGAGCAGGAAATTCCACTTGCCTGAAAAAGCTCACAATATTTTTGCATAAGCTTAGGCTGGCCAATAGAACTTGCCGCTTGCCTGTACTCAATACTTTCTTTTGGATTTTGGCGCAAAAAAGGTCTCCCTACATTCACTGCCCCAGAACTAACTAGAAGAACTTCAACTCCAGCGCTTCTTAACTCATAAATATCTTTAACAAGTCCTTCAAGCTTTGGAAGGTCATAACTGCCATCAGTATTCGTGATGACATTGCTGCCGACTTTAACGACCAATCTCTTAAGGAATTTTAACTCGTTTCTAAAAAGCATACTACATCCTACCAGTTCTAGTAATTTTAGCCTTAAACATGAATAATGGGCCACTCGAAAAGTTCATTTTTCTTTCAACGCCAACTAAATTTGTAAGAATTAGGATGTGATTGGAGAGGCGCCCTTCAAATAGAAGGACGCCTATTTAGGATTTACTTTCTCTTTTTTGTTTTCTTTTTAGTGGCCTTCGCTAGCTTCTTATGAACCTGTTGCTTGGCCTTTTCCTTCTTTTTCATGATCTCATCAAGCTTGGCACCGGTTTCTTCCAGTTCCTGAATAAGCTTTTTCTTGATCATGGCAGGGCTTTTAAAGATTTTCTCGTATTCTTTAATTTTGGCCTTGTCGTCTTTGATCATCAGTTGACGTTTTTCCACTTCTTCTTTGGTCATTCTATAGATGGCCATATCTGCAAGATAATCTGAGTAGTGAAACTTCTTTTTATCCAAGTATTCAACAAAGGCCTTCCTGTTCGCCTTCTTTTCAGCTTGAGCATAGTGGCGCTCTTTGATGAATCGAATGATCTCATTGTTTTTATTGAGTCTTTCCTTAGCGTCCGCTATTAGTAGTTCATACCTTCTCTTAACCACAACAAGTCTTTGTGCGGTAAAGATCTCAATGATCTCCTCGGCCTGATCAAGAACCTTTACACCCCTCTCTGAGATCAAGGTGTAGTTTGGCACTAGCGAAGAAACTGTCGCCATTTCTTTCTCTACCTCTTCAAGTGTGGCCTGTTGTCCACGCTTAAAGACAAGTTCAATCATAATTTCATTATCAACACTTGAGTCGATATAATCTTTAATAAAGTCATTTTCAATATGCTTATTTAAAAACTTATATATCTTTTGAGCGTCATATCCACGAGGAAGTTCTGTAATAAAGATCTTGTCGCCAATCTTTTTGAATCCCATTGGGAAAAGAATTCTGCCTCTTTTATCAACTTCAACTTTCTCATTGTAGTTTCGAACCCAAGGCTTAACCTTTCTCGCTTTCCCAGTTTGAATGAATTGCACCATACTCTTAATGATGTCTTTATGATTAAAACTAGGAATTACAGAAGAGAAACCAGTACCAATCCCCTCAGCTCCGTTTAGAAGCATAATTGGAAGTTTTGGCAAAAGACCTACTGGCTCCATTACTTTTTCATCATAATTGGGAACCATATCCACTTGGTTCATGTCATCGAAAAGTAAAAGTTTGGCTACTTCACCAAGCTTACATTCAATATATCTTGCGGCCGCTGCCTGGGTCTCCATTCTCTCGCCAAAATATCCCTTCTTATCTATAAGTGGGTAGTTGTTGGAGAAGGTATAGTCCTGAGCAAGGTTAACAATCGAACTCTCCACAGATGCTGGCCCATGGGGGTGCAGTGTGAGCACAAGGCCAGTAAGAGAAGAAACCTTCATCAGGCCTTTGCCTTGATTCTTAAACAAAGTGTAAAGGATACGCCTTTGACTAGGCTTTAATCCATCTTGAAGATAAGGAATGGCCCGATCCATAAGAGTGTATATTTGATAAGTTCTATATTCATCTTTGACAATATTTGCCAAAGGCACCGCATCCAGTGAGTGATAGTATTGTTCTTCCATAAATCTTTATCCTATTTCTTCTTGCTTGCTTTTTTCTTGGCCGCTTTTTTAGTAACTTTCTTTGTCGCTTTTTTAGCTGTTTTCTTGCCAGTCTTCGCCGTTTTTTTAGATATTTTCTTTTTCGCCTTTTTGCCAGAGGCCATATTTCTTACAGCGTCCTGAACAGAGCTAGGCATCTTTTTGGCCTTGAGAATTGCATCTGGATCTGGAGTGAACTCTTCTTCATCCAGTAAAAGATCTTTTCTAAGCTGCGTGTCCTTTCCAAAACAAGTATGAAGCATATCTTTTGCGTCTTCAATATTGTCAGTGGTGATCTTAGTGTACTCTTCCCTGCTAAGAACATACTTAAACGCCTCAGGACTCATCTCACCAAGACCCTTGTTTCTTTGAATCTCTTTAATCTTGATGTCTTTTCTGTTCTTAACACTCTCAAGCTCACCGTTGGACTCTGCATAGATAGGGCCTTTATCAGTGATCACTTCAAATAGCGGAGCTTTTGCAAATTGAACAGCTCCCATTTCAAACAACTCAGGCCAAAAGCTAAAGAAAAAGTTCGTTAAAAGTGTGTTAATGTGTCCACCATCAACGTCTGAGTCAGAAAGAAAAACGATCTTATTATATCTAAGTGGCGTTTCATCGGCCCTTTGACCAATAACAAGCCCTATACTAGACATAATGTCTGAAAACTCTTGATTGTTTAGAACGTCCTTAATGGTCGCCTGAGTAACGTTCATAGGCTTACCCTTAAGTGCAATTCCACCTTGGTATAGTTTGTTTCTAGCAGACCTCAGGCCACCAATTGCAGAGTCGCCTTCACAAATGAAGAGTGTACAACGATCCCTATTTTTTCTCTCGTTGGCGTCCAGAAGCTTTTCAACTCTTTGCTTCTTCTGCTTTTTACCTTTTTTACTGGCCTCTTTTAAAGCGCTGAAACGCTGTCTTGCCTTAGCTCGCTCAATAATTACTTCAAGAAACTCTTTATTCTTTCTAATAAACTTAGGCATGTGCTTGCCCATGAAGTCTTCAAAGGCCTTATCTAAATCTTTGTCTCGCACAAGCTTTCTTTTGGTTTGAGACTCAAACCTTGGGTTTGGCATAATTACACCAATTACGAAGGCCACTCCGGCCAAGATATCATTGTCAACCAATGTAACCTTTTCTTTTTTGGCCTGTCTTTCAAGCTTTTCTTTAATGTGGTTAATGAAAAGCCTTTTAACCCTGTCATGGTGGAAGCCACCATCATATGTAGGCGTCGAGTTCACAAAAGAAATGAACTTTTCACGCTCTTCGCTTCTTTTATTAAGAACCAAAGAAACGTTCATATCGATAAGGGCCTTATATTTCTTTTTCTTAATGTTCACGCCTTCATATATGAATTTGTCCTCACCTAGAAGCTGTGCCAAATCTCCACCCATACGCTCAGCAAGCTCGTAAAGGCCTTTTTTGAATACAAAAGACTCTCCATTGAAAGTAAACTTTAGTCCCGGGTTGTTATACGCAAGGTCGATAATTCTCTTTCTTAAAAGCTCAGCATTGATTGTATTGTCTTTGTAAACTTCCTTGGCCAGAAGAAGCTCAATTTTTACACCAGAATGCCCTTTAAATGGTTTAGGCCTTGATTTTTTAGTCTTTAAGGCCCCATCTTCAAAAGTGTAAGTTTGCTCTTTCTTAGAGTTGTGGTGCTTTATAGTTACTTTAAATAGGTCACTTGTAAGACATGTGGCAGCAGCTCCCAGTCCGTTTTGTCCCAATGTTCTGAACAAAAAGCCTTTTGAATCCACCTCTTGGTCTTTAAATTTGGATCCTGTTCTAAACTCGGTGTAAACCATAGGAGCTTTATTTGGAGGGAAGCCAATTCCGTTATCCTCTATGATGACGGTTTTTCCATCATCCTTTAAAGTGGTTTTAACTTCAGTGACATGCCCTCTGTAAAATTCATCAATACAGTTATCAAGAATTTCTTCGATTGCCTTGGATTTGGCCTGGTGAAACTCAACAGTTTTAAATTCTAGTGAGTCTTCAGTGTAGGTATATGTATCAAGTTCTTCGACGTCATTTGAGCCAAAAACCAGCGTAACCCTATTCCTACAGTGCCACCTCTGATCTTTTGCTTCAATTTCGGCCTCTTTGACCTTTTTGGCCCGACTAACTTGCTTAATTGCCATATTTAAGTCTTCCTTTACTTAATATTAATATTTTTTTAGATACAGGATAAGTACTATCAAATACTTAGAAAAGTCTAGTTGCGTTAAACTTATCGAACGATCATAATATCTGCAATGAGAATTTTTATTTGCTTACTTTTATCTGTTATCTTTCAAGGCCTTGCCGCACAGGCAGGGAGTACTGAGTTGGACAAATTTTTCAAAGATAAATGGAATCTAACCCCGTCGGCTAAACAAGAATTAGTTGAAGGCGAAGTGCTATCCGATGTTGACGTAACCTCTAACAAGAAACAGCAGGCCTTCGACTTGAAAGCTGCAGGATGGCACAATAAAAAGTGCTCCGTGGTGCTCAGAAAGCTATCCATGCTGGAGAAATACAAAGACTGGATGGGCTTTGTGGAAACCTCCACCTACAACGAAAAGGCAAGGCTATTCACCCTTACCGCAGATCACACTCTCCTACCTAACCCAATGATTATACACATCATTATGGATAGGCCTACAAAACAGGGAGTTTATCCCTTTTTTTTCCCAACAGGCATGTTCAAAGGCCTCAAGGGGCAGTTTACGATTGCTGAGAAAAAAAATCGCTGCTTAATTTATGCTAGCTCCAAATGGAAGGGCCCTAAGACCAACTATCCTGACACAGTAATAAAAATCTTTGCGGAAACCCTTTCCAAAAAAGGTGCGGAAACACTAATCCGGAAAACTCAGTTTTAGGACATATCTTCCGTTGCCGCGAAGTTTCTTTTCTTTTACCAGCTTTCAAGTATATTGGTCTGACCATGGATGTTAAACAAATACACTATAAAGACACATATTCAATCAGACACCAAATGCTCAGACCTGGAAGGCCAATAGAGACCTGTTATTTTGAAGGTGACGACGACGAGCTTAGCTTTCACCTTGGAGCATACATCGATGGAAACTTGGCAAGTGTAGCGTCTTTTTACCTCAGGTCTCACCCTTCAATCATTGAAGAGCAACATCAATATCAATTGCGAGGCATGGCCACTCTTCCTGAGCACCAAAGAAAAGGTCTCTCACAGGCCCTTTTGCAAACAGCATTTCCCATAATCAGAAATAATCACGTCAATCTGGTATGGTGCAATGCTCGCGCGCTGGCCACTGGCTTTTATGAGAAAGTGGGCTTTGAGAAAAAGAGTGATATCTTCGAGATTCCAGACGTGGGTCCGCACTATTTAATGGTGAAGACTATTTAGATTGCCAGAAATCTTTATTTCTCTCTTTATATTCCGGGTGAAAACAAAACCTTGGGAATGACGCTCTATTGATCATCTCTAGTTGTTTCTTGTGGCATTTTTTTCGTGATCTAAAATTGGTAAATGGAGCACATCCAAGCTCATTGTCTTTCATGGCAAGAGAAGTGTCTCTTCTCTCGGCGCAGACATCAAACTCAGCTCTTCCGGTGCATATCCAACGCATCTCCACGCAGTCATAAATTAAATAAGGCCCTCTTTGATAAGTGGCATCGATCCTAGAGTCCAGGGTGGTAAAATCCACTGCCTCCTCCTGGGCCTCTTGTGAGGATCCAGAAGCGATACTGATTAATATAAACATCCCAAAGAGTTTAAACATTGATTCCCAACTTGTTGAAAACGCGCTATATATACATGACTTATCGAGTTTTAAAGATATTCCTTGAGCGGAGCAAATATGCAGTTTAGTTTACACAATCAATTAAAGAAATCAGTTGCCCAGACCATATTCGAAGCACTTCAAAACACTTTCGCTGAAAGTGATGCAACTGTAGAGAGCATCTACAATATGATTGGCCCAACACCCAATCCAAAAGCTGGCGACCTGGCCTTTCCATGTTTTTCATTTGCCAAGCAATTAAAAAGCTCCCCGGTTGAAATCAGTAAAAAGCTTCACGAAGCACTTGGAACAAACTCATTTATTGAAAAAGCGCAGGCACAAGGCCCATATCTAAACTTTTTCGTAAACGCCTCTGCCCTATTTAAAGACGCTTTTCCAAAGATTAAGTCAGAAGAATTTTTCAACCAAAACATTGTTGAAAACGCGCCTAAGACCATTGTCGAATTCTCTCAACCTAACACCCATAAAGAGATGCACGTAGGCCACATGAGAAACCTGTGCTTGGGTGACGCCCTTATTAAGATCTATCGCTATGCGGGCGTTGAGACAATTTCCACCACTTTCCCAGGAGATGTGGGAACACACGTGGCAAAGTGTCTCTGGTACTACACCAAGCATAACGACTCTCAACCCCCAAAAGAAAGAAAAGGCGCATGGCTTGGAAGTCTTTACACTAAAGGCAACAACCTTCTTGAGGAGCAAAAAGGCACCCCACAAGAGGAAGAAAATAGAAAAGAGCTTACAGAGATTCTTAAGCAAATTGAAAAAGGCGAAGGTCACTACTATGACCTTTGGAAAGAAACTAAAGACTGGTCCGTTGAGCTTATGCAAGAAGTTTACGACTGGGCCAAGGTTGGCTTTGACACTTGGTACTGGGAATCCGATGTTGACTCTTCAAGTGTGGAACTTGTCAAAAAGTACTATGAAAAGGGTCTTTTTGTTAAAGACGATGGCGCAATTGGAATCGACCTTTCCGAAGACAAACTTGGTTTCTGTCTTTTGCTAAAAAGCGATGGAACAGGCCTGTATGCCACCAAAGACCTGGAGCTCGCTCGTAGAAAGTTTGAGGACCAGCACGTTGATCACAGCGTATATGTTGTGGATAACAGACAAGCTCTTCACTTCAAGCAAGTATTTAAAACCCTTGAGAAAATGGGCTTTGAGAAAGCGAAAGACTGCTACCACCTTCAATATGAAATGGTCGAGCTACCAGATGGAGCGATGAGCTCTAGAAAGGGCAATATTGTTCCAATCCAGTCATTGATTGATCAGATGGTGGCAAAGATTGAAAACACTTACCTTGAAAAGTACAAAGGTGAATGGACTCAAGAAGAAATCGACAACACTGCCAACATGATCGCCTCAGGCGCCATTAAATTTGGGATGAATCGAATTGATCCAAATAAGAAAATCGTCTTTGACATGGACGAGTGGCTTAAGCTTGAAGGTGAATCCGGCCCATACATCCAGTATGTTTACGCACGTATCCAGTCCATGCTTTCTAAGCTAAATGATGATGTTGAGGCAGACTATTCACTGCTAGTTGACCCATTTGAAAAGCAGGCAATGATGCTTATCAATCAATTTAACGATGTTGTGGAAAATGCTCTTAAAAACTACAAAACAAGCCTTATTTGCAATTATCTATATGACCTTGCCAAGGCCTTTAATCAGTTCTATGCAAACTGCCCTGTGGCAAAAGCTGGAGAGCCGGGACTTGTTGGAGCTAGAAGAGATCTATCAATAGCATGTGCGGAAACTCTTAAAAAAGGTTTGGCCCTTCTTGGAGTTGAAGCTCCAAACCGTATGTAATTACGAATGAGATTTTAATTACTATCAGCTGTTGAAGTCGCTTTAAGTTCGCTAGAACCTGTTAACTTGGATTGGCCTGTTTTTTCATTTATTTGAACCAAATGGGCACAACTCTTTTTTTCTAACTCGTCCTGTGGGCCATCACTTAAGCTTTGAACTTCATTAATCCCTTTGCCTAAAGGATAAACTCTTTGACGATAGTCTCTCAAGTGCTGAGCTATCTGATTACTTGTAACAATTGAACATCTTTTATTTAACAAGGCCGGTATGATCACCAACTCTTCACCAACCTCCAACCCGTAATAAGGCTTTACCCTAGCCTTTAAACTTAACTCGCTATAGCTTTTCAAGTTTATTTTGGTCTTTTTTATTCCCGTGTTTTTCAGAAGTGCGTTTAGCTCATCATTTTTAAAGATCTTAATGAGCTCTCTAGACTGCTCGTTGACGCACGCTTGCTCTTGATCTTTTGAATAGGCCAGTGCCCGTGTGTCAAACTCCAAGCGCGCATAGCCTTTATTTAAGCATTCAAGATGATCCTCTTCACTCTTAATAGTACGTTTTCTCAGAAAGGATTTCGCCCTTATAAATACACATAACAATGTGTAGTTAGTTACCGTAGACTCTGGTTTGGAAAGCTCTTCAGCTGACTTACAAGCTTCTATGGCTTTATTCTTTGGAAAGTTAATTTTGCTTTTAAATTCGGGAGATATGTTTTGCACACTAAATTTTCGCGGGGGAGAATCCATAAACCCGTCAAATGCTCTTTCTTGGAAGTGTTGTTTTAGCTCTGTTGCAGAAGCACTTCCAATTAATACTGAGAGTAAAATGAATCTCGTCAATCCTGCCCCTTTTAACGCAAACTGTGACAATCAAAAAGAGTGTTCATCGCCTAAACACTCTTCACTAATAAACACCTTAAGCTTGTGGAGCTATAAACAAAAGGCCACTTGAAAAGATTGCGTTTAATTAGAATGAGCCTTCTCTCCTGTCTTGTTCCCCTCAACAGGAGAACTAACACCAGGTTCTTTGCCCAACCTTGAATCATTTACATCAGTTTCAATGCAATTTGAATCACTCCTTAATAAGTTTACGATAAAATTAAACAACGGCACATCATATACAGCAATTCCTTCAGGCCCTGAAGCTAAGTAATGATTGCATACCCTAACTTTAAGCTTAGAAAAAGCATCCTCAAAGCGCGGTCTACATTCTTCATTCACCCCAACTAAAGTCTCAATGTCCTTTTTCATTTCTGAATGCCCCTCTCGATCTTTATCGATTACTTTTAAAAGGGTATTAATAAGTCTTCGTTTCTTGAGTTCCAAGTTTTTATAATTAGTTGGTTTTTTTCTATGTGAGAAAAATTCCGAGTCTTCAATGGCAAACCCAATCAGATCGTGAGGATAATAGGATGGTTCCGGCCAAAACTCCTTATCTCCTTCAAGAAAATTAGCGGTCTTTTTAAGCTCGTACTCATAAAATGCAATACAATCGGTAGCAGCATTTGCTCCTATGCTTATAAGTAGAGAAGCAATAATTGGGAGTGTAAAAAGTTTCATGGGACCTCGCAAAATGAGTTTTCTTACCTGTCTTCTTTGATCGGGATATCTTCTTTAGCTTTATATTCAAACAAGTATAAATTGCAACTAGTTAGGCATCGCTCTAATTCCAAAGTTGTCTGCCTCTTGGGAATTGTTTTCTATTTCTTTTCTTGAATTTGAATCATTCACATTGGCACCTAGGCATTGGGACTCTTCTTTAATATGTGCCACAAGCCTATTAAACTTGGGAGCTTCAATTATTTCCGATCCAAACAAGCTCTCTTCTTTGAAAGTGTTGCATATATTGCTCTTTAGCCCAGAGTAGACATCTTCAAACCTAGGCCTGCATGCCTCATCCACTTCAGCTGTGGATGCAACTAAATCCTTCATAGATGCATGCCCTTCCCTATTTGGGTCAATCATATCCATGAGAGTATTTATTAGACGTCTTTGCTTTTGTGCTTCCACATGCTCTTTATCTCTCTTAACTGGCATTGCCGCTCCAGAACCAGCAACAGCAAGTCCAATAAATGGCATACCTAACACCGTGAAGGCCAGGCCTCCCACCATTAGGCTATAAGACGCCTGCCTCTGCTTGGATTGATATTCTTCACCTAGCACCATTTTAATGTCTTCAAGCTTATTTTTATACTTATCCAAACATGTAAGCTCTTTAGCATTTAAAGAGAAAGAAATGGAAAACATGATTATAAATTTTAAAATCTTCATAAAACCTCAAAGAATCAGTACCTGTTCAAACTACTCGGCTTTATTAAGAAATTCTTTAGATGAAAAACTGGGAATAAAAATGCTCTTAAAGATTTGAGGGTGTTATGCAGACTTTTTGATTTGGTGGATTTATAGGTAGAGGCCTCCTGTTGGAGGCCTTATTGCTTATTAAGATTGGATTGTTTTTGTGCCTTGGTCTTCTTTAGAGTCTTCAATAGCGTTGTCTTGAATAATCTCTGAACCGTTAACATCACCTTCATGACATTGGGATTGGTCTACAATGTGATTTACAACAACGTCTAGCTCTGGAGTCTCATCAACAACTCTTCTCCAGTACCTTCCTTTGCTTTCATAAACATCTTCGGCATCTTTTCTTAGAGTTCTTTTCTCTTTAGTAAACTGTGTACAGATGTTTTGTTTTAAGGATAAAAGAGTATCTTCAAATCTTGGCCTACACTCTCCATTCACTCCCACAGCTGCCTCAAGAAGGGCCTTCATGTCTTTATGTCCATCTTGTCTTTCATCTATAATGGCGAGCAAGTTGTAATTTTTATTGTATTCTTCCTCTGCAGAGCCTGAATCCAATCCATATTTTGCTAGATTAAAGACAGCGGAGCCTCCAAGATATGCCGCGACATAAGGCGCGCCAGCGATTGTGGCGATAAGTCCACCGACTGCACTTCCTCCTATCAAAACGCCATTTGCGATTTTCGTATCATCTTGTAAAAGGTTGGATGCCTTTTTAACTTTGGACTCATATAGATCAATACATTCAGAAGCAACTGCGCTGTTGAATGATCCTAGTAGTAGCCCAAAACTCAGTGCTGATGTCATTAGCGATTTCATAATCTCTTCTCCCAAAAAATGTTTTAACTTTCTTGAGTTTTTTAGTTGCACATACCGTGCCACAATAAAATCTATGTAACATGCTGTTTTAAATGATCTGGCATTGTCGCCAATTTTGACACTAAAAGAAAAAGCGCAAAATAAATTTGCGCCTGGTAAAAATAACATTAAGAATAAAAAAGATAATTTAACTATTCAGATTTGACGAAAGAATCAAGTTCTTCTGATGAAAGCTGCTCTTTGAGTCTCAGGCCAAGTCTGGCCCTTTCCACTACTTCGTTGTTCACAACTCCCTTATAGCGTTTAGTATACATTAGCTCGCACTCTATAGGCTCCGCAAGCGGTATTCCACCTAAGGCCCCCAACATGATCTGCTTGCCCACATAGTCCAGGCTATTGTCGTGAATCTCAATTTGAACCCCAAGGCCTTTAATGGATATGTCTTCGGTTTTAACAGATATAGTGGTGAACGCCGTATCTCTTGAACCAAATATAAGCTTTACCCTCTTATCCTGGTTTTTAGAAAACTTAAATCTTGGCCCACCTCTAAGCTCCACTGCCTTCAATAACTCTGGGCGTTTGATTTGTACAAGGCCTTCTCCCACTTCGAGAATATCTGTTTTAAATACACTCTGTTTAAATGAAAGTTTTCCATAGATGGGTATTCCGGCCACAGGCTGAAAGTCCTTAGCTTCCTGGACCTCAATTTTCATCTTGGTTTGATCATACTGGTAGCTTAAGACACTAAAGACATGGCGAACATCACCCACATTCTGCCAAACGATATTCTCGTCACTCTTTGAGGAAGTGGATAAAATGTTTGAGATTTCTCGATGTGAGGTTGCGTTTCTATATTCTACCAAAACAACTCCTTAAATATTAAGGTAATTTTAACAGACCTACATGGGTATCAAAAAATGAAGACGAACTAAATATTTAAAATTTGTATTATCCCCAGGATTACGCTACAAGTACTTTCACAAATTCCACTCCAAACAACGCTTTATCTGTTGAAATTTAAGGTCATTTTAGGTATTTAGTAGTAAAATCAAAATAAGGGTTATTTTAACCTATTTTATTGAGAGGCGCTCCAAGATGTTAAAAATTAACAAAAAAGTGGAATATGCTCTCATTGCGTTAAAACTCATGCTGGAAAAAGGCAAAGATGAGCTTACAACCGCAAGAGAGATAAGCGATAAGTTCCACACCCCTTTTGACACCACGGCCAAAGTAATGCAGCTAATGAATTCTGCTAAGATGCTCGAGTCAGTCAAAGGCGTCAAAGGCGGCTACTACCTAAGCTGTGATCTCTCAAATGTTAGCTACATGGATCTTGCGGAAATGATTGAAGGAAAGAGCCTCTCTATAGATTGTGAGACAGTTAAATGCTCCCTGCTCGGATCATGCAATATTTCTGGTCCAATCAAAAAACTTGATCAATATTTAAACGTTTTTTTTCGCGACCTTAGCGTAAAGGAACTATTACTTGAAGATAACTCAATAGACTTAAGCGCGCGTGTTATGCGCAAGGAAACTCAACATGAGCTTTGAAACGAAGATTAAAGAAGAATACAAATGGGGCTTTGAGACCAATATCGAAAGAGAGGAATTTCCCAAAGGCCTTAATGAAGATATTGTAAGGCTTATCTCCAAAAAGAAAAACGAGCCAGAGTGGCTTTTAGACTACAGACTTAAGGCCTTCAAAATCTGGAAGGAAATGGAACATCCAACCTGGCAATACAGCACAATTCCTGAGATTGACTTCGAGGATTTGTACTATTACGCGAGCCCTAAGGGCACTAAAGAAGCTCCAAAGTCTCTAGATGAGCTTGATCCAGAGCTTCTTGAAACTTTTGAAAAGCTTGGTATTCCACTTCAAGAGCAAAAGAGAATCTCAGGTGTTGCAGTTGACGCAGTTTTTGACTCAGTATCTCTTGGAACAACTTGGAAAGAAGACCTAGAGAAAGCGGGAGTTATCTTTTGCTCAATTAGCGAGGCAGTTGAAAAGCACCCTGAACTAGTTAAGAAATACCTTGGTTCAGTAGTTCCGCCTACAGATAACTTCTATGCCGCTTTGAACGCTGCGGTTTTTTCTGACGGCTCTTTTGTTTACATTCCAAAAGGCGTTACATGCCCTATGGACTTGTCCACTTACTTTAGAATTAACGCTAAAGAAACAGGACAATTCGAAAGAACACTTATTGTTGCGGACGACGACTCTTACGTTAACTACCTAGAAGGTTGCACGGCCCCCCAAAGAGATGAAAATCAACTTCACGCGGCCATCGTTGAAATCGTCGCTCTAGACAATGCTGAAGTTAAGTATTCAACTGTGCAGAACTGGTACGCAGGCGACAAGGAAGGCAAAGGCGGGATCTTCAACTTTGTTACCAAAAGAGGTATCTGCAAAGGTGTTAACTCCAAGATTTCCTGGACACAAGTTGAAGCTGGTTCCGCCATCACTTGGAAGTACCCAAGCTGCATTCTTCAAGGCGATAACTCAGAAGGCGCTTTCTACTCGGTAGCGCTTACAAACCACATGATGCAAGCGGACACAGGGACTAAGATGGTCCATATTGGGAAAAACACAAAATCAACGATCATCTCCAAAGGGATCAGCGCAGAGCAATCCGAGAACGTATATAGAGGCCTTGTAAAGATCATGCCTTCCGCAAAGAATGCAAGAAACTACTCTCAATGTGACTCAATGTTGATTGGAGATAAGTGTGCGGCGAACACATTTCCATACATAGATGTGAAAAACCCTACGGCCACAGTTGAACATGAAGCGAGTACTTCAAAGATCAGCGCTGATCAGCTTTTCTACCTTCAGTCTCGTGGTGTGGATCCTGAAAAGGCAATCTCTTTGATTGTTAATGGTTTTTGCAAAGACGTCTTTAAGACTCTCCCACTGGAGTTTTCTGTTGAGGCGGTGAAATTGATCGAAATGAAATTAGAAAATTCAGTAGGATAAAAAGGAATTATATAATGAGCTTATTAAAAGTAGGAAATCTTAAAGCAGAAGTTGAAGGGAATGAAATCCTTAAGGGAATTAACCTTGAGGTTAAACCAGGCGAAATCCATGCAATCATGGGCCCTAACGGTTCAGGAAAATCAACCCTTTCAAAAGTCATCGCAGGCCACCCTGATTATGAGCTGACTTCAGGAGAGCTTGAATTTAACATCAATGGCAAAATGCAGGACATCTCTGAACTTGAAGCATATGAAAGAGCAAGAGACGGAATCTTTCTTGGATTCCAGTACCCTATTGAGGTTCCAGGTGTAACTAACATCGGCTTTATGCGCGAGTCCTTCAACGCTCTATGTGAACACCAAGGCGCTGAGCTTATGGGGGAAGAAGAGTTTAGAGATTTTGTAAAAACTAAACTTCCCGCACTCAACATGAGCGAAGAGTTTTTAGACAGAGCGGTTAATGAGGGTTTTTCTGGCGGTGAGAAGAAGAAAAATGAGATTCTTCAAATGCTTATCATGAACCCAAGACTTGCTCTTTTAGACGAGACTGATTCTGGCCTGGATATCGACGCCTTAAAAACTGTAGCTGACGGTGTGAATTCAATGAAGAGCAAGTTCAACGCTTTTGTACTGGTCACTCACTATCAAAGACTTCTTGATTACATCCAACCAGACTTTGTACACGTTCTTTACAAAGGCAAGATCATAAAGTCGGGCGGAAAAGAGTTGGCGCTTGAGCTTGAAAAGAAAGGCTACGACTGGTTAATAGAGGAAAGCAAACAATGAGTATAACCGAACAAGTAGAAAAAGATTTTTCCACACTTGAGTCTTCCAAAGAGAATCTTGGACTGTTTTTACAAAAAGGGCTTCCCACTAAAAAGAATGAGCTTTGGAAGTACACAAACCTTGAGAGGTTTTGGCAAGAGTTCGATCTTTCCAAGCAGCAAAAGGCTGATTTAAACGCCATCGAAAAAGATGAAAACTTCAATCATATCTTTTTTGTTAATGGAGCTTTTTTACCAGCTCAATCCGACTTGGAAGTTCAATCCGGCGCGACTGAACTCACAAGCTTAAAGCATGAGCTAAAAGAGCTTCTTGCAAATGAGTCAGTTTTTCACTTAGTTGAGTCACAGACGCAAAACCAATATCTGTTAACACTGGAAGGTGTTCAGGAGAAACCTGTTTTAATTCACAATTTTTATACCAGTGAACACGCAAAACACTCCAGCGCGCACCTTCACGTTCTTGCCAAGGCAAACAGCGAGACAACTATAATTGAATCCCACACCTCTGAAGACACCGCTGAGTCTTTCATCAACAATGCGGTAAGCTTTTTGGTTGAGAACAACGCAAGACTAAGCTTCATAAAAACACAAGAGCTTGGAGAGCAGTCAGTTCAAGTCCAAAACACCAGAGCATTGGTTAAAAGAGATGGCCAGTTTGAGAGCTTTACAGTGGATGCTGGAGCTAAACTTTCCAGAAACAATATAAGCATTAGGCTTGACGGTGAAGGCGCCAATTGCGCGGCCCATGGATTGTACGTTCTTGGAGACACTCAACAAAGCGACACAAACAGCTTTATTCATCACAACCGTCCTCACACTGAATCCTCTCAGTTGTATAAAGGGATTATGAATGACAAGTCTCATGGGATATTTACTGGCCTTATTCGTGTAGAAAAAGATGCGCAGTTAATCAACTCCGACCAACTTAATAAAAACTTGCTCTTAAGCAAGGGTGCCCACGCACACTCAAGGCCACAGCTTGAAATTTACGCTGACGATGTAAAATGCGCTCATGGCTCAACAACAGGTCAGATGAGTGACGAAGAACTTTTCTACTTTGAGTCTAGAGGTGTTCCTCGGGAAAGAGCTCAGAAGCTTCTGGCGCAAGCATTTGCTTATGACGTTGTATTAAAAATTAAAAATAAGACTGCGCGGGAATACGCTCAGCAAGTTTTAAAGAAAAACTTTAAAAACCTAAAGGTGGAGTAGTATTTTGCTAAATATAGAAAAAATTCGCGAAGACTTTTGTCAATGCTCTAACCCATTTGAGGGGAATGTCATAACTTACTTTGACAGTGCGGCGACAACCCTAAAGCCAAAGCAAGTTGTAGACGCTGTAAACAACTACTACCTTGCCGAGTGCTCAAACGTGCACAGGGGCATTCACACCTTAAGCGAAGTTTCCACAAACAGATTTGAGTCAACCAGGGATAAGCTTCAAGAGTTTATCAACACAAAGAAACGTGAGGAGATAATCTTCACTAAAGGCGCTACTGAAGCGCTAAACCTTGTTGCCTCTTCTTATGCTGAAGCATTTTTAAAACCAGGTGATGAGATTTTAATTTCCGAGATGGAACATCACTCAAACATAGTTCCATGGCAAATAGCTTGTGAAAAAACTGGAGCAACTCTTAAGGCCGTGCCCGTTGATAAGAATGGCGACTTGGTCATGGAAGAGTTTGACAAGCTTCTAAGCGAAAAAACCAAAATAGTAAGCATTGTTTATGTATCCAATGCTCTTGGAACAATAAATCCTGTAAAGGAGATCGTCTCCAAAGCGCACTCTGTTGGCGCCGTTTGTGCAATAGACGCTTGCCAAGCATTGTCCCATCTAAAGGTGGACGTTCAAGACCTTGATTGTGACTTTATGGCCTTCTCAGGACATAAAATGTTTGGCCCTACAGGGACAGGCGTTTTATATGGAAAAGAAGAGCTCTTAAACAAGATGCCTCCTTATCAGTCTGGCGGAGACATGATTGACCAGGTTACTCTTGAAAAGACAACATACAATGTGCTTCCTCACAAGTTTGAGGCCGGCACTCCAAACATTGCAGGCGTCATTGGACTTGGGGCAGCAGTTGATTACATCAATGAACTTGGACTTGGTAGTATCAAGGAATACGAAGATGGCCTTTTAAATTACGCCACTGAAAGAATGCTGGAAGTTCCAGGACTTAGAATTATTGGAACCGCCAAGAACAAAGCAAGTGTGATCTCTTTTGTGCTTAAAGATCTTCACCCTCACGATATAGCGACTTTGGCCAATAAGTATCACCTAGCGCTTAGAACTGGACACCACTGTGCCCAGCCTTTAATGAAAAGAATGAACGTGCCTGCAACTGCAAGGGCCTCTCTATCGATTTACAACACTCGAGAAGACGTGGACAAGCTTGTAATGGCACTTAAAAAAATTGTGGAACTATTTAGTTAATATAGAGGAAACTATGAACATATCTGTACAACCAACACCAAACCCAAACGCGCTCAAGTTCATCTTGGACATTGATGTAAAGAAAGAGGGAAAAACCTCTTTTAAAAACCCTCACCAAGCAAAGGATGTTCCGCTTGCGGCGGCGTTGTTTGACCTAAGAGGTGTTGATCAAATTCACTTTTTTCAAAATGTTATCACGGTTTCCAAGTTCTCTTTTGAGCCATGGGACAATTTGGAGCCAAGTATCTCCACAACTATTGAAAATATGATTGATGATCACAACCCAGAATTTCAGGATCACGATCCAGAGAAAGAAAGAAGAAAAAATCTTCCGGCCGAGATGCTTCAAATTGAAGAAATCTTGGATAGAAGAATACGTCCAGGGCTTCAAGGAGATGGCGGCGACTTGGCCGTTGTAAGTTATAGCGACAATGTTTTGATAGTGAAATATCAGGGGGCCTGTGGAACTTGTCCTAGCTCCACAACTGGCACACTGGAAGCGATCAGAGCAATCCTTCGGGACGAATACGACCCAGAGATTGAAGTTTACATCGCTCCAGAAGAGTCAGCTCAAGCTATGGATTAGGCCGAAATCTTTTCGACTGGCGCTTGCTGTCCTTGACCGAGCGCCTTGCCTATCACTTCCCTCCACAATCCCACATCGCCTGATTCAATTAGAACACCCACAATATATTGCCTCTGCCACATGATTTTGCCTTTTAGATAAAGACTTTTGCCAGGGGCGTAGGTGATAAACATTTCGACTTCTTTCTCCGCAAAAACCTTTTCAACACTAAGCCGCAGACCGCTGAAACTTGAATCAATTGTTTTGCAAGTAATATGTCCCAAGCTTTTTATATTGATCGTTGTTCTAAAAGAAGTTAAAACTCGGTGCTCTTTGACTCTTGCCCTAAAGACTTCGTCTTCACAAACAGTCATGTCTCTTAGCATGCTTGTGAGCACTCGATAATCTTCATCGCACAACTCCCCCCCAAGTTCTAAATACTCCTTCATGAGTGTCTTTGCATACTCTCTGTCAAAGCTGATATCCTCTCGAACTTTGAGTCCAAAATCTTCAACAATATAATATGGCTCTTGGCTATCAGTCCGGTAATAGTCCAACACTTGCCTTCTGATTGCTGGTGATTTTTGATCATTTACCAATACCGCCATATCGGTATAGTCACACGCAATACTCATCACGCATGCCGGCAACTCATTGGTGCCACACATATAACTTGATCTCTTTTGCGGCATTCTTTTTGCGTTAAAAAGGACCTTGTAGAAGCTTGCGGCCTGCGGGTGCACAGTGCATATAAAAGTATCGATGTTTAATTGGTTGGCCACCATTGCTAGAAACTTCATGAGAGGCAGAAGAATCTTGCCTCGAGTGTTTCTAAATCCTTTTTTAACACAAAGAGACCCTACCTCGGCGATCACATTTCCTTTTCTTTTAGAAGATAGGTCGGCAATCTCATCTGATGGAAGTCCAAGGCCAGAGTCATTTATTAAAGACACCGTGGCAATAACCTCGTCCTCACTGGACTTCAGGCCTTGTTTAACAGCGATGATGGTGAAGGTTCCAGGTGATAAATTGTATTTACTTATTCTTTTTTTAAGATGATTTTCAGGCATCATTTTCTGAGCAAGGTAGGCCTCATATGTTAGCTTTGCGGCAGCATCATACTCTTCAGGAGTCCTAGCAAGCTTAAAAATAATCCCACTGGTAGAGACATATCTTAGGATGTCTTCTAGATCAAAAAGACGACCCATAACAAAGTCTCGTGGCAGTAATCCAAATACGCTCTTAAATGCCGCTTCTTTAACTGTTTTCTTAATACTTGAACGCTTTTTCACCATAACAAACTCCTTCCAGATGCTAGACTCTTATCGTCAAGTATTCCGTTTTATTTAGACTTAACTTCAAAATTACTTAAGTTTCATAAGCTTGGAGACTCAAGCTATGGAGTTTATCGCTTTTTAATTAAGTTTTCCAAATTAAAGATATTTAAGAAGTTTATTCCGGCAAGAACAGGATTGGTATATACGCTATGAGAAAGGTTAAGCATAATTAGGCGGCAATAGTTTGATCTTCTCTTAAGGCCTTTCCAATTACTTGCTTCCAAAGATCAAGCTGGCCACCCTCAATTTTGATGCCTACGACGTATTGTCTCTGCCACATGACTTGTCCCTTAAGATGAACACTCATTCCGGGAGCGTAGGTAATAAACATCTCCAGTTCTTTTTCAGAAAACACTCGTTCTACACTAAGCTTTAGGCCGCTAAAACTTGAGTCAATTGTTCTACAAGTAACATGTCCAATGCCTTTTATGTTTATTGTTGTTAAAAAGGCCGTGAGAACCCTATGCTCTTTAACTCTTTTTCTAAATACCTCATCTGCACAGACTGTCATGTCACGAAGCATACTGGTTAAAACCCTATAGTCCTCATCACTTAACTCTCCACCAAGCTCCAAATACTCTTTCATAAGAACTTTGCCATAATCCCTGTCGAAGCTTACATCCTCCCTAACCTTCAGCCTAAAATCTTCAACAATAAAGTAAGGCTCTTCCGATTGTGTGACATAGTATTCACAGACTTGCCTTCTTAAAGCGGGTGAAGACTTGTCTTTTGCAAGTTTGCCCAGGCTTAAAAAGTCGCAATTTATACTCATGACTTTTGCGGGCAGCTCGTTTGTGCCACATACATAGCTGGAATGCTTTTGTGGCAGGTATTTGGCGTCAAATAAGACTTCGTAGAAACTTGTGGCCTGGGGATGAACCGTACATATAAAAGTGTCCACATTGAGCTGATTTGCCACCATCGCCAAGTACTTCATCATAGGAATAAGAATCTTTCCTTTGCTGCTTCTAAATTCTTTTTTGACACAAAGGGAGCCCACTTCGGCCACCACATTGCCACGCCTTTTAGAAGAGAGGTCAGCGATACTATCTGAGGGCAGTCCAAGTCCTGAATCGTTGATTAAAGAAACTGTGGCCACAACCTCATCCTCGACTGGAGATTCTCCTCTCTTAACTGCTATAACAGTAAATGTTCCCGGGGATAAATTATATTTACTTATTCTTTTATTAAGGTGATTTTCGGGCATCATCTTTTGGGCAATATAGGCCTCGTAAGTAAGCCTTGCGGCAGCTTCGTGCTCCTCTGGAGTTCTGGCAAGTTTAAATACAATTTCGCTGGATGAAACATACCTTAAGATCTCTTCTAGATCGAAAAGACGACCCAAGACGAATTCTTTTGGAAACAAACCAAACACACTTTTAAATGCAGCTTCTTTAATAGTTTTTTTGAACCTTAGACTCGGCCTGGCCATATCAGATATCCCTTGATGGTTTTTCGCACTATTTTCGTCAAGATTGGCGCAAACTTAATTAATAATTTGGAAATTACTCAAATAACAAGAGCTTAAAGACCGTTTAAAATTATTGGAAATTCAAAAGGTTAGCAAATTTTAATAGTAGAAGATTGAGAGAAAACATCGCGAGGGTAGGCCCTCGCGACAATGATTTTGAAATTAGTAACGGTTACCGTAACCGCCTCTGTTTTCACGAGGTGCTTGTGGCTTAGCTTCGTTTACTCTTAGCTGACGACCTTCAAGCTCAGCTCCGTCAAGAGATGAGATAGCTTCAGCAGCTTCGTCTTCAGTAGACATTTCAACAAAACCAAAACCTTTGCTTCTGTCAGTGTCTCTGTCGATGATAACTTTAGCTGATTCAACAGTTCCAAAGTTAGCGAAGTGAGCGCTTAGTGAATCGTTAGTAACAGAGTAAGGCAAGTTGCCAACATAAATTTTCTTTCCCATATGGCCCTCCTAAAGGCATTTGGTGCTACTTAAGAGGTTTAACATTAGGTCAAATTCTTACAGTAACATTCCCAACGCTATATCGCAGCGATGGATGTTTTATAAATTAGTTCATGAAATTTTGTGGAAATAAGACAGAGCTGAAGACCAAAAAAATATCAATATCTAAGACCCTACTTGGTCCCTGAGACCATTATTACCCTTATATCGTTTCTGATGCAAGTGAAATTGAATAAAAAAAGGGCCTAAAACAGGCCCTTTTTCCACTATAAAACATATTTAGTCTTTGTAATCCACCTGTCGGCCACGCTTCGCACTGGACCCAACCTTCTGGCCCTATACTTTACTTTTCTAGGCATCTGAGTGCGTTCAAAATTGTCAATAAGCTCTAGAAACTCCGTATCTCTTCTAAGTGAACGGCTATTATTTTTCAAGCTATCCATTTCAGCAAGTACAACTGATTTATCCACATTAAATGCATCCATTAACTTTCCAAATTCATTCACACTTATTCTGCCTTCATTAAATAGCTTGGCATATTTCATAACCCTAAAGTTATTCGCAACCCTAACTTTGTCAGCAATAATCGCTTTTGCTTTGCTATCATCTTCGTTTCTAACTCGCGGGTAAGATCCCATAATGGAATCACCCATCACACCAACGCCAATTTGTCCTAAAATGGATACAGGATTTACAAAGTTGATTGGAAGGTTTTCGATGAACGCCTCTTGTGAGGCCTGGTTCATTGGGATACCTCTAAGTCTCTTTGCAATGGCACTGCTCAAGTAATAGTGAACACCCCATGAAAGACCTTCTTGTCCCATAGTATTGGCATATTCAGTCATATCTACATCTTGGTCATAACACCCAATACTCACCATAAGGCCTGGTTTAAAGCCCTTAGTAATGGCATAATCTGCAGCACTTTCATTACTGTGACTTCCACCACTGTGAGTAAGAGCCACAAAATCAACATACTCTACGTCATGAGGAATTTTATCAATACAATCATCCACACCATCACCCTCAACTAGAGAACTAATGCAGTAATAATCAACTACACCGTTTAGGTGGTGTCTTACAATCTGGTCTCCATAGGGATCTAAAAAGTAATCAAACGGAAAGGCACCAGTGTTTACTTGAACAATTGCTGCCCTCTTTCCTGGTAAAGAGTGGTGCTCACTCGCTTCACCGCCTAGTATTCTATAAACCGGATAGCCCACAACTGAACCAACAGTCTTTACTGCTCCACCGGCTATGTTGGCAGTGTTCAAAACCCCGCTTCCAATACCTAAAAGACCATCTAACGCCGCTGCGTTTTTGGGATTAAAAATTCCTCTAACTAAATCAAAAAGTCCGTTTTTAAGAAGCATTAAAGTTTTCTTGGCCTCTTCATATGTCCCTAACGCGTTATGTATTGGAGACCTTCTCACACTCTCCGTTAAAAGAGATGTACCGAATTGAGCAACTTCATATTGGAGCTTGGTGAGGGGAAAAGATAATACTTTTGCGGGGCCTACAACCCATGGTGTGTTCTCCCCCTCGGCCGGGTTATATACTCTTTCAGTGAACTCTACCCGCAAGTTTTCAAACTTCGAGTACTCCTTAGGTGTTATCATATTGGTTCCTTCAGGAACCTCAGAAAATGCAGGCCCTACAGATAGGGCGACCAAGGTAATGAGGTGTAAAATTCGCATGAAAGCTCCTTTTCTTATTTAAAATAGGAGCGGACAATCCCATGCTTAAGTCATTAACGCAATGCAGCGTGCATTATTTTCATGCCCAGTCTTTAGGATGGTAGTAGTCCATCATCTGGGCGTGTGGGCCTCCCTCCTTTGGACTGTATCTATAGGTAAATTTGCACCTTCCTGGAAGGGATATGAGGATTGAGTCGGTTCTACCATTGGTTTTAAGACCAAATAAGGTGCCTCTATCATGAAGAAGGTTAAATTCCACGTACCGACCTCTTCTATGTAGTTGAAAATCTTCATCTTCGGGTGTGAATTCTTCGTTTACACGCTTTTTTGCTATGGGAAAGTAGGATTCGATAAATTTCTCAGATAGGCCTTTAACCATGATGAAGTCTTGCTCAAGGTCGCCTTTATTGTAATGATCGAAAAAGATACCGCCAATTCCTCTCATTTCTTTGTTTCTATGGTGATTAACAAAGTATTCATCGCACTCTTTTTTCATCCATTCATAGTCATCGCCACAAGCTTGCTTCCATACTCCATGAAAGTATTTAAAGTCTTCCTCATAGGGATAATAAGGCGTAAGGTCCGCTCCGCCACCAAACCAAAACGATTCTCCTTGTTGGATCATCCTAAAATTGGCGTGAACTGTAGGCACTCTTGGATTCCTTGGATGCAATATTAGCGAGATGCCGGCGGCCCACAATTGATCCGAGTCCCCTTTAAGCTTTTTAGCAAAATCTGGATTAATAGATCCATAAATTTCTGAAGTGTTCACTCCAGCATTTTCAAAGACCTCACCTTGAAAGGCGCGAGTTATTCCTCCCCCGCCTGGATCGCCCTTAAAATCACTTCTATGCCATATATCTTCATTAAGCTCAATGTTAGGATCCATTGCTCTCATTTGATCACAGATTTGATCCTGCAGGGCCTTAACGTGTTCTGAGAATTCTTGCTTTTTTTGCTCCAACATAAAAACTTCCAAATTTTTAAATAAAGTGTCTTAAAACGCCGATATTACAAAAAAAGATACCGTTTAGACCAGTAATATTCAAGGAGTGTTATGAAGTTTCTAGGCCGCTTCACCAAGGGCATTGGAATAGTTTTAATAGTTGCGTTTTGCGCGGCCAGCATCCTTCTAAGTTTTGTCGCCCGGGATGTGACAAACTACGAGGCGCAAGAGCTCGTCTCCTACGCTTCGTCGCTTGAGAACAAGTTTTATGATTTTCGAATGATGAAGATCATGGAGATGGATCCTGACAAAAAGAACAAAGACATTATTTTGATCAGAGTTGACGATGAGTCTCTACAAAAAATCAACAGCTGGCCAATACCAAGAGAAAACTGGGTAAAGATGCTGAACAACCTACAGGCCTTTGGAACTAGGGTCGTGGCATTTGACGTTTTCTTCCCAGAACCTTCAAGGGCCTGCGCTGAGCAAAGTCCTGACGACATGTTTGCTCAGGCCATAAATGACTTTCAATCGGTGGAGGGCAACAGAGTAATAATGCCATACACAACTCAAAGCCACACACAAACAGCTGTGTTTGAAGAAGTGCCCGAAGACTTGTTTAGCTTCATGCTCGACTCCCAACAAGCGGGAGAATTTGGCCTTGAACAAAGGTATGTTGAAAGCAACACCTACCCAATTAAAAAATTGCTCAACACTGGCGTTGATTTAGCATACATCAACATGCTTGAAGACTCTGATGGTGTCTTTAGACATTACCAGATGGTGGCAAACATAGACATGCTTTACTTTCCATCCCTGGGGCTTAGGGCCTTCGAGGTGCTAAAGGACTCACCAGTAAAGCTTGAAATAAATGGACAAGGCACTGGCACCTTAAACGTTGGGGATAAAAAAATCTTTATCAACAACCGTGGCGAGAGCAAGGTGCGCTGGTTTGGAAACGAATACATGTTTGAGGACATTTCACTACATAAAGTCATAAACGCAGATCCAAACGACGAAAAACTTAAAAATATGTTCAAAGACAAAATTGCCTTTATTGGATCAACCGCCACAGGGGCGCACGACTTTAGGAACTCTCCCATTGACGCGAAAATGCCGGGAGTTCTTGCGCACATGAATGTTTTGCACATGCTAATGAACAATCACTTCTACGCGCCTTTGGACCAGTCCATTATCATCTCTTTTTACATGCTGGGAATAGGACTTTTGTTACTCCTGGTGGTGATGTATTTCAACAACGCCATTTTGGATGTTGCAAGTCTTGTGGTAATTTCAGCGACCATCCTTTTCATCGACTATCAGTTTTATTTGCCAGAAGGCTATGAGTTAAAACTATTTTTCACACTCGCAGCACTCACCATGACCTACTCGTGGATTACTTTTTTAAACTTCGACGCCGCCAGTACTGAGAAGAAACAAATCAAAGGCGCATTTAGCCGATACGTTGCTCCGGCGATTGTAAACGATATGCTTGAGCACCCTGACAAACTTAAAGTTGGGGGTGAAAAAAGAGATATAACATGTCTATTTTCAGATGTTAGGGACTTCACCTCTATTAGTGAACAGCTAAGTCCAGCGGACCTGGCGTATGCCCTAAATCTATACATGGGAAAAATGACAGATATTGTTTTTGAGACAAATGGCACTTTGGATAAATATATTGGTGACGCCATTGTTGCTTTCTGGGGAGCTCCACTAGATATTGGAGACCACGTAACTCAATCCGTGGATGCAGCGGTAAAAATGCTCGAGGCCCTTCCAGAAGTAAACAAAATACTCAGTCAAAAGGGACTGCCAGAATTTAAAATTGGACTTGGACTTAACTCCGGAGAATGTTCAGTTGGAAACATGGGTAGTGATCAAATTTTTGCTTATACCGCCCTAGGCGATACCATGAATTTGGGAGCTAGACTTGAATCTCTATGCAAGCATTATGGAGCTCAAATTCTAATATCAGAATTCACACATGACAGGATGGAGAAGAATAGATTCGAAACAAGACGCATAGACAATGTGCGAGTAAAAGGCAAAACTGAGCCAGTTGGTGTCTACGAAGTCCTCTACTCCTACCATCCATTCATGAAAGACCAGGACGCTCTTGCTCAATTTAAACTTGCCTACCAAAGGTTTTTAGAGAAGGATTTTGACAACGCTCTGGCACTGTTTGAAATGATTAAAGAGTCTCACCCTGAGGATAAATCAACCCTAAGAATGATTGATACTTGCAAACACTGGATTGAAAACCCTCCTCAAGATGGCGAAGATCACACAATTACCACAATGACGACAAAGTAATATTAGTGGGCCTTCTTCAAGGCCCCATATTTTTAAGCGTAGCTTTTTCTAGTGTAGCTGCGCTTAATTTTTCTATTTCTGGCAATCACTCCCTCAAGAGAATTTCCAATCACATAGCCAAACACAAGGTGCAAGGCCAACGTCCCTACGGCCGTTATCGCTCCATAGTTTATCGCAAAAAAACCAGGCTCAGGAAGCTCACTGGGTATCAGAGGATGAATATCCGCCGAAAAAGCAAGCACTGCTGAAAAAACAAGCCAATGCACAAATCCGAGCATTGTTCCCCTCCCTGAACTGGCGCTGCCAATTCCCTTAAAAATGGCCGCATAAATTAATCCAAAAATACCGCCGTTCAAAAGATGCCAAATAAATCCAGCAACCCAGGTGGATGGGTTAAACTCAAGTGTAAGCATGCTCCCTAAAAACATTGAAATATTAAACTGAGTAAGTCCACTCCAACGCATGAGAACAAGCAGCACTGTCATTATAAAAGCGCCAAGCACTCCGTAGGCAAAAGCTCTACCGTAAACTGATTTGGTTTGTGTGACCATATGATTCCTCCTTGAACATTATCTAGATGCAAGGTTCACACCAGTACGGCCTTTGTTTAATCCATGTCTTCTCTCTTGCTTTGAAGTTCGTCAAGCAATGTCGCCGACCATAGCTTTATGTTCACAAAGTAAGCGCTTCTGGCTATGGCATGCGCCCCAACCGGGGCAGATAGAGAAATAAATGCAATCCCAATGACTATTTTAGTGAATACTCCAAGGCTCCAAAAATAAACCCCGGCCCCTAGAAAGACTAAACCAAATCCAAGTGTCCCGGCCTTTGTTAAAGCGTGCATGCGAGTAAGAAGATCAGGCAATCTAACAAGTCCAATAGAGGCAACCAACACAAACAAACTTCCACTTGCGATAAAGACAGCGCCTATGGTCTCAAGTAACATTTGAAACCTCCTTGCCCTGGTATTTAATGTATCTGGCAAAAGCAACTGTTGCCAGAAATTCAATTAAGGCAACAGTTACAGACAAATCTATATATAAGGATTGATAATGATAACAGGCCAGCACTATTGCAAAAGAAGCGAGCACTGTGGACATAAGATTAAGGCCTAAAACCCTATTAGGAAGCCTTGGGCCTTTGAACGCTCTATAGCTTGATAGTGCCAACGCAATTGTTAAAGAAACAAAGCTTATCTGAAAACATATCTCCATGACTTGCCTCACGCGAAGAGCTCCTTTATTTTTCTTTCGAATTTGCGATTTAATGAAAGTCTAAAATCCTCCAAGTTTTCATAGTCAACATACATGAAGTGAACGTACATGCTTTTTTTGTCCTCGGAAATATCTAGACTTAATGTCCCTGGGGTTAGCGTTACGACGCTTGAAAAAAACTGAATCTCACTGTCTTTTTTGAGCTCTAAAGGAATTTTTAATATCCCAGGCCTCATATGATGGGTGGGAGTCAGAATATCGTAGGCAACCTTCATAGCGGAAAGAAAAAACTCTTTAATAAAGAAAATAATAAACTTTGCCCATAAGTATGTTTTTTTAAAATAGTGTTTTTCACCCAAGGTGCTTTTTGTAAAATATAAGACAAAATAACCGGCCACAAAACCAGTAAGAAAACCTGAAACGGACATCCTGCCCCATAGACACATCCAAAAAAAGGCCAGAGTAAAGTTCCATGCCAAATGATTCATCGGACACCTCCGAGAATTTGTTCTTGATAGAGCTTAGGACGAAGAAGTTGTTCAGATCCTTGCTTTGAAAGGGACAGCAACATCTCAGGCCATAGACCAATATACAGACTCAACATGCTTAGTATAAAAATTGGAACGATCCTTTTCATCTGATATTTGTTTTTAGGCCCTCGACACTTTTCGGATTTGGGTGTTTCCCAAAATCCTAGGATCCAGATTTTAACCATGGAATATGTCGTAAGAAGGCCAACTAAAAGCGCAAAGGAACTTGCTAAATATTCATTAGCTTCAAACCCGGCCTCCACCAGTCCAAGTTTTCCCCAAAAACCGGAAAATGGAGGGATGCCAGTAAGAGAAAAGGCACTTATAAAAAACAGCAAAGATATAAGAGGATAGAAGTTGTAGAGTCCCCTAGTTTTTTGAAGATTGTAGCTTCCGCCTAGGCGGTTCATTTCAGCCCCAATAAAGAAGAGGTTGGACTTCGCAAGTATATTATGAACAATAAAAAAAATGGATGCTGCCCATGCCTTGGCCCCAAACAATCCTAAACCAAAAATCATATAACCTATCTGTGAGATGATATGATATGACAACACCCTTCTCACATCATACAAAGCAACGGCGCCTATAACTCCACTCACCATTGTAAAGACACCAATCCAGATCAAGGCCCCTTGGAAGACTTCCATATGCTTATAAAACAGCAACCCGTAAACTTTAAAAAGGGCGCAAACTCCCACCTTGGTCACCACTCCAGCAAAAAATGCGCTCACAGCGGCAGGTGGCCGGTGGTAAGATTCAGGCAACCAAAAAAAGAGTGGGAATATGGCGCATTTAATTCCAAACCCCGCTAAGAATAAAGCTCCAAACGTGGCGCTAGGCCCAATCCCGAGCCCGTCCATCAAAAGAGAAATCTGAGCAAAGTTTAATGCCCCTGTAAGCCCATAGATTAGGCCAATGGAGGATAAGATAAACATAGAGCCTAAAAAATTTAAAAGAACATAAGGCAGCGCCCCCTTTATTTGTTTTTTATTCTGCCCCATCGAAAGAAGTAGAAAAGATGAAACGACCAGAACCTCAACCCACACATACATATTAAAGAGGTCACCAGTCAGCAATACCCCATTGGCGCCAGCGAAAAGGGTAAACATCGCGCTGTAGTAGCCAGCTCGAGATCTCTTTTCTTTTATTTCATCCAACGAAAACATATAAGCGCACAGCCCAAGTATGGAAATAAAGAAGTTTATTGTCGCGCTAAAAACATCCACTTGCATGGAGATCCCATAGGGCATTCGCCAGCCGCCAATTTCTAAAATTAGCAGGCCATTCATGGCACTGTAATACAATAATGCTCCAGAGGAAACAACAAGTCCTGCAAACCCAAGAAGTCCTATTTTTTCAAACCTCTTGTCCCCTTTGAGCAAAAACGCCAAAACGCTCATGCAAAGAGAAAGAAAAAGAGGAATTGCGCAAAGAACACTCACTTAGATTCCTCCTTAACAACCTCATTAACTTCCAAAGAACTTAATTGTTCGTGCGCTCGAAACATTAACGCAATGATGAAGGCGGTAAGGGAAAAGCCGATCACTATGGAGGTAAGGACGGCCGCTGAAGAAAGAGGATTTGCGGCCTGAAGCACCTCTCCCCTTCCAATGAACGCAGGTGTATCTCTATCAACTCTCCCCATAGCAAAGAAAAGTAAGTTTACAGCGTTGGATAAAATAATTGAGCCAAAGACCACCTTTATAAAATGGCCATCTAAAAGGCAGAACACACCACAAGCGAAGAGGATTCCTGACACTAAAGTTAGCATTACTTCCATTTAAAAGACTCCTCAAAGTATGAAACGATATTCACCACCGCTCCAAAAACAACTAGATAAACACCGGCGTCAAAAAGAAGTGGAGTGCCAAGTTTCACTGGGCCAACCTTAAACCAAACCCCTTTGAAAAAAGTATGAGACCCAAGGCCCACAACACCTGATATTAAAATGACCAATAGTCCAAAAGCGCTTATTTTTGAAGGTTCAAGCCTTTCTTGAATAATACCTGAGGCCTTATACACGATGCCATACATAGACCACGCGGTGGCGGCAGCGAGTCCCCCAATGAATCCACCTCCAGGATAGTTGTGACCTCTAAAGAACATAAATAGTGAGTACAATAGAATAATCGCTATTAAATACTTTGAGGCTACCTTAATAATTAATGTTCCCATCTACTTACCTCTGTACTTGTTGTAGCCTGGCATAAGTCTGAACAAGCTTGCGACCCCCACACCTGCCAAAAACACAACAAAGGCCTCGCCCAAAGTGTCAAAGGACCTAAAGTCAACAATGGCCACATTAACAACGTTTTTGCCATGGCCTAATTCATACGCATTTTTTAAATAATACTCTGCCGCTGCAGATGAAAAAGGATACGAAAGCACCTTCCACATAATGCCAATAGACAACGCCCCAACCCCTAAAGACACAGCTAAGTTTACGAGTGTTCGTTTAGTCCCTCTTCGAGGAACCTTTGTGGGAAAACGAATAAAAATGAAGCACACTAAAATTACGGTCATCGTTTCCACAAGAAATTGGGTTAAAGCTAGGTCTGGAGAGCTAAACATTATAAACAACAATGCCATGCCGTAACCACTCAGGGCCAATCCCACGACTCCGATAAAAATATTTTTGGCCATTAAGGCGAGAATTGCTCCGCCAGCGACAAGAAGGCCAGTGGACCATTCATAATATGTGGGTGCCTGAGTTACGTTTGGAACGACTGGACGCCAATAGGTGAAAAACATACCACCCACAAGAAGAAGCGCGAATCCGAAGAAGATATAAAGATAAAGACTTGTTCCTGAGCGGTGCCATGCGCTTACAGTCTTGCCTGAGTATGCTCTTACATTTCGCCAAAACGCATCATAAAGTGTTTCACTAACCCCACTTTGTTCTGGATATTTTTTAAGGGCCATAAACCATGAAATCAAAAGAGAGCATAATATAATTGCAACAGATAAAATGAAGGCAGTAGTAAGGCCGTGCCATAAATGTAGATCAACCTTTTGCGCCACTCCAACTTCACCTAAACTGTCCTCGACAAGCTTATTAAGAAATCCTGGTAAAATACCAAAAATCAATGTCGTTGCAGCGCCAATAATTGGAGCGCAATAAAAGGAAAACTTAAGTTTCTTAACGACCTTCTTCGGTTTTTTAGAAATTAAAGGGTAAAGAATTCTTATTGCCGCAACCCCATAAAAGAGAAATACAAGACAGACAGGGAAAAGTAGCCAGTGCCCCTCTATGCTTTTTAGCACCAGCTCCTTTGCCACAAACCCCATAAAAGGAATAAGTCCTATCATTGAACCGAGACCAATTACAAATATAACAAGCAGAGGTTTATATTCTCTCAATGCCCCTGAAAGCCTAAAAATATCCCGGTCTCCAAATTGCTTATCAAGAATACCCGCCCCCATAAAGAGAATGGACTTGTATAGCGAATGGGCCATAAGAAATACAAGAAATGCTTTTAAGGCCGCATGATTGTAAACCGAGCCCATTACACACATAATGCCCAAGGCGCTAATAGTTAACCCCGCAAGAATGGCCTTGAGGTCTCTTTTGGTGATCGCCATATAACCACCCACCAGACCGCTTATGAGACCGATGCTCTTTAGCCCTATACTCCATAATTCATTAGTCCAAAAAATTGGAGTAAGTAAAATTATAAGGTAGGGGCCTGCCTTTACCATTGCGGCGGAGTGAAGAAACGCGCTTGCCGGAGTTGGCGCTTTCATCGCCTTGGGAAGCCAAAAATGAAAAGGAAATTGCGCAGACTTAGTAAAGATGCCAAGCAAGACAAGAATTGCCGCGGGGGTGCTTCCCGATGTCAACTTGGCAATTTCATAAGTACCATTCTCAATCCCTAGAAGTATAAGGCCTGCCAGCAAACACAGACCTCCACCCCCAGTTATTATGAGAGCTGTCCTTGCAGCTTCCCTGGCCTTATTGGAACCATTTTTAAATCCCACCAATAAGAATGATGTAAGACTTGTCATTTCCCAATATATAAAAAGATTTATGAGGTCCTTTGAGTAGAGTAGGCCAAGCATTGAGCCAAAAAACGCAAATAAGAACAATGAAAATTGGCCAAATCGATCCGGCTCCTTTTTAAAATAGGCCCAGCTATAGCCAACTACCAAAAGGCCAATCGTCGAACACATGAGGGCAAAAAGGTAAGATAGGGAGCCTACTCCCTTTAAAGCAAATTGGCCTAACAAAACTGCAAAAGAACCCGAGATGGCCGCGAAACCACTCAACCTAAAAGAAACCTTATTTAGCCACAAGCAGAGTGCGCCTAAAAGAAAACAGAGGGCCACCAAATAAGAAGGATTAATAAACTCCATCATTCCAAATCTTCGGCCAATGCCTCGCGAGAGTCAAACGATTGCTCCGATGTCAAGGCCATGTATAACTTTAACGGCGTCAACACACCGCACACAAGACTGGAAGAAATTATGGTCTAAAAATTAATAATTTGGTATGGTTGCCTCCATTACAAGGAATTAGAAAAATGTTAATCAAGGCCAAAGAAAAAATAGAAAAAGATTATGACGTAGTCGTTATAGGTTCTGGACTAGCTGGCATGACAGCTGCCAATAAACTAGCAAAAAATGGACGCTCAGTTCTTCTACTGGAAGCGCATAACAAACTGGGTGGATTCGCAACTTGGTTCTATAGAGCTAATAAAAAACACGTTTTTGATGTAAGTCTTCATGGGTTTCCATTTGGGATGAAAAAGACATGTAGAAAGTACTGGAACAAAGAAATTGCAGATCACATAGTGCAGTTAAAAAGCGTAAAGTTCATCAATCCTCAATACGAAATTGAATCCCTTTTCACAAAGGAAGACTTTACTGAGAAACTTGTGGATCACTTTGGCGTTGAACGCGAGACTGTTCAAAGTTTTTATGACTACATTGAAAACATGAACTTTTACGATGATCAATCAATGACCAATGGCGAGCTGTTCGAAAAGTTCTTTCCTGGAAGAAATGACATTGCAAGATTTCTAATGGAACCAATAGTGTATGCAAATGGATCAACACTAGAGGACCCTGCAATCACTTATGGAATAGTATTTTCAAACTTCATGAAAAAAGGTGTTTTCACCTTCAAAGGTGGAACGGACCACTTAATTAAGATGATGCAGGATGAACTTCTTAAAAACGGCGTTGATATAAAAAAACACGCGCCTGTGGATCAAATTCTGATAGAAAACGGCAAGACCTCTGGCGTGGTTGTCAAAGGACAGACTGTAAGGGCAAAGTCCGTAGTTTCCAACGCAAACCTAAGAACCACAATCTTCAAGTTGGCCGGAAAAGAAAACTTTAATACTGATTATGTTAACAAAGCTAAAGAGGTAAGAATGAATTCTTCCTCATGCCAAGTTTACTTCGGTCTTAAGGAGGGAGAGACAATACCTTTTATTGGAGACTTAATATTCACCTCCACACACCCTAAATTTGATACAGAGGCCCTACTAAGTAAAGAAATCACTTCCAGAACTTTCTCTGTATATTATCCAGAAGGGCGCCCATACGACAAAGATGAAAAATACGCCATCGTATCTTCCACTAACGCAAATTGGGAAGACTGGGCGAACCTTTCTGAGGACGAATACAAAGCCGAAAAAGAGAAAATGATAAAGGAAACTATAGATTGTCTCGAGGGCTTCCTGCCAGGGATTGGACAAAAAATAGACTTCGTCGACGCCGCCACTCCACTAACAGTTAAAAAATACACTCGCCATGAAGGAGGATCTTCCTTTGGGACCAAGTTTGAGGGTCTTGATGTAAGCATGAACATGCACAAAGAAGTCTCAGGCCTATTCCACGCAGGCAGTGTTGGAATCATAATGAGTGGTTGGCTGGGAGCTGCAAACTACGGCGTCATCCAGTCAAATGAGGTAGAGAGCTGGCTCTACCAATTAGAGAAAGAAAATCAACAGACAAATTTAGCTACTAAGGAAAACAATGCAAGAGTTTAAAGATCAAACCGTTATCGTTACTGGTGGAACAAGAGGAATTGGAAAAGGTATTGCAAAGCAATTCCTGGAAGAAGGCGCAACTGTAATCGCCACTTACGCATCTAACGATGAAGCGGCCAACAACTTTAAGGAAGAGCTTGGAGAGCTTGGTTCAAATCTTATTCTCAAGAAGTTTGATGTTTCTTCCCACTCCGCATGTGAGGCGTTTTTCGAAGAGGCCTTAAAAGAAGTCGATAAGATTGATGTGCTTGTAAACAACTCTGGAAGAAGATCTGACAACATCACAGCGGCCATGAGCGAAGACCAATGGGACAGCATTTTAGACATAAACCTTAAGGGTACCTTCAACATGTCAAAGTTTGCAACTCTTCATATGATGAGAAATAGATATGGACGTATTATAAACATATCTTCAATAGGTGGAAGCTTAGGCCTTCAAGGACAGGCAAACTATGCGGCCTCCAAAGCGGGTCAAGTTGCCCTTTCAAAGTCTTTGTCCAAGGAAGTTGCAAAAAGAAACATTACCGTTAACAACGTGGCACCTGGCTTTATCGAAACGGAGCTAATCCAGGACCTCCCTGAAGACCAAGTAAAAGAATACAAAAAACAAGTGCCAATGAAGCGCTTTGGAAGTGTGGAGGAAGTTGCGAATGTTGTGCTTTTTCTCTCTTCTAGAAAAGCAAGCTACATTACCGGCGCAACAATAGAAGTATCGGGTGGTCTATAATGAATCCGGTGGAAATGATCCCTCAAAAGGACCCTTTTCTGTTCATAGACGAAATGGTGGATAGAACTGAGGACACCATCCATACAAAGAAATTGGTTAAAGAAAGCGAGGACTACTTCAAGGGACACTTTCCAGGAAACCCTATAATGCCTGGTGTTTTAATTTGCGAGGCCTGCTTCCAATCGGGCGCTTTATTGATGGCGCACAAGGGCGAAGGCATTGCCAGCAAAACGGCCGTCGTTTCAAGAATTCAAAACGCAAAATTTAAAAACATGGTTAAACCTGGCGATCAGCTCGATATAAAAGTAGATTTAAAAGAACTAATTGGCCCTGCGGCCTACATGAAGGCCGTGGCAAGTGTTTCTGGCAAAAAGGCGTTAATCATAGAATTTGCAGTAACCCTTGTGGAGAACAAATGATAGACCTTAAAGGCAAAACCTATTTCATTACTGGCATCGCGAACAAGAAAAGTGTGGCCTACTTTAGCGCCAAGGCCTTAATTCAGGCGGGAGCTGAATGTATATTCTCTGCTCAAAACGATAAGAATAAAGAGAAAGTCGAAAAGCTTTTTCCAGAGAATAAGGTGTTTCTTCTCGATGTTGAAAACAAAGAACATTTAAAAGCTTTAAAAGCAAATATAGACTGTGAGCTTGACGGCCTTCTTCATTCCATCGCTTTTGCAAATTTCAGTGAAGGGCCTAAGCCATTCCATGAGACTAAACTTGAGGATTACTTACAGGCCTGTCATATAAGCAGTTTCTCATTGGTTCAGATAGCAAATGAGCTTAAAGATCTGCTAAAAAAGGATGCAAGTGTCGTCACCATTTCGATTTCCAACACCCTTGCAACTTCTTATGGATACCTAGGCCCCATAAAAGCAATGCTTGAAACGAGCTGCGCTTACTTGGCAAAATCCTTTAGCGAGTTTTCCAATATTAGATTTAACAGTGTTGGTGCCGGACCATTAAAAACCTCGGCCAGCGCCGGTATACCAAACTATATTGAGAATTACCTTTACAGCGAAGAACTAACAATGAGGAAACAAAACCTTTCGACACAAGAGGTTGCAAATACAGTTCTTTTCCTTCTATCTCCTCTATCCTCAGGAATAAACGCCTCAAACACCATAGTCGATGCTGGCATGAGCGCGAATTACTTTGATCAAGGAATAGTTAAGGCCTTTTCAAAGCTCTAAACAAAGAACAAAACAAATGGCCATGGTATTTTATTCCCCATGGCCAAACTTCTACTATGCCTGCTTTTACCTATTAGATCCATTGCTCACAATGGAGCGCATAGTGGTGAGCTCTCCCCAACAAGCTTCAATACGGAACCACATGTTTGGATAGGCCTATTTACCATTCTGGCCTTGTACTTATTTGGCATTAATAAAAAAAATGGAAGCAAGCTCACAAAGACCTTCTTCTGGACAGGCTGGTCATCCCTTTTCCTGGCACTCTTAACAGCAATAGATCTCTATAGTGAAAAGATGGCCTCGATCCACATGTTGCAACATACTTTAATCCTTATGGTTGCAGCCCCTTGTCTTGCAATCGCAGGCCTTGATTACCACATCATGGTCTCTACAAGCTTTTTAAATAAAACCCTAATAAAAAAGCTCTATGTAAAAACAGTGAAGCTTCTAAGGAAGCAAAGGGCACTTACGGCCTTTGGACTTTATGCCGCCACTCTTTACATCTGGCATGTTCCAAAATTTTACAATGCTGCACTTTCAGATGGCCATCTTCACGATCTGCAGCACATTCTGTTTTTCGCGACTGCCTATCTATTTTGGCGAGTAGTTTTTAATCCATATGGGGCCAAGCTTTTGCCAACGGTTGCAACGGCCTACCTGTTTGTATCCATGATTCATGCAATGATCCTAGGAGCTCTTATGGGCCTTTCTCAAGGGGTTTGGTATCAACCATATATAGAGAGTTCAAAACTTTTGGGAATCAACCCATTAAGAGATCAACAAACTGCAGGCCTCATCATGTGGATGCCTGCAGGTATTACCTTTATTTTGTCCAGCCTTTGGAGTGTCAAAAGAATTCTAGGCTACTCTTCAAGACTCATCAAATAAGCGCTCATCTTCCATGCCTGTTCTTCAGTAACATCTAGATTGGGCATCAGTGTGGTAGGATCAATTTTTTCAGGATGCATTAACCATTTCACAAGACTTTTTGGATAATTTGCAACTTGTCCGGCTATAAAGTGCCTATTTTTCCACTCCTTTAAGGAAGGCCCCGCATGAGTGTTTTGCGCCTTTATGCCGGGAATACTGTGGCAGCTAGCACACCCCAGTTTCTTTAAAAGAACTTTTCCCTCACTTGCAGAATAGTTCTTTAATTTTTTCCACCCTTCTTCTGGAAATTCCCACTCCAGTCCAGGCGGATCTACCCCATCCTTTAGCGCTTTTTTCATGGCCTTGTATTCGGCAACGGAAAGCGTGTTCATTCGCTTGACATAGGAAACAATGTTCCAGATATCGTCATCTGTTTGACCAATTCCAACTCCAGGCATGCCTGCCATTTTTAGTCCATTCTGTATAATCCACCCCAACTCACCCGAGCTCCAATGGTCATCCGCTTTAAAAAGAGGTGGCGGGTTTGGATTAAGGCCTGTGGAAACTCTTCCACGAGGCTCGCCAGGGGCGCCATGACATACCTTGCATTGAACCTCATAGAGAGCAAATCCTTTTTTAATTCGCTCACGATCATTAAGCGCCGGCGCTTTGATATCGCCTGATTGATACTCAATGGCGTTATTTTTTAAAAACATTATGAGCTGTCTTTCAAGTTCATTATGAGGACTAAGGGCCGACAGGTCGTATAGCCCAAGTTCCAAAAAGATAGTTGTCCCTATACCGGCAATAAAGCCTGCGCCTAGTAGTGATAATATTGCTGCAAATCTCGCCTTCATAAACACCTATTGAGAGTATAAGTATGTAGCAATGTCTGAAGCTTCTTCTTCAGTCATGTTTAAGTTAGGCATAGCGCTGTTTTTTTGAATGGCCTGAGGATTTTTAAGCCACAGTATCAATTCAGGCATTCTATTTGGCACGGCCCCGGCGATGTACTTTTGCTTTCCCCAATTAACAAGAGAAGGGCCAATATTACCTGGGTAGTCATTTATTCCACTGATCTCATGACAGACAGCGCAGCCATAGGAGAACGTGAGCCTTTTCCCACGTTCAATACTAGTTGCGCCAGGCAATACTTCAAGTGTGTCCACTTGCTTTACCTGACACCCGGCCATAAAAAAGATGACAATAATCTTCACAAGCATGGCCGCACCAAATGGTTGCTCAACTCACTTGCAAGCAGAATTAACACAATGAGAGCGCCTAACAAAAAAGAGATCACACAAATAAAAATACCACTTTGATTTTGACTCGCTTTAAATCTCTTATAGGCATTCCCACCACCCCACAGAAAAATGAAAGAAACTACAACCGCCCCAAAGGTCATACCTTGCATGATCCAATCATCCCCTCTTTCACAGGCATAGGCGGCAACGGTAAAGCTTGCCATCAAATACACAAGCCACGTTGTGCTTGGGCCTAACAAAGCTCCCCACATCAAAAGGTTGTTTCTTTTTACCATTGGAACCTCGGTGTTATGTAAATTACAAAGTAGACAGGAATCCAAGATGCGACAATGTAGTACCAATAGATCGTGTCTATCTGAACTCCCAGGTTTCGCTGTTCGGTGTAATAACCTTTGAAAGAAAACCAACCAATTACAGCTGTGCCAAGTATTCCCGCAAGAACATGCATGAAATGAAAACTACTTAAAACCCAAACAAAGGAGGCATAGGCATTCTGATCATAGCTAAATGGCAGGTTTAGCATCTGAAGCCACCTAAGCCAAAGCACACCACAGGCCACCACACAGCAGGCCACCGCAAGCCACCCAAAGGCCTTGGTTTTGTTTTTATGAATTAATACACCCCCATACCACATGGACCATCCACAAAATAAAAGCAGCCCAATGTTGACACTGGGATAAAAAATTGAAGGAATTTCCACTCCCGGCCACGCCATTCTGGAGGTAGAACTATTCACAATCCATAGGTAGAAATAGCTTGCGAGAAAGATTGCAATCACAGTCGACTCAATAACAATTAGTCCCATAATCCCCCACCAGTATGGGTGTTTTAGATCTGCATGGTAGCGAGTCCACTTCTCCACATTCATACATCCCTCCCTTCATCCCAAGGTCTTGATGGCCAAAACCAACCTGTAATGGCGAGAAACACTAAAAAGAATGAACCGACAAACCACCACGGGGAAAATATGCTTCCTATAAATGCCATACCAGTGGCGATGGATAGAACCAAAGGCCATATTGTGTTTGTGGGAAGGATAGCGACAGCCTGCAGCTTGCCAGTCAAAATCTCTGTAATAAGAATCTCTCTTCGATCAGTTCTCATCCCAATGGTGGCAGGTTTAAGCTCTTCCTTTTCCCATAGGGGGTTAAGGGAGTTGACTTGAGGTATTTCAAGAAATTTATAATTTCTTGGTGGAGATTCAGCATACCATTCAAGTGTGGATGCATTCCAAGGATTTGGCCCGGCCTTCTCTCCTTTAAAATGCGTCCAAATTATATTCACTATAAATATCAAGAACCCAAGTGTTAGAACATAGGCACCAATGCTTGATAAAAGATTTAAAGGTCCCCATTGCATCTCTTCCAAGTAAGTGTAAATCCTTCTAGGCATTCCCATGAAGCCTAAAAGATGCATTGGAAAGAAAGCGACATTAAATCCTACTAAAACCATCCAGAAGTTCCACTTCCCTAATGTTTCGTTCAAAAGCTTTCCAGTAAACTTAGGCCACCAGTAATAGACTCCACCAAAAAGAGGAAAGACTACCCCACCAATGAGAACATAATGAAAGTGCGCCACAACGAAATAAGTGTCGTGGGTTTGTTTGTCAAAAGGCACAGAGGCAACCATTACCCCGGTAAGGCCACCCACAACAAAAACGATTACAAATCCCATACACCACAAAAGGGCCGTGGTAAATTTAGGCCTTCCAGTCCATAGAGTGGCAATCCAACAGTAAATTTGAATGCCAGAGGGAATCGCAATCATAGCGCTTGCGACACTAAAAAATGCGTTTGCTTGATCGGGAATGCCAGTTGTAAACATATGGTGAACCCATAATCCAAAACTTATGATTCCTATAGCAACCATGGAGAGGACAACAGCTGTGTGACCGTAAAGTGGACGCCTGCAAAAAACAGGAATCACAGTAGAGACCACTCCGGCCGCAGGCAGAAAAGCAATATAAACCTCAGGGTGACCAAACCACCAAAAGAGATGTTGCCACAAAAGAGAGTCTCCTCCAACACTTGCATCAAAGAACACGGTTCCCACCAACCTATCCAACGCGAGCATAACACTGCCAACAACAACGCCAGGCATGGCAAAGACAATCATAAAGGCCATAACAAGAATGGACCAAACAAACACAGGCATCTTTGCCATGGACATGCCAGGAGCTCGTTGTTTCAGAATGGTTACAATTAACTCCACCGCCGCGGCCAGAGCGCTTATTTCTATGAATGTGATCACAGTGGCGTAAACATCTATATTCTTGCCAACTGACCATTCTTTTAACGCAAGAGGCACGTAGTTAAACCAGCCTGCATTGGGAGCTACTTGTAAAAGAAGAGATCCAAAAAGAGTGACACCTCCAATCAAAAAGACAAAATAGCTGAATGAGCTAAGTCGCGGAAAGCTTAAATCTCTTGTTCCTATCATTAGAGGCACAAGGTAGGCCCCAAGTCCTTCAACCATGGGGATCGCAAATAGAAACATCATCGCTGTGCCGTGAACAGTAAAGATCTGATTGAACATTTCAGGCCCTACCAATTCGTTTTCAGGTGCGGCAAGCTGAGCGCGCATGATGACCCCTAAGATCCCCGCCATAAAGAAGAAAATCAATGAAGTATTTATATAGCGAATTCCAATATTGGTCTGATTCACAATTCTCAGCCACCCGATAAAACCCGGAGGGTTAATCCACGCCTTTTCCAATTCTTGAATCTTTATTTCTTCGGGTGTCATTTAAGCGCCTCCAAGAATTCTAGAAGCGCATTGAGCTCCTTTCCAGACAGAGGTGTTGCGGGCATATAGTTTCCAGGCTTAGCGCCCTGAGGATCCAAAATCCATCCTCCCAAATGCCCTTTATTATTTGGATAGGTGGCAGCGGCTATATGTGAGCGGGAACCAAAGTGTGTGAGATCAGGCCCATAATATTTAGCGTCAGTTGCCACTCCCAGACCTCTAATCGTATGGCATTTCACACATCCTGAGTTGATAAAAACCCTTTCCCCTAAAGCGTGACTTTTGATCCTTTTATACTTCTTCCCCTGTTTCTCTTTCCACTTAGAAAACTGGTCCTCACTGACCGCTTTAACATAGAAGGACATAAGGGCGTGCTGGGTTCCACAAAATTCAGCGCACTGTCCTCTGAAAACACCTTCTTCATCGGCCTTCACCACCAAGAAATTTTCCCTTCCAGGCAACATATCCACCTTTCCGGCAAGAGCAGGAACCCAAAAACTATGAATAACCGTATCAGAAACAAGTTTTATGCGAATAGGCCGGCCTGTGGGAATAACAATTTCATTAGCAGTTTCGAAAAGGTAATTTCCTTCAGGATCATAATAGTGCGCTTGCCACCACCACATTTTCCCAACGACTTTTAATTCAAAATTTCCCTCTGAATATTCAGGAGGGTGTCCAAGCCTCAAGGTTGAAAAGATAATAACAAGTAAAAGAGAGATCGTGCCTATAAGCCCATAAACAAGGCCTTTACCTAGAGCTTCATCATTAACGGAGTCATCGCGGTTTTTCTTAAGGGCGCCCCGAACTAAAAAAAAACTTACGGTGACCGTGACAAATGAGGCGATTCCAAACAGGGTCCACCACAGTTTAATAATCTCGTGTGATTGAGGGCCCTTTCCAGCAAAGAAGTTTTGCTCTCCCACACAGGAGCTAAATAATAGGGTTAGAATTAACAGAAGCGTACTGCCAAATTTCATGACAAGCTTATATCTTAGAAAGATAGGCCTAAAAACTTTTTGGCCTTTATCAGGCCTAAACAAACTTTAATTAAGCTAATAGGTAAATGAATTCAGGGAAGTCTAAAAAAAAGCAGGCCTGTGTTTAAACTGAGTCAAGCCTTGCCTCCACCTCTTTAATCGCGCTAAGTTTTTCGTACTTATCTTTAAAAAGAGTGGAAAGGCCTTCTTCGATTGTTACAATTGGATAATAGCCTAAATCTTTCTTGGCGGCCTCATGGGAAAAGTAATGATGTTTGGCCAATTGAAGCGCAACAAATCTGGTCATTGGTGGCTCGGGGGATTTTATACCTAAAAACTTAAAACTCACTTCAAGTATTGCGCCTAGGATATAAGCAGTCCTAAACCCCACATACTGATCAATAGGATCAAGCCCTGCGTGGTGAAGTATTTGATTAATAAAGTCCCACAAAACAACAGGTCTTTCCTGTCCAACAAAATATGCTTTTCCAGCGCTGAAGTCTTTTTTATCTAAAGCTTCAAGTGCCAGCACATGGGCATGGGCCGCATTTTTAACATGAATCACATCAACCAGATTTTCACCATACCCAACAACCTTAAGCTTACCTTCTTTTGCTTTTGAAACTAACCTAGGCACAAGATGTGGGTCCCCCTCTCCCCAAATAAGGTGAGGCCTTATTGCAATTGTCTTAAACTCCTCTGAATTGTTTTGCAGCACTAGCTTTTCGGCCATTGCCTTGGTCTCAGAGTAAGCGGTGTAAAACTTAGAGGGATATTCTATTGACTCATTTGCATTCTCGATGTCATCCTTTCCGAATACTACAGAGGGAGAAGATGTATAAACAAACTTCTTAATGCCTGCGTTTTTAGCTGCTTTTACAATATTCTGGGTGGAGAGAAAGTTGTTTTTATAAAACTCCTCATAGCTTCCCCAAACACCTGCTTTGGCGGCAGTATGAACTACAGCATCAATGTCGGACAAATCAATAGACCCCTGTGAAAGATCGACCCTTCTTTGCTCGACATTGATCTCTTCCAAGTGAGGGTAATGACTTCTACTGGCGGATACAACTTTATGGCCTTTATCTAGAAGTTGTTTGCAAATCTCAGATCCTAAAAAACCACCGCCGCCAGTAACAAGTATCTTCATATATCACCTTAACCTTTCAAGTTTCATTTCACCAAGACGTTTTCTGTCGATCTTAATGTTGTGTCTCACGTCCACAGGAAATTTTGAACAAAGGTAGAACTGTTCAAAGTCTTTAGTGTGGCCATACTTCTTACCAATTTCTAAAAGCTCGTTTAGAAAGAGATTGGCCTGCGCCTTAGTTAAAGATATGCTCGCGTCTTTTCTTTGAATTGCGATTGAAGGGACCTCTTTGCTAATTAGAGCGCTTTTTTCGACTTCAGGGTGTTGATTGAAAATTGACTCAATGGAGATGCTGTAATGAGACTTCTCCTCATGAACTATTTTATGAGCTTTACGACCTAAAAACCACAGGTTTCCATCTTCATCCTTATGGCCAACATCACCCATTCTATGCCATACGCTCTCGCCATCATAAACTTTTGCAAGCTTCGTTTTCTCAGGCATCTGGTAATATCCCTTAGTGGTGGTTCTCGACTTAACAAGGAATTCCCCAATCTCATTATTGGGAAGCTCCTTGATATCGCTTATACTTTCAATCGCTTCTTCAACATCCGCAATAACCTTAACATCCACAGAACTTAGAGGTCTTCCGAGATACACACCTTTTCCGCTTCTAATTTGTTCCTTTCTCTCCAGAACGGCCGAGCCCATGGCGTTCGCCACCGGAAGTGACTCCGTAGCTCCATATGGCGTGAAGGTATCTCCATTTGGCAATGCCTTCGAGAAGAGTTCATGCAGCTCAATAGAAATAGGAGCTCCAAACATAACAAGAGATCTCAATGTCGGAAGTAAAATATTTTCACTAACGCAATACTCACCCAAGTTTTTCCAAATAGCAGGTGAGCCAGCAGCAAAAGTCACAGACTGATCCTTAATAATCTTCTCAAGCGACTTGGGACATGCCTCTGATGGCCTAGAAGGGTCCATATCCGGGATACAGCTTGTCATCCCCATACTTAAAGTAAACATCGCAAACAATGGAAAACCAGGACAATCAACGTCTTCTTCAGTGAGCTTAAACTCTTCCTTCAAGGCCTTCGTTTGGGAAATAAAAATGTCGTGGGTATACTCAACACCTTTTGGTCTTCCAGTCCCACCCGATGTGAACAGAATGGCACCCAGTTCATTAGCTTCCACCTCAACACTTTCGAAGCTCTGACTCTTGTTTGATGAGAGTGCTAAAATAGACTTGGCGCCAAGGAAAGATTTATTTCCATAATTCAAATAAATTTCAACACTTTTAAAAACTTTTGGAAACAACCTTCTTAGAACATGGGCCTTCGGTATGCCAATCATAATTCTAGGCCCACAGCTCTCAAGCGCGCGGAGAAAAGGTTTTCTTCCCATACCTGGATCTATGAGAACAGGAACTGCGCCCACCTTAAAAAGGGCGAAAACCAAGGCGCTAAAATCAAGGCAAGGTTTTACAAAGAGTAGCGCCTTGTCACCTTTCTTAACACCAACGTCTACCAGGGCATTGGAGAACTGATTAATCTTACTTTCAAGCTGTTCAAAGGTGTAATGAACATATCTATACTTGCCAAACCTGTCTTTGCCATCTGTTGCTACCACGGACCTTTTGTGGGGAAATAATTTGGCAACTTCGGTTATTTGATCGGCAACATTCATCTAGCTCTCCATGAAGGCTTCAATCTGCTTTTTAACATCCTCGCCTTCATCCTCTAGTATGTAGTGACCCGCGTCTTTATAATATTTATGAAAGCTGTCAGGGTAGATATTCTTCCATCTGGCGAAAAATTCGTCATTAAAACAAAAATCTCTTCCGCCCCATAAAATAAGCTTTGGACAACCAAGTCTTGGAAGTTTTTCTTCAATTTCCTTCAATGTTTCGTAAGAGCGATGTTTCTCGTTCATAGGGATATCTCTTACAAACTCGCTTACTGCTTTTCGATGCTTTGGATCTTGGTAAGGCATGAGATAGCCTTTCTTTATTTTTGTTGAAAGCTTTTTCTTTGTGGTCATGAAAGTAGCCGGCCAGGCAAAACCGTTAAAATAGCGCACAAGAAAATCGCCAAACAACTTATTTTTGCAAAGAGAAATTCTAAAAGGGATACGCTCACTTCTAAAAGCGGCAGTGTTTAAAATTACAACCCTGTCAATTAACTCTGGGTAGCGAGTGGCAAATCCCATTCCAATCGCCCCACCCCAATCGTGAACGACCAAAGTTATATTTTTTAAATCTAGAAACTTCACCAATGTGGTTAAATCTTTAATTCTATTTTCTAAAGTGTATTCATAATCTGAAGGAACATCAGATAGACCACATCCTAGATGGTCAGGCACCACAACCCTATTGGTGGCGCAAAATTCTTTGGCAAGGTTTCTATAGTAAAAGGACCAAGTTGGGTTCCCGTGAACCATCAGGATTGGATTTCCAACCCCTTCATCAACAAAGTGCATCTGCCCAGCACCAACATCTAAATAATTTGATTTAAAAGGATAAAGAGCTTTAATTTCTTCAATTCCACTTTTCACAGCCACTGAACACCTGCCATATTAGTGTGAAGGCCTGAGCCTATACCAAGCATCGCCACCTTCTCTCCACTCTTAATTTGATTATTCTCAAAGGCCAGCGCCATTGTTAAGGGACATGCTGCTGAGCCGGTATTTCCGAACCTATCGTAGCAAACATGATCTCTGATAGATTCAATCTCTAAGGTTTTCATCAATAGATTTCTATGAGCAACACCAACTTGGTGCCCTACAACGTGATCAATATCTGAAAGAATATTATCTTTAAACTTCTGAAAGCAGTTTTTTGCCAAGTCTATGCCAGCCTTCAACAACTCTTCAGAATCAGTTTCCATCATCAACTCATTGGTGTTCCCATCACCTTGGCATAATTCGCTGGCACTTGTATCGCTTAAATTTTCCACACCCACAAAACGGCCAATTGCATTCTCTGGATTGGATGTCATGACAAAGGCCACGCCAGCAGAACCAATGGTCAGATTTGCAAAGTATTTCTTTATACTTTTTCTAGTTAGACCTTTATTCCCATTTAAGAATTCAATTGTTTTTTCAATTAAAGGCCTTGAATTCTCTCCAGTAACAATCAAAGCGTTGTTGATAAGACCTGAATCAATTTGGGCAGCTGCGACCTTCATAGCATCCAAAAAGCCCAAGCAGGCATTGGAGAGATCAAAGCTGGAACAACCACTTTTAAGCTCAAGTCCAGCATGGACAACACTGGCGGTTGACGGTTCTAAAAAGTCGCGGCAAACAGAGCTGTGAATTAACAAATCAATATTTTCTTTTGATATCTTAGATTGAGACAAGGCCTTCTTTCCAGCGGCAATAGATATTCCACTAGGCCTTAAGTTCTCAAAATAACCTCTAGACTTTATCCCCGTGGACAACTCCAACCTTCCAAACGGAAGCCTTAGTCGCTCATAGACAGGAGACAACTTCTTCTCAAGCTCCTCACTTGAAAGAAACACATCCGGCCTATGGTAGGCCATGGATTCAATATATACATTCTTAAATTTCATTAACTCTCCATTAGCCCATACAGATTGCCAAGGCTAATACCGCTTAGTATAGCACCTACAATCCCTAGAAAGCCTTGGTCGGTTCCAATCACATAAAGCCCATCAATATCAGTTTTACCATTTCTAATTTTGTCTGGACTTCCGTATACGGTTCCTCTTTTTTTCCAAGTGTATCTTTCAACTGTTGTTGGTGTGAAAACATCCTTTAAAACTACATCCAGCTCAACACTTGGCGAGATACTCTTAACTATCTTCAATGCCTCTTCATAGGCCTGTTCTTTCTTTTCTAAGTAAGCAGAGCGTTCAAGAGCTTTAAACTTTTCATAATTGGCCATAAAGGTAACTCGAAAGCACCCGTGGACATCCTTTACTTCAGGCTCGTAGTTGTTTGGACAACAAACTACAGCGCTTCTAGTGTCAAAAAAATCCTTTGCACCCTCATAATGATACTTTTCGCTATTGTTATAAAAAACAATTGTAGGTTCAAATTCTTCTTTTGTTGGCGCTCTTTTCGTTAGACAAATCGCCTCCAAAAAAGTCATTTGCCCAACTTGGTGGGAGGTATCTTTTTTGGCAAGCTCCATTGTCTCAGGAAGGCCTGCGCTTGAGAATATCTTGCTGGAAAACAGCTCTTCACCCTTTGTGGTTCGAACACCAATGGCCTTCCCGTCCTTAGTTAAAATTTCTTCAACACCATGACGAAACTTCAGCTCACCGCCCTCCTCTTTAAAGCGTGAAATGAGCTTATCAATAATGGTTCTCACTCCACCCTTTGGCCGTGAAAAGCCTTCCAAGTATATAGACTTGAACATGATCACAAACTGGTTAAAGTCCATGTCCTTTTCCCACGCACTTCCGTATATTAAAAGCGGTGCAAGAATCATTTCAATTAAAAGAGCGTCCGATAAATAATTCCCTAAAACCTCTCTAGAAGACATGTATCCTGCATTAAGATCAAGCTCGTCGAACGCCACAACCTTTTCTACAAGTTTGTTAAAGGCATCAATTTGATGGGGGAACTTTTCATGAACTTCATTTCTTAAAAATTCGAAGTCATTTGTAAAACGCAGTTTTTTATCTGGAAAATCAATTACTGAATAACTTTGAGGACAAAGATTTAAATCTCCATAAGGGATTCGCAACTGCTTCAGCATCTTCGTTAGAGGTCGGCCTCTTTCACCTTTAGTCGCAAAGTTTGTAAGAGCGTGCAATCCCACATCAAACTGTGCAATCTCTTTCGTTTCTTTAATTCTTCTTTGGTAATAAGAGTTGAGGCCACCGGCAATTGTGTGCTTCTCCAGCACACAGACCTTTTTGCCAAACATGGCCAATCGGATCCCTGCTGCAAGGCCGGACATGCCGGCCCCAATGACTATAGCGTCATAATTCATTTGTTACATTTTTGGAGTAAGGTATTCTACACAAGAGTCAAGAGTTGCAAGTCTTGGGTAGTCCTCAGAAGGAACCTCAACAGAATGTCTTTTTCTAAGCTCCATTACGATGTCCAGAAAATCCATAGAGTCTAGATCCAATTGGTCACGCAAGCTCTCTGCAGAATTAATGTCAGAAACTTCTTCATCTGGAGCCACGTCAGAGATAATATCCAAAACAACTTGTTTTACTTCTTCAGCCGTCATTTAAATTTTCCTTTTTCAATATTTTTTAATGATCACACTTGAGTTGATACCAAGCATGCCAAAAGAGTTATTTAGAATTGTGTCAACTTTTTCAAGCTCGACAGGTTTGTCGCCCACAAGGTTTCTCATGGCGCACTCAGGATCCATATTTTCCAGGTTCATACCGGGATGAACCATATGATCGTCGAAGCTTGGCAGGTTGCCTGCAAGCTCAAGCGCTCCGGCCGCTCCCATCGCATGACCAATATGTCCCTTAGTAAAGTTCACATATGTGTTCTCACAGTCATCAAACATCGTCTTCACGGCCAAAGCCTCGTTTATGTCTCCGGCCTTTGTGCCAGTCGCGTGCATGTTTACGATATTTACTGATCCCTTATCAATCTGGGCCTTCTTTAGGGCCATCTCCATACACTCAACTTGTCTTTCAGTATTAGGCAAAACAAAGTCAGTAGCATCGGTGTTATAAGCATAGCCTACGAGTTCACCATATATTTTTGCGCCTCTTTTTTGAGCGTCTTCAAGCCTTTCTAAAGTGTAAACACAACCGCCTTCACTAATAACGATTCCATTTCTATCCCTATCCATAGGTCTTGAGGCCTTAGTTGGATCCTCATTTACAGCAAGGGCCCCTTGCGCCTTAAATGCCGCAAAGATACCAAATGTTTGAGCACTTTCACTCACTCCACCAGCAAACGCAAAATCCACTTCTCCAAGCATAAGCTGTTGAGCGCCATGAATAAGGCCCATGTTTCCACCTGCGCAAGCAGATCCAATTGTGAAATGTGGTCCAGTAATTTTTAAATTTAGATTCACTTCCCCTGCAGGGGAATTGGAAACTGTTCTTGGGTTATGGTGATGGGACCATAGGTCCACATTTAAATTGTTCTGATGAAGTTGATAGATTTCTTCTTCCGTCTCAACATTTCCATGTTCAGTAATGCCAAGAAAGACACCAACTCTAGACTTGTCCATCGAATCAAAATCCACTTTGGAGTCGACTAAAGCTTCATTTGCACAGTAAATAGCGATAGAGCCAGCTCTCGTGCCTCGCCTTCTGGCCTTCTTCTTTTGATATTTTGTTTCATCAAACTCGCAAAGCCCTGCAGGATAATCTCCCATGTACCTTACATCTTTCATTTTTATGCCAGACTTTTTTTCCAAAAGACTGTTTCTAAACTCTTGAAGATTGTTTCCATTGGGTGCTGTTAGACCAATACCAGTTATGACAATACGCGTTCTAGACATTTTTTCCTCTTAATTTTTAACAAATGTTTTATCGTTTTAGGCCGCAAAAATCAATACAATTCGAAGCTTAGCCAGTTAAGAAGAGTGTCTTTACGCACTGTGTTTTAAACTTTATTTATCCTTTGAAGATAAAGATACATTTATGAATTAAAATAAACACAAAGGATTATATTATGCACATAGAAAGTTTACTGGTTCTAAGCAAGGTTAAAAAGTACATAAAAGAAAAGTATGGCTGTTCAACTTCCGCCAATTTTTTCCTTCCCCTTAACAAAGATGTTGGTGAAAACCTGGATCAAGCTATCGAAAGAGCTAAAAATGCAGGAAGAAAAACAGTTATGGGAAAGGACTTTAGCTTTTATGTTGAGAACCCTGAGGTTGAAGACAACCTTGTTGTTGCAAGCAAAGTGAAAAGATACATCAAAGATAGAGACGGTCTTTCCACTTCTAGTCAGGCCTTTGCTCAACTAAGCTCTAGGGTTCAAAAAATTTGTGATGCAAGCGCCCAAAAGGCATTGGACGCCAAAAGAAAAACGGTCATGGACAGAGACTTTACTCCGCCCACGACCAGTTTGTAATTAAGATTTCTTAGCAGTTCTAAACAAGTAAACGGCAAGGCCTGTAAAAAGCAATAAAGAAATTGCTTCACGCATGCCTTGTCCCAGTCCAAGATCAATAACTGATCCGTTAAAATACAGATAAATTGCCACAAGAACGCCCATAATGGCCTCTCCAGCGATAAATCCAGAACTTAAAAGCACACCTTGGTCTTTGCTTTCATCCTCAAGTTTTCTCTTTCTTTCAACGAAGTACCTGATCAGGCCACCGGCCAAGATAGGGTAGGCCAGAGTAACTGGCAAGTAGATCCCCACGGCCATTGGCATAAGGTGAAGTCTAAACTTTTTGTTTTTAAGAAAAATTCCATCAATCAAAAGGACAACCACACCTAGAATCATCCCATACACAACCATGTTGACTGGAAGGTTTCCGTCTCCGAACAGCGCTTTTGTGATAGATGCAAACAAAGTCGCCTGCGGAGCCTTTAGTCCCTCTCCAATTCCATAGGCCTCGTGAAGAAGTGTCAGAACAGGAGCAATTGTAAATGCTGGAATGATTACTCCGATTATTTGAGCGTATTGCTGAAACTTTGGAGTGGCGCCAATTAAATAACCCGTTTTTAAGTCTTGAGAACAATCACCTGCTGTGCAGGCAGCACAGCATACAACCGCAGCTACACCCAATGTTGAAAGGATTGCGCTGTCTCCCTTCTCACCAAGCACTAAAAAGAGTGCCGCGGAGACTAAAAGCGCAGAAATAGTCATTCCCGAAACTGGATTGTTTGAGCTACCCACAAGGCCAACAATATAACTTGAAACGGCAACAAAAAGGAATGAACAAATGATCATTAAAATTGTTGTAAATAGACTTAAACCAAATGAGCCAATCAAGGAGTTATAAAGTCCAAGCATAATAAGGAAACAAAACAAAAGAGTCGCCATGATCCCAATTAAAGGCATGTCTGTGTCAACTCTACTAACTGTTTTGCTTTTTGACTTATACCTTTCGGCCAGTCCAGAAAGTCCGGAGCTTATGCCCTTTCTTACCGAGATGATTGACCAAACACCACCTACGATCATCGCGCCGACGCCTAGGTATCTAACTTGAGATGACCACAAACTCCAAGCAAGATCGACAGCGTTCAGCTCCAAAAGATCAGCTGGAGTTCCCACCATTGGTATTGCAACTGAGAAGCCAATAATACCGCCAATAAATACCAACACCGCAACTTCTATTTTTACTATATAGCCTACCGCCAGCAATGCAGGGGAAATGTCTGATCCGACAAAATAAGTGCTTCCCCCAATCTTTTTGGCCCACTCTACGCTTCCAAGAATTAGGGAGAAGGCGCTGGTGAACAACTTAAAAACACCAGCAAACACAAGACCTTTTAAAATTGTAAAGAAGCCTCTTTTGCCCTCTTCTGCTGAACCTGCTCCAAGCACAGCAGCGCAAGCAACACCCTCAGGATAGATTAGCTCCTCTTCATTTTTAATAAGAGCGCTTCTAAGAGGTATCATAAACATTACTCCTAAAAGGCCACCAGAAATTGCAATCATTGTTGTCGGCCAAAACTCAAAGTCCTGCCAAGCTCCAACAATAACCAAGGCCGGCAATGTGAAAATGATACCTGCCGCCAAGGACTCTCCAGCGCTGGCCATTGTTTGCACAACATTGCTTTGATGAACGCTGTCCACCTTAAAGATCCCTTTAAAGACACCCATAGCGATTACAGCTGCAGGAATCGACGCTGATACGGTCATACCAGCATACAGCCCCAAATAAACATTGGCGGCGGTCATTACCACCCCAATCACAATCCCAAGGCCCACGGCCAAGAGAGTAAACTCTTTTACTTTTGCGTCCATTTATATCCTTTTATGTTAAATACCGTAACTCATTCCCTCTTCACGTGGATCACTCACACCGTGAAGGACTCCATCCTTTTCAACTTTAATAGCTTGTATCTTGCACCCTAGGGACTTGTGGTTAATCTTATGGCCCATGGCCTTAAGCTCAGACTCTACCTTAGGGTCTAAATAAGGAGGCCCAACTCTAATTTCTTCTGGGCTCCACTGATGGTGATATCGTGTTGCGGAAACAGCATCCCAAAGATTCATCTCATGCTCCAACACATTAAGGGTTGTTTGCATAACACAAGTTAAAATCCTAGTTCCGGATGGAGTTCCCAGCGCCATTAAAGGTTTGTCTTGCTTGTCAAAAACGATAGTCGGAGACATTGAGCTCAGAGGACGCTTTCTTGGACTTACCAAATTATTTGCACCGCCAACAGCACCAAATAAATTCACACCCCCCACATGGCTGGCAAAGTCATCCATCTCATTATTCATAACGATTCCAGTCCCTGGAACAGTTACAGCTGATCCAAACCACCCGTTAATTGTCTGAGTGGAGCTTACTATGTTTCCTTCCCCATCCATGATTGTGAAGTGAGTCGTGTGGTCAGGCTCAGGCACTCTGTGAAAAGGCACTGGAAACTTGCTGCTCTCAACCGCCTTGTTATTATCAATTAGCTTTCTAAGGCCTGCAGCGTATTTCTTTGAGGTAAGCTTTTCTACCGGAACAGTTACAAAGTCCGAGTCCCCCATGTACTTCGCACGGTCAGCAAAAGCGATTTGCATTGCAGTGGATGTTAGATGCACGGCCTTGGCGGATTGAGCTCCCATTGCTTTTAGATCATAGCCTTCCAGTATATTAAGAATTTGAATAATATGAGTTCCGCCTGAACTTGGTGGAGGCATAGACACAACTTTGTGACCTTTATAAGTTCCCACAACTGGTTTTCTATTTTTTACCTTGTAACCTGCAAGGTCTTTAGTGGTAATAAGGCCTCCAAGTTCTTTTTGATTCTTGGCAATGCTTTTAGCGACGAAGCCTTTATAAAATCCATCCCTACCCTTCTTGGCCACTAGTCTTAAGGTGTTGGCCAAATCTTTTTGCACTAAGAGATCTCCGGCCTCAAGTGGTTTGCAATCTTCTTTTAGGAAGATCTCCTTGCTGGCCTTAAACTTACATAGCTTATCTTTTTTAGTGTCAATTGCCTTGGCCAGCGCGGGATATACTTTAAAGCCCTTTTCCGCAAGCTCAATAGCTGGTTGCATAACTAGTTCAAGAGGAAGTTTACCTCTGCTTCTATGGGCCTCAACAACACCTGCGACAAGTCCAGGAGTACCACTGGCCAAAGGTCCAGTTAGAGATCGCTCCTTAACTTGCTTTCCATTCTCCAAGAACATATTTTTATTGGCCATTCGTGGGGCCATCTCTCTAAAATCCAAAGCTTCTGTCTTCCCATTGTTGTGGATCAGCATAAAGCCCCCGCCACCTATGCCTGTTGAATGAGGTCTTTCAACGGAAATCGCAAAGCTTGCAGCAGTGGCTGCATCAAAGATGTTTCCACCTTTATCCAGCGCAAACTTTGCGGCCCTTGTGGTAGCTCCACCCTGAGTGGCAATCATATATTTTTTGCCATAGGCCTCATATTGCTCCCTGACCTTGCCTTCGATAAGTTCTGCTTTTCGAAGTTCAGACTCTGAGAGATCTTTGGTTGAGCACCCAAAAAATGCGAATGATAAAATTAGAATCGTTGATAGTTTAAACAAAACACTTCCCTTTGTTTTAATACAAGATTTTTGTAGTCAGGAAATTATCACGTTTTTTAATTAAATGTGTCAATAATTTCACCCTTGTGGAAACACCTTACAACGCTACAATGAAATAATATGCTACAAAAAGGATAAGTTTATGAGATTAAGTACCAGACCAAAAGAGTTTGCCAGCATTGCCCTACTTGCAATACTCTCCGGATGTGCCCATACGGGACCAGGTGTAAGAACACTAAACTCAATCGAAAAAACTCCCACCCAAACCCTTAGAGCATATGAAAAAGAAAGCCAAAAAGAAGACCTGAACCTGGTTCTAAATGAAGAGTACGACCGCAAACCAGAGTTTCTCAGAGAAGTTAAAAATAAAAAGGTGGATTTTTGGGTAAACTATTTCTCTAAGAGAGAGAAAGCTCGTTTCTTAAGATTCTTAAAAAACGGCGCAAAGTACCAGGCCACAATTGAGAGAATTTTCGATGACTACGGACTTCCTAAAGAGTTGTTCTTCGTAGGCCTTATTGAAAGTGGCTACTACTTAGGCGCAAAAAGCCGCGCAAGCGCTGTGGGTCCATGGCAGTTCATTAAGGCAACTGGAAAAAGATATGGTTTAACAATCCGAGGCGGAATCGACGAAAGACGAAGCATAATAAAGTCAACTCAGGCTGCCGCCCTTTACTTTCAAGACCTTTACAACATCTTTGGAGACTGGGAATTGGCATTGAGCGCCTACAACGCAGGCGAGTACGGTGTTGTTAGAAGAATAAGAAAGGCCAAAACAAGAGACTACTACGAGCTGTCAGCGAAAAAAGTACTGCCAAAAGAAACAAGGCACTACGTGCCAAAGGTTCTTGCCGCAATGAAAATTGTGCAAAACCCAGAAAAGTACGGAATAAGCCTTCCCTCTCCTAAAGCTGATCGCTATTTAAACACTAAAGAAGTAACTCTCAAGAGAAGAGTTTCTTTAGGCCAGTTGGTTAAAAAAACGGGTGTTCCCAAGTCCACAATACTTTCTTTAAATCCAGATCTTTACTGGAGAACCATCCCTTATGTAAGAAACGGCTACACTATCTTCTTGCCTAATAAAAACTATAAGGCGATTGAAGAAATTAACTCTAGGCAAAGAATCGCCTCAACAAACACGACTTACAGGGTAAGACGAGGTGACAATTTAAGTAGAATCGCTGAAAAGTTTAACGTTGGCCTTTCAGAGTTGAAAAGGGCGAACAATATAAGACGCTCAAACTTCATTAAGGTCGGACAAAGACTCTCCATTCCAGGCAGCGGGGTACAGTATGCGAGCTACAAAGTAAGAAGAGGCGATAATCTCTATTCAATTGCGAGAAAAAACCACACTTCTATATCCAGAATTCTTAAGCTTAACAACTTAAGAACTAGAACTATCTACCCTGGCCAAACTTTAAAACTTCCTACAACCGATAAAAGGTTTTATACAGTAAGGCCTGGCGATTACCTAATAAAAATCGCTAAAAAGCATGGGGTTTCAGTTTCTCAATTGAAAAGATTAAACTCAATCAAATCCAAAATTTATCCAGGACAACGCTTGGTAGTCCAGATTAATTAATCTGGACCTTAGCAAAAAGAGGAAAGTGGTCACTAACAGGGGATTTTAAAATATCAAACTCCTTAACAGTGGCCCTCTCATTAACAAAAATATAATCAAGCTTTCGATCAGGCCTTGCACTTGAGAAGCTAAACCATCTCTGCTCTTCTTTTAGATATTCTTGAGTCGGCAATGTGTCCTTGATGCCATCAATCTTTGAGATAATTTCATAAGTTGGATCATTTTCATAATCGTCTTCTTCATAGCCTGCGAAGTTGCTCTTTTTATTTGCCACCGGCGGTGTGGTATTGAGATCTCCACCCACAATTAAAACATCTTTATCCTCACTGGCAAGCTTTGCAATTTGTTTGGCCTGAAGAATGCGGTTGTTTTTAGCAAATGCCTCCAAATGATTATTGTAAACAGACCAGACCTTATTACCAATTTTCATATCCACAATCTGTGTGTAGCGACTTAGATAAAATAGGTTGTAATGCCACGGATTTGATTTAGGCTTTTCATGAAGAATAATTCTATTTTTTTTAATAGGGAACTTACTCAAAACCCCTCCCCCTGAATTTACCCGACCAAAGTGGCTTGATACCGGCCAGTAGGGAAATGGGAGATAGTTCACCTTCCAAGAAGGCGCATAGGCGTAATTCATCCCAAGCTTATCCGCCAAGTACTTGAGCTGATCAACTCCATGACTTTTTGAGCTGCCAAAATCAAGTTCCTGCAAAAGAACAATGTCACAGTCACGCTCTCTTAAGACCTTTACAATATCATCCAAGGAGCGCAAAAAGTGCTCACGGTTTTTAGGCATATAGTTCACACCTTCAGAACCCATTCCATAGGCCCAGGCAACATTCCACGAAGCGATGGTTATCATTTCATGATCATTGGAAGAAACCTGGTTTGTGAAGGCCTGTTCGCTGTCGAGTTGAAGTGGACCGCTGCTTGCCCAAAATATTAAAAGGCATATAGAGGCGCTGAATACTAGAAAAGTTACTATAAAGGTCTGCATATACGTATCCTCTCAGGGGTCACATACAGCGTCAAACTAATTTTGCCTCCATGATAATTAATTAAGCAAGCGCTAGAATTAGACTATGAATTATATATTTTTCTTTTTTTTAGGCCTATCGGCCATAGCCTATAGTGCTCAAGACATATCCTTTGGCCCAGTGGAGATAGCTGAGAATCGAATAAAACTAAGCTCCAATGACTTTAACATAAAATTTCACCTTACAGAGAGCATAGCCGCCAAAGCTGTTTTAAAAAACAACTCCATTGAGTGGATTAGAACACAAGAAATTCTACCCGTTCCCAGAGCTAGAATAGCGCTCTATTTAAAAGGCAAAGCTGAGCAATTTCACCTAAGGTATGATCAGCAGTCGCTCCTTACCCAACAAAAAGGCAAGTATGCCTACACCCAGTTCTATATTTCTCTTTTCAGCGAAGAGAAAGTAAAGATTTTCAAGGACGGAAAAAATATTGGATATGTGGAAGTGGAGGCCAAAAAGAAAAAGGGAACCGCTCACTATATAGATTACTCCTGCTCCAGAAACAACGTTAAAGTTAAAGGCATGGAAGAAGAGTTAATGTCACTAGGGTGTAGAACCCAACGCATTGGAAGATTTGGCAAAGAGACTCCAATGCTTGAAATACTTTGGAGCAGCGCCAACTTTAGACTCTTAGACGAATCAAAGTCGCCTTATCTTGCGGTGTTTTTGGATGAGCGCCCGGTTAGATTAAAAGTAACCAACGAAAAAGGTGAAGTGCGCGAAATTGAGATTTCCGCATCAGTACCAAAGAGGCTTAGGAGATTAAACACCGCTATAGGCTTTGGTCCCTATGTTTTTGAGACAACTTTCAGAGAAGATTCAAGCACTGAGCAGGAAAGAAAGGACTCCCCCGTCGCCCCGGCCCTAATGATTTACGCCAACTTAAAACTAACCCACGACTCTTCTGTTCGAGGGTTTAACGCCGCAGTCTGGGATGAAAGCGTTTTCAACAATGCTGGTATTTATTTCGCAAACGACATTGCTAGAATCTTCGATAAAAAACTTGTAATCACGACTTTGCTTGGAATGCAGTCTCTCTATTTTAAATTTGACAGCAGTCAGGAGATTATCAACGAGCCGATTTTTCCTCAAGGGCTGGAGTTTACTTACAAGCACGCATTTGACATTGAAAATTATATTGTTTCCGGTGGTCTATTTGTCTCCCCTGCCGAATCTATTGACTATCAAAACATCTGGATTCGTTGGGGCAAAAATTATTTTTGGGAACTCAATTACATCTACTGGGGAAAGGAAAGCTTCAGCGCAAAAATGTGGGGACTCTCCATAGGGTTGCCGCTTAAGAGCTTTTTTTAGCTCCGGGATATATCGAAACCAAAAGCCCTGACATTATAAGAATAGAACAAATAATGGTTCTAGCCCCTATGTTTTCATCGAGAAACCACCACCCAAAAACACCCGCGACCACAGGTTGAAAATAAATAGACAAGGCCACATGAGCTGGAGGGGCCTTTGAGAGTACAAGGTTATTTAGAAAGTAAGTAAGCAATGTTGCGCCTATTATAGTGTAAAGAACACACGATATAAACAGTGTTGATGTATCTTCAGCAGTGGCATTGAATTCAAACGTCGTGGCAAATTCGATTATTTTAAAAATGTTAAAGAAGGCCATCAACAACGCACTCGTTAAAAACATATAGGTAGTTACCCAAAGATTGTCATGCTTTCTCAAAAAGCCTTTTCCAAAGCTTAGATATAGGGCAAAGCACATCGCCCCCAGAAACACCATCATATCTCCAAAAAGGCTCGAAGATTCAAAGCTTGCCTTTGTCAGGTCTCTGATTAGAACAACCCCCAGAAAGGCCAGGCCAAAACCTATAAACTTTTTCATTGTAAGCTCTTCTTGCTTTCTTGCCACAACGATAACCAAAGTCAAAATTGGGATCGTTGTGGTTAACACCGCCGTGTTAACAGAGCTTGTGTGCTTGAGTCCAAACAAGAAAAGTCCTTGTCCAAGCGCCATCCCCAAGGCCGACAAAGGTATTAAAGATAGAAAGAAATCTTTATCCAATTTAGGATGCTTCCTCCGCATGGCCAAAGTCACCAACAACATCAAGATGCCTGCCAGAAAAAATCGAAGGTTGGACCAAAGTATGGGATCCATGACGCCAACTATGACTTTAGAGGTGAAAAAGTTGATCCCAAAAAGAATCTGAATAATTAAAAGTGTGGAATAAATAAAAAGGGAACTGTTGCTCATATTAAGGATTGTGTCCCAGCACGTTTAGCTTCCAATTGGTAAGAGTGCCGGTATCATTCTTAGCGGCGTCAATCACTTTGATGGTCCAGTTGCCAATGCCAGCTTCTCCATAGAAAGCGTGACTGGTTAGAACCATATTTAGATTTGAATCCTGCTCTACAAGAAAGCTATTATTAATGTTTAAAAGAATGCTTTTTGTCCCTGAGGGGGATATAAGCTCCACTCCAACCTCGCCACTCCAGGCATGAGTGACAGAAACTTCGACTTGAACAGACTCGACAACAAAGTCGCTGTTTCTTCCTGATGTAGCAGAAAGTGTAATGGTGTCAGTAACACCAGCTGGATCCTCATCAGGAATGCTTGCATTCGGTGAACTTGATAGTGAGCCTTCATTAAAATAAGGGTTTGTTTCAATTAAAGTCGGCAATGGGTGCCAGGAACCAGGAGTCTGAGCTTCTGTCACAGCAGCGTCGGCGTCTACCAGTCCAAAGCCGTAGTAGTTGTTAAATGAGTGGCCAGCAGCATTTGACACCCAACCTTGTTCATAACTGTGCCCAGCAAGGCTTAAGTTTGCACAGCCAGAAAAATGCCCGTGTGTGGAGGGATGACTAGTGTCTGAGGAAGAATCTATTTTCTTGGCGGTTATTGCCAATATATGCTTTATCTCTCGTTGTGTTAAAGACGGATTAGCTTCCATAATCAAAGCGACAACACCCGAGACAATTGGCGCAGCAGCGCTTGTGCCATTCATCACAGAAGTATAGTTGCATAATGGATTTTCAGTATGCCCATCTTCAAAAGTATTCGTGGGCGAAGACTGCGCCTTCGCTCTCCCCTTAAAGCATGTCGGAAGATCCGCGGCCATAATGGCCGGATCGGCGTAGCCAAGTTCACCACCGGGAGCGCTTACCCAAAGATTGCTTCCAGCGCTTGAGTAGCTGGATTTTACACCATCGGCGTTCACTGCTCCTGCTATTAAGATATAAGGTGACTCATTCTCAAATGGTGCGTTTGCATTGTGACTTACGCACAATGGTCCAGACTTGACATAGAATTCATTTCCCGCGGACTTCACAAACACCGATCCTTTTCCACCCCTACCGTTTTTGGCCTTGTGTCTTAAATGCTCTAGATAAGATGAGTCGGACCTAGTGTCGTAGTGATACTCATCCCCATATGAATAATTGAAAACGTCAAAGTCACCACTGGCCTGCTCTATGAGCACACTTGTTGAAAAATCTGATTGAAGAAATTGAAAACCTGCAAATTTAGAATTAGGCGCAACCCCCATAGAGCCCTCATTGTTCCAGCCTTTAGCGCTTATTAAAGATGCTACTGCTGTTCCATGAAAGTCACTCGGTGTAGGTGTGCCGTAAAAAGGCGAAGAAATCGAAAAATTTCTATGTTCTCCGGCCAAAGAATTTTGATAAAGATCGTCGTGGTTGATTTCGACCCCAGAATCACTAACGGCCACCTTAATCCCATTGCCAGTTATGCCTTTGGCGTAAACAGGATCCGCGTTTATGTCGTTGCCTGAAACACCTGAGGTGAAAGCAAAGTTTCGCTGACCTGTGTTGTTTAAGTGCCAGGCGTATTTTCTAAGCGGGTCTCCATTAACCGCGATGGAGAACACTTCGGTTTTTGTTGGGTTCGGGGGATTCACAGCGGTCACAGTGATGTCTTCATGAAGGCCATTCGCATCGGGGATGCCTGTGATCTCACCGGTGGTCACATTTATGCTTGCCCATGAGGGCGCATTGGAAACACTGTAAGTGTAGCCGCTTAGATTTTCACCAAAGATTTCATTGGAGGTAAGACTAAATTCAATTTTTTGTTGTCCGTAGAAGTCTGCATTGTAAATCAATGGCGCCGCAGGCGAGTATGGTACTTGCGCAGGCGAAGAAGAACTCTTCTCCTTCTCGGGAAGAAGACACGAGCTCAAAGTGAATATGGTTAAAAACATTAGTGCTTTCATTAATTTATGTATTCCAACTTACTTATTTTACGGCATTAATATAAAAAAACTTAATCTGCCGCCAAACCATTGAATTTCTATGCCTTCCCTTTCCTCAAAAACGATCGATTGCCTTTGCTTGTTGGCAATTATTTTGATCCCCTTGAGTATTCAAGCAGTTCCACTTCAGAGCGAATAACCCACTCTAATTTTGATATCTCTTCATGTGCTTGAATTGTGAGTTCGTAGTCGGAAAACTTTATAAGGACCACATTGATATGAGGGTAAGAGTTCTCCACGACACAGTCGTACTGAGAGAGCAAAATATCCAGCTGGGACATGTCGCTCAACTTAACTTTTAAAATTCCTGTAAATACGGCAAGTCCACCAGTCTTTGCATTCTCTAGAACTCTTAATGCGTCTCTGGGAGCATCGATTCCATCAACAATATAGTGATTGTTGATTTTATCACTGCCAGCTGGAGGTACATCGTACTCCTGAGCGTTAACGGCAAATTTATTTTCTAAAAGGTGATAAGATTCACCACCAACATTTAAATCAGCAACTTTTGGAGTGGCGCCAACCTGTTTTGCGGAAAGCTTATAATCTTTAAGAGTTGGAACATCCTCTGTCCCCTTTTTAAATTGCTTTAAACCTTCATTAGTTCTCTTTTTAGTAGATGGCCTTGTTCTCTTATTCAATGAGGCCACCTTCCTTTCAGGAAGCTTTGTGGGGTTGAACTCAAAAGGCTTTTTATAGTTAAATTCGGTAAACCTATTTTTTTCGCTTTCACTTTTCCAAAACACGAAAACAACGCAAATAACCACTATAAATAGTACAAAGAACTTTTTCATGACACCCCTTTCTATAGGGCTTTTCGGATAATAGGCAGACAAGGCACAACAGAATAAAAAAAGTTCAGGCCATGGGAATATTTTGCCGACAAGTCACTCATGGATAAAGCAATCGCAAAATTTTCAAGAATAAATCACATGGAACACATTACAGGAGTACTGCCTCTCCTAACAGCAGTCTTTGGAGTGCAATGCTACCTTATGTCGCGTTTTACTTCCTCGATTAGCACGGGAGACCTTGCTTTAGGCCTAGGCCTTTCTTTGGTCTTTTTTGTATGCGCTCTTTTTTACTACGACAAAAACCATGTAGTTTTAATATACAAAGATCACATCAAAGCTGGAATGACACTAGGACAGGGAACGAGAATAGACTTTGCTGAGATAGAAAGTGTTATAGCTCCCAAGGAAGAGAAAGGTTTTGGAACGTTGGTGTTAAAGCTAAAAGATGGCAGAACATATGCCCTATACTTTATTGATTTTCCAGTGGGCTCAAAGGAATTTCTTGAGCTCCAGATGCATAAAATGAATGAAGAAGCGACACCTATGGCCGCTTAATTTTATTCAGATATTTATCCAGTCCAATTAAAACTGATTCAGGTATTTCATGGGCGCCCTGAAACTCAATAAACTCACCTTCAAGGTTTTTATCAACTAGTAGATCGTACAAGTCTTTGGCCTGTTTATACGAAAGAACTGGATCACTTTTTCCATGAGACTGAAAAAAGCTCTTGCACCGTGGAGACTCCACAGACTTTGTTAAAGATGCCTCATCAATAAGTGTGCCTGAAAGAAGGGCTAATCCATCAGCTTTTGCCTGGGAAAAAGTATGAGATGCAAGCATGGCCCCTTGAGAAAAACCTCCCACGACCAGTTTGTCATAGCGCTTTCTCATATCCTCTAAGAACTCGAGCGCCATATCCTTAGAGCGATCAAACTCATCGCTTCGCTTTTCTCTGAAACTTCTATGAGTTCCTGTCGCCATGGCCCTCTCTAGCTCTTGCATATCTATAGGGAACCACGCACGGCCTTCCATCATAAACCCTAGAGGGACAGAAATGGGTCCATTTGGAAAAAACCAATCATACTTCGCTTGGGAATAATTGGAGATTCCGTGCAAGTCTTGCATGCTTGCTCCGTATCCATGAAATAGGACAACTGCGCTGTCCTCGCCTTTTATATTATCCAAATATTCCAAGTTTTTTAGTTTTTTGATAGCTGTCATAGACCTTAACTCCACTTTGTGCAATACTGCCTTTTATGCTTTCTACCGGTGTGAAACACATATTATTGGCCAGTTTATTTTTTAGCATTATCAATGCATTAGTTAAATACTATTCCCATATCCCAGCAATAGAAATTGTATTTTTCAGATCCCTAGTGACATTAATACTCTCCTACTCAGTAATCTGGCAAAAGAAAATCAAAATCTTCAACGAGCATTTTAATCTTCTTTTTTTAAGGGGTCTATGCGGTGCCATAGCGCTGAGTTTATACTTTTACACAATTCAAGTAATGCCTTTGGCAACTGCGGTTACTGTTCTTTACCTGGCCCCTGTTTTCACAGTTGTTCTTAGTGTGTTTTTGGTCAAAGAATCCCCCAACCCAAAACAATGGCCATTTATAGTCGCTGGCTTCGTGGGCGCCGCCCTAATGAAAAGCTTTGACCCGAACACGAGCTTATTGCATTTCATGATGGGAATGACAGCTGCTTTGTTTGCGGGGTTGGCCTACAACTTTATAAGACTCTTAAAGGATAGGGCACATCACCAGCTGATTATCTTTTTCTTTCCCCTAATAACGATTCCGGTCTGTTTGCCTTTTCTTGTGCCTGTTTGGGTGACTCCAATTCTTTCCGACTTGTTTGGACTTATTCTAATTGGGGTGTGCACTCAAATAGCCCAAGTTTTCATGACTAAGGCCTACATGGCAGAGTCCGCATCTAAGATAAGTCACTTCAACTATTTGACTGCTGTTTGGGCCCTGTTAACTGGAATTATCTTTTTTGACGAAATGCTTAGTTGGATCAGCATTGCGGGTATGGGCATTATAATAGTAAGTGTAATTATGAGTTCGCGGTATGCAGCGGCCAAGGTAAAGGCCTAGTCTTTACTTCTTTGAAGAGCTGTTTTTAAGAAATTCTTTTATATACTTGTTAATGATCAATACTTCTTTTTTAAGCCCTGGCACTTTGGAATGTATCCTTTTAAGAATTACATTCACTTGATGATCCAAAAGCTTTGCATCGCTTAGAAACTCCGTTGCGAGGTCTGACTTTGCTTTTTGAACGGCAAGCCGCGTGTCGCCCTCTTCTTGGAATTGACTCATTTGCTCTTTGAGCTCTTTAAGTTGCGCCTTAATCTCTTCAAGTTCGTTAGAGTGGTGAACGTCCGCAAGACTGTCCTCGTTGGCTTTTGGCGTAGACCTTTCAGGAGCAGGTCTTGCGGAACGTTGTTCACTCTGCGCTTTCTTTCTAGCATCCTCGAGGTTTGCGACCTCGGCATGATCAAAAGAAGCAGCTTCTGTATGTTCAGGTGTGCTTGGTGGATTGTTTTCAAGTGTTTGCGCAGGATCTTCTTTAGGCGAACTGGTATCCTCTTCTCCAACAACGGAGAAGCTCAAATCAACATCAACGCTTATAGCGTCGTCTTGCCTTTGTTCTTCTTCGTCCTCAAATTCGAGGTCTAAATCTTCCAATGCCATAAAAAAGCCTACGCCAATAGGGTTATCTTATGTTACCCATCGGCTTTTCTATTTATTTCTTTAATTATGAAACCAGACCAACTAGGTTTTAAGGACTAAAACCGGGATTTCAAACACTTACATTTTCTGCTATAATAGGCCAAAGATAAAAAAGGAAGTGTATGTCAGACCAAGAAGACGACAAGCCAACCGTAGTTTTAGATCTTAATAGCCTAAGGGAAGAAGCTAAATCAGAACAAGACCAATTAGATGATGTGGCCAGCGAGATTGAGTTCGCAGCGGCAGTCGATGATAGCGAGCAAGAAGAGTCACAGTCTCCTGAACAGCCCTTAAGCGTAGTTCTTTTTGACTTCCAATCTGACTTTTTTTCTAAAAATGTTGGAAGCTTCCCTTCTCCCTATCAGTATTCAGTGGTGGACAACCTTAAGGAGCTCAACACTCATTTGCAGTCCCAAAAGGACCAGGTTGTAGTGTTTAACTATAATGCGGCCCCTAAGGCGGTAAATCAGCTATGTGCTCAGATTAAAACGAAGTTTCCTAAAATTGGCACAGTCATTATGGCCAAAAACCTCTCGGAAGAAAAGGCCCAGCAGCATCAAAATACAAAGTCAGGTGCCAAAGCATACGTAAGCGCACCTTTTAAAGTGGAAACTTTAAAAGCAGCAATTCAGAAGGCAGGAAATTTATAGATTTTTTAAAGGCCCAAGTAATAAATGGCCTATTTTTGGGGAAGGCCATTTATTACTGGGAGGAACCAACTCACAAAAGCAACAAAGTGAGTTGGTAGCAAGATCATACAATAATGGCCTTTTAAAATAAATCAGCAAAAAACGAAGAATAAAAAAACAGAATAATTTCGGTGAGATAAAGTATTACACGGTGAATTGACAAACCTACTCAACTATTGACATGATTCCCAAAACATAGGGAGTCTTCTACGTGATTTCAAAAACTTACCTTATACTATTTTTATACTCATTTTCAATAAATTTGGTTTATTCCAATACCCCAGATTGGAGCTCATCCTCAGAACTTCCAGGAAATGAAATATGTGAATGGCACAATGAACATTATGTTTGTTACAGAGATGGAAATAGGGCCAATATATATGATTTAGGCCCTGAGGCCTTAGATCAAACCCTAACAGAAGGTGCAAAGCACTCACTTTACTACCCTGTAACTGTAACCAATCTCATGATTCCTAATGAGTCAGTTAACAGGTTTTTTAATGAAGAAGACGCTTCCCCACTAAGAAAATTCATCTTTAAAATTGCTAAAAAGATTTCGAAATTTAGAAGTATGGATGAAATCTTCACTTGGTTAGGTCTTCATAAATATCCAAAACATCCAGATCCCAAAACACCGAACAAGATCCCTTATATGGGCCATGACATACAAAAACAAAGAATGGGAGTCACAACTAATAGTATCCATGGGACTAGAAGCACCACCTTTAGCTGTGCCGCTTGCCATAGCTCAGATCTTTTTGGAACCAAGGTTCTGGGAATGACTAATAGATTCCCCAAGGCAAACGAATTTTTTCACCTTGGCCAATCTATGATTAGCAAAGTTCCCTCAGCAGCGTTTAAGCTTTTGTTCAACCCTAGTGACGAGGATCTCTATATATTCAAAAGGGCAAAACACGCCTTAAAGTATGTGGAGGTAAGGCCGCCCCTGGAGCTAGGACTTGATACAAGTCTTGCCCAAGTGGGACTTAGCCTATCAAAACGATCTGAAGATGAGTATGCAAGCTTAAATCCTTGGAGAGCAAAGTTCCCTCGAAGAAATAGATTAAGAAATGTGCCTGCTGATTCCAAGCCTGCAGTTTGGTGGAATTTAAAATATAAAACCAGATGGCTAAGCGATGGTTCAATCGTTTCTGGGAATCCAATCCACACAAATTTTTTATGGAACGAAATTGGAAGAGGTGTTGATCTGAGACAATTGGAAGGATGGCTGGTAAGAAACACCGACACAATTGAAGAGCTCACGGCGTTTGTGTTTTCAACTAAAGCTCCAAAATATCAAAAGTTTTTTCCCAACCAAATCAATATTGCCAAGGCCAAGCGTGGACAAAAGCTTTTTTTGAAAAACTGTTCAGGCTGCCATGGAAAGTATGAGAAAGCTTGGGAGAATCCGGAAGGACTCTCCTATTCAGAACAACTTGAAACAACCAAGGTTTGGTATCATAAAAAAACTCCAGTAATTGACGTTGGCACAGACCCTTATAGAGCGGAGGGTATGAGATATTTTTACAAAGACCTAAACCGTCTTAAAATTTCAGAAACGATAGGAACTATTGTAAAACCTCAAAAAGGATATGTTCCACCACCGTTAGTGGGAGTTTGGGCCAGATGGCCTTACTTTCACAACAACAGCGTTCCAACTCTTTTTGACGTGATCACACCTGATTTTAAACGTCCTAAGAGCTACATTGCAGTGCCTGCGCACAGTAAAGAGAGAGACTTTGATGTGGTTAAAAATGGCTACCCTGCACCTAAGAAGATTCGCTCTCCTTATAAAGAAGACAAAGAATATCACTTCAATGCCACAAGGCCTGGGACTTCAAATCAAGGACACACAAAGATGTTGTTGACTGATGATGGACGTGAAAAATTTAACTACAAAGAGAAGCTGGAGCTAATAGAGTTTTTAAAAACTCTTTAAAATGATGTTTGCATTCTCCAAAAGAGAATCGTCATATTTAATTCCAGTTCTCCAGTAGTAAAGAAGTTCTTTTTTAAGTTGGCCGGCATCAATGGACTCCCCAAGGCCTTTAGAGGCAGTTTTAAGATGTCCAAGGTACCTGAGCTCTGCTCGCGTGGAGTCAACTAGGATTACATAGAGTTGTTCAATATCTTTTAGCTGGCCGATTCTCTCCCATAAATCATATTGAAACAACTCGGTCACCATGGCGGCCTTTAATGCCACCGGGCTGAATATATCAACATCCTCCACTAGAAAGTCATTGGACTTAAAGTTAACCAAATCGAAGGCGGCTCCCATTCGAAGCTGACCAAGCCTTGTAAGTGCTCCAAGTTCTTCCTCATTAGGATTGAGCTCATATCTTTTCCAACTATTGGCCTCATCAATGTCCACAACTAAGTATAAATTTGAAAGTATTTGAACAAAACCTTCTGGATAGCGAAGCTCTCTTGTGCTCGTAAATGGTTTACATAGTTCAGCTTCCACTTTGCTTAGGCATTTATCCAGTTTTGCAACAGCGATGGCCTTCTTCTCATTGAAGCTGTCTTTTTTAACCTTCGGTTTAGGAGTGACAACAGGTTTGGACTTTGGCGCTTCGACCACCTTTTTCTCACTGACCACAAGGCCTAAGATTCTGTCCTTGTTGGCAAAACCAAGAACGCAAATAAACAGCAATCCATAGAAGATATTTGAGGCTGCTTTCTTTTTGCTTTTTTTCTTCGCCTTTTTTCCTAAGACAATTTTTTTCCTTTGAATCTTAATCTCTCGAGGCATCTTTTCAGGGTTAACCTTCCCGTGACTTTTCGGCACGTAAACCCGCTCATTCTTCAGCTCTTCCTTAGTTTTCTTCTTAGGCTGCTCTAAGGCCTCCAAAGCTTCAGGATTAATTTTAATTGATGTGTCTTCAGAGAGCTCTGAGTTAATGGAGGGAACCTCATCCAATAGATAAACGAATACATCTTGGCCAAGCTTAATAGGAAAGAATGAATTAAAGGGCTCTAGCTTATTGGTCTCTAGAGATTTGCTATTGATAAAGGTTGCGCCTTTGGTTCCCATGTCTTCGACGAAGTACTCGCCATTTTTTTCATGAATTTGAAGGTGAACGGACTCCACACCATCTTCTTGTAAGGAAATGTCGCAGGAGGGAGAACTCCCTACAGATATTTTGGTTTTATCCTGGAATACAAAGATTCTCTCTTCCCCACCGGACTCTATTTTTAAATTCATTGGTTAATTGTAATCTAACCGGTAGAAAATTCAAGATGGGACAAAGAGCAAAAAGTGCTCTTTGTTTACTTAACTGCTTTAATAAACTTTATGCCAACCGTTCCCACTAAGAATTTTTTATTTGATACAAAGTGCAGGTGGCTTACACTCTTTCCATCCATCTCCAACTTCCATTCATCCCCATCTCGGGACAACTCAAGCTTTTTACCATGATAGGTAGATCCAAACCCGTTGTACAAATAGATAAGATTTAAACTAGCTCCATTATGACTTGAAAAGTTAGAGGAACTCATTTTCACAACCTCTCTACCTTGTTGTCGAGAAATCACCATGGAGTATTCTTTACCATCAAGATATTGGTAAACATCATCAATTGTCTCACCTTCAACGGTTTTAATAATTCTAATACCTGAGATATCTTTTTGTTCATCCAATACCAAGTATAAATCACAGATTTCATTATCCTCATCATTGGTGGCCTTAACCAAGTGAACCTCAGATGCAAATGCCAAAGATGACATAAGTGAAAATAATAAAGTAAACACCAATTTAGACATATTCCCTCCAGATTTATTCACCAATCTTAGTTTCTTAGTGGACTCTGTTCCAGAGAGTTGTAATTATTACAACTTGAAATGTATTGAGGTGTCTAATATTTGCGCACTACCCACCTGTTCTTTGGAGTTTGGCCTGCAGCATAGGCCCCATAAAATAGGAGGACTTATGACTGTATCAGGAGAAGAATACGAAAAATCGATGCCAAAACCGACTTTTCCGGCCAAAGATGTAGGACGGCCGCCGGGAAAGGAGTATCTACTGGATCCAAGTCCAGAGCACAAGGGGCGTTTTTATAGGCCTGCCAACAAGCTTGAAGGCAAAATAGCTCTTATTACTGGAGCGGATTCGGGTATTGGAAGGTCAGTAGCTTGCCTGTACGCAAGAGAAGGTGCCAAAGTAGCATTCACCTACCTTCCTCAGGAAAAGAAAGATGCTGCTACCACAAAGTCTGAGCTAAAAGAATTTGGCTGTGACTGCTTTCCTATAGAGTGTGATTTTTCAGATCCTACAAAGGTGGAAAAGGTCGTGGAATTAGTGGCCCATAAATTTGGAAAAATCGACATTCTTGTAAACAACGCCGCTTACCAAGTACATGTCAAAGATCCACTGGACCTTGACCTTGAGCAGTGGGATCACACTTTTAAAACCAATATATACGCGCCTTTTCTATTAATTAAGGCCGCTTTAAAGCATATGGGCAAAGGCTCTTCGATCATAAACACAGGCTCGCTCGTTGGAGAAAATGGAGCTCCAGGTCTTTTAGACTATTCTGCCACAAAAGGAGCAGTTCACGCTTTCACAAAATCTCTTGCCCAAAGTCTTGTGGACAAAGGAATAAGGGTCAATGCCGTGGCGCCAGGTCCGGTATGGACTCCTCTCAATCCTTCAGAACGTCAGGCCGGTGAGGTGAAACATTTTGGCGAATCAACACCTATGGGAAGGCCAGCACAGCCAGAGGAAATAGCTCCGGCCTACGTCTATTTGGCCTCTCAAGCGGACTCAGGATATGTTACGGGTGAAGTCATGCATATCTTTGGCGGAATAACAACGTAAGAAGGGAGAGGTCTAAGACCTCCCCCAATTTTTTTTTAGAGCTAGAACTTAGTACTGGTAGTCGTCCTGTTGCTCATCATTGTTGTTGTTCTTGTTGTTGCTGCTGTTGTTGTTGCTGTTGTTGCTGTTGCTGTTGCTCTACAGTTCCACAAGGCTCAAACATGTTGCCAGTTGGCATAGACTCTCTAATGTCTGGGTTTGCAGCTTCCGCAGAAGAGATGGCCTCTAGACAGATGTCTTCAAGATCTCTTTTGTCATTTAGTACTTCTGCACAAGTAAGAGAGATTTCAACAGCTGCGCTTGTTAGATCTTCTCTAAGTCTTGGACATACACCATTTGTCTCACCACCTGGAAGTGGGAAAAGCTCTTGATCAACGTGGTGCTTGTCAGAGAATAGCTCAGCAGTCAATTGAGCCACAGTGTCTAGTTCAAATGGAGCAGACTCAACAGGAACCCAACGAGTTCTTGCGTCTTCACAGATTACTTTAATAGCTTCAGGTGGTCTTTGATGTCCGAAATCATCCGGGTTTCTACAAGACTCCTTGAATTGCTCATAAGTAAGCTCTCCACCAAACGCCGAAGCAGACAGTAGTCCAAGTGTTACAGTCATAATTAACTTCTTCATAAAATTACCTCCTAAAATTCACAAAACCTTTTGTGATTGTTAACTGATAAAGCAATGATGAATTTAATTGGTTAATGAGTAAAAGCGTTTATTTGGATGAAGTAGCATTGAAATAAACTAAGGAATTTAGTGTTAAATGTTGGCGCGTTTCAGCGCGCAAGATATAGCTACTAAAAATCAGGCCAGGATATAAGGGCAATAATTAGAGGAAAGATTTTATTAGATTGGCCTCCAAAACTTGGAGGCCGTGGGAAAAAGTTTGAGCTTATTCGTCTTCACAGTCGTGAGTGTGTCCATCAACCTGATGATGTTTATGCCCATCATGTTTGAAGTCTTTGTGCCCATCATGCTTGACTTCTTTATGTCCACAACCTGATTTATGTTTGTGGTCATGGTCCTTATGATGCTCATGGTGGTGCTCATGATGTTCATGCTTTTTGTGATCATAGTGACTGCTGTCCTCTTTATGTGGATGTTCTGCAAATACACCCATGGACGCAATAATTGAGATGCTTAAAATAAACTTTTTCATTTAATACCCCTTATGTTTTCTACAGCTCCTCTATCGCCAGCCTATTAAAAAATGTTTAGACAAGGTTTTCGTCTATGGATGATATTGCCCATATATTTGTGTATTCGCTTCCGGCCCTCAATAATCCCTTCGAAGCAAAGAAGGACTATATATTATGCCAAGCTACCTACATGGATTAACAGTAATTCGCGGTCTTGCCGCTTTATGGGTCGCAATGTGCCACGCATACACCGGTTTAGCGCACTTTCCAATAGAGCAAAACGGCCTACTGCCCAAGTTCATTAGCAAGGGATGGCTTGGAGTGGATTTATTTTTCATACTAAGCGGGTTTATCATTTCATTTACATATGGACAGAAGCTTAAAGAATTTAAATTCGACACTTTCAAAAGCTTTATCAAAAAAAGAATAGCGAGACTGTTTCCGGCCCATATTTTTATACTCTCAATTTACTTAGTGGTAGTAATGGTGGGGGCCGGTCTGGGGAAGATGGATACGACAAACTATACAGCTGGAAAATTTATCTCTCAAATGTTTCTATTAAATGGTGTAGGTTTCGGCACTCCCGTTGGGTGGAATGCCCCATCGTGGTCGGTTAGTTCTGAGCTCTTGGCGTATTTCAGTTTTCCATTCCTTCTTTACGCTCTAACAAGGCTTAAAAACCATCCGTCCATAGCACTTGCCATCTTTGGCATAAATATCACCCTTGCGGCCATAGTAAACAACTACGAACAATACATGCTTGCCTTTTCATGGGTTTCACTAAGGGTCATAAGTGAATTCTGTCTTGGAATGTTACTGTTCAATTTCTTTATAAATAACAAAAAGAGAGTGGAATTCTTTATAATTGGTCTCGTTTTCACAATTGGCCACTCTTTATTGGTAAACAACGCCTTTTTTGACTGGATGTATCTTATTTATTTTATGATGATTATCTATGGAGCAGCTTCATTTAAAACGGCCAAAGCGATTCCATACCTTGGTTTACTAGGTGAAATTTCTTACAGTCTTTACTTGGCACACTCCTTGGTGCTTATAGGTATAAACTTGCTCTTTAAGACGTTTCCAAATTATGTGCCAGGCCCTGCTCTCACCTCTGTGATTTATTTGGGTGTATCAATTTATTTCGCAAAATGGATCTATCTAAATATTGAAGTCCCTGGTCAAAAATTGCTGGTAAACAGCAACACTTGGTGGAGCCTTTTGGAGTGGAAAAAGACGAGGGTTGCGGCCCTCGCCCAAAAATAACACTTGGATTAAAATTGCCACTGCATCATGTATTTTAGGTTTTTCTCTGAATCACCATCTCTAATTCCAAATTTGTTGTCCCATACTTGATACTCAAAGCCGGCGTAGAGCTTTCCTGGCTTGGCCCATAGAGCGCCAACATCCAACTTTAGCTGTTGTCCAGTATGTCTGTGAGCAATTGTCTCAGTGCCTTCTTCGCCCTCGTCATTGTGAACAATATCAACATAAGCATTCCATACGAAGTCTAGACCTCCCACTTTAAACGGAAGTAGGTAGGCAAAAGTAGACTGCAGTGACGTGCCCTGTCTATCAAGATTGTCTCTTACATATATATTCCATTGAAAAAATGAAAAATACGGAAGGTTAAAGTCAATTCCTATACCATGTAGATTTGCTCTATGTTGAGCAAAGGCATTGTTGCCAAACTCAAAAGTGTTGGCAAAAAGCACATCTTTAATAAGTCCGTCTCCCTTTATAAGACCAAACTGCTTTCCAATGCTAAATCTTGGATGCCACTCTCCATACATTTCGGTTGTATAATTTGAGTTGGCCTTCTTGTATGGGTTGGTCACATCCAAAAAGAAAAATGAATCGCCAAAACCAAAACCAAGGGCGTTCTCATAAGTAATTTCAGTTCTGCTTGTATCGGAGCCAACAGCGAAGTCGTCACCTGACAACAAACTTAAAGATGATACCTGCCAGTCTGCGGCCATAGTTGTTGTCGACAGCGTCAGCAGTGCAATAGATATGATCGATTTTTTCATTTTCTTTCCTTATTTAGTGTATTTGTTTACGACTTTTCTATATTCGCCAGACGCTTTGAGAGATTTAAGACCTTTATTAAAGGCGTCTCTTACACCCTTGTCTTTAAATCCAATTTTATAAGGCGTAGGAGAAAAAACTTTAAAAACATCAATGGCCTGTTTTGAGTTAACAGATCTTCCGGCATTTTTTCTGTAATATTTGAAAATATTTTGGTCCCCTACAAACACTTGGAAGTCTTTTGTAAACAAACCTCTTACTTGCTTAACCTGCATTGCAAATTCGTCATATTTTTTTGCAGAATCAGCAGCTGACTTAAACTCCGGACCAAGATAGAGCTTAGCATTTTTAAATGAACCTATTGTGTACTTACTTAGATCTGGAATACTTGAAACATTAGTAGCTGACTCTTTAAGAGCGATCGCAACATTTTGATACTCAACATAGTTGTCACTAAAGTGAAGGCCACCACCCACTGCTTCTTGTAGGGTAAGACCGGCGTCGGCCTTGCCGCTTTTTACGGCCTCTGCAATTTGATCAAATGGCACATAAATGAACTTTGGCGTGTGTCCTTGGGAGCTCAATGCTTTGGTCACAATATCAAGCTCAATACCAGTGCCTTTAGATTTGATTACATAAGGCGTAAGGGACAGGCCAACAGCAACCTTTATCTCTTTTGCCAATCCTTGCGCACTTAATAGAAGGCAAAAGGCCATTGCTAAACATTTCATTTTCTCTCTCTCCTTTAAAGATAGTTGATAAAAACCAATAAGAATTTCTTAATGGAACAGCTATCTTTCGGATTAAGATTCCTTCACATTAATTATTTTTCATCAAAGTATAAAAAAAGTTTTAATGGCCTTCCTGGAAATAAGGGCTAAATAAATTCTCTAGGATTAAGTATTACAGAAAAAAGGCCAGCATTGCGCTGGCCGTATGTTTTTGGATTTTATCGAATTATTCGCAGGCCGGAACAGTGTAGCTTCTTTCAAAAAGAAACTCGTTTCCAAACTCATAGTCTTCAGTCAAAACTTGTATTTCAAAAGTTGTTGGGTAAACAACATCCACGTCAATTGTGCCATCGCCGTCAACAAATGTTTTTGTTCCATAGATTGACTTGTAAAGGTAGTCATAGCCAACCACCTCAAAGTAGTCTTCATCCAAAACCTCAATAGTTCTTTTCTCAATAGTTCTGAACGTCTCCTCATCGGCCATGCAAACATCAACTACTGAAACCTGAGTAAGACCAAACCATAGCCTGTCGCCATCAAGCTCGATTCCCTCTTCCTGACTAAGCTCTTGAAGGGTCATTTTCTTAATACCTTCTATATAGCCATTGCCTGAGCCGGCAAATGCAAAAGTAAGTGTTAGTAGCATAGATCCGAAAAATGTTTTCATATTTATCTCCTTGTGTTGGATTAACCAGTTGTTTTGTTGAACACCTTTTAGAATATTATGGATGACTCTTTAAGTTAGGTTTGTGTTAAGATTGCTTAGCTGCCGTAAGTGATTGAATTTTAGATGAATAAATTTTAAACACCACCTATAAATCCTACATGGTTTCAGCTCAACAATTGCGTCCCATTCCAAGAAGTGATTCTATTAATCCATGAAAATTTTATTATCATTTCTATTTCTAATATCTTCCATTGCCTTTGGGGAAACCAAAAAAGACAAATATGACTTTTGGCCGCGAATCCCCTTTAATATTGAAGGAGCAAACTTATGCGAATTCGAATCGGCCTACTCTCAAACCAGATCGGAATATGTTGCAGAGATGGTCGAGCATGCGGAGCGTCTGCTCTTAGCTGGGGATCTCAATCCTTTCGACACACTTTTGAATATTAATATGCTTTATGGTGAGAATCTTAGGTATGCTAAGAAGGGTCTTGGTATTACATTGGAAAATTCTTTTAAGGCATATTTAGACCAGTTCTATAGAAAGATAAGACCCCGTGTTAAAAGACTAAACTTTAAATATGTCGAAGATCTTGACCAAGTGGTGCAGGCGGCAATTGAAGGAAAACAAGTAGACACATATCCAAAAAAGAAAGCAAAAGATGTAGACCTGTTCGCTTATGGAACATATAGCATGTCCCCTGAGTGTAATGGCCACGTGCTTGTCACACTTACAGTAATTAACTCTGACGGTTACACAAAGGACTATATCGCTCAAGGCAGGGCCAACACAGTAATGTCCACCATAGCAACACAAATTTTTGATGACTTTCAAAGAACAACTTTTCCAAGCGTTCTTGAAACACACAAAAGAAAACTGACCCTTCTAGGAGACCTGACTGGTGATATCGGTGTGGTTAACAATCCCTATGATGCGCAATATGCATGTGAAGAAATTGGGGCCAGACTCCCAACAAAAATGGAGTATACGCTCTTAGACTCTTATGGCACCTACTCCGGCGGTGTGTCTTTGGGTGGAGAAGGTCACTATTGGGCAATGGATGGCTTTAAAGTATTCATACCAGGATTCAAGCATATGAAGGTAAGAAGCGCTTCAAGTGTTGGCAGAAAGGATTTCAAATACATCTGCGTTCGCTAAGAAGCTAGTTGCTGGTCAGTTTTATAGATCTTTGTTTTAGTTCCAAATATCTTCCGCTGGCCTTTATGCTTTCCAACTTCTTGTTGTAAAGGTCCCTTAACTTTTTGCTTCTAAATCCCATTTTATAATTTGAAGGAGTAAAGATCTTAAAGGTTTTAAAAGACGCCTTTGGTTTTTCCCTCTCCAATTCTTTTTTATAAAAATTGAAGATATCAATATCTCCAATAAAGACTTGATAGTCTTTATTTAAAAACTTCTTAACTTGAACGCTTTGATCCAAGATTTCTAAATAGTTCTTATGTTCTTCCGCAAGCGCTTTATACTCCCTTCCCAAGTATTTACTGGCATTTTGAAATGCCAGTATTGAATAGTTTTCCAAATCACTAATTTGATTCACCTTAACGGGAGAATCCTCCAAAGATATAGCCACATTTTGATACACAATATAGTCATCGCTATAATATATTCCGCCCCCAAGTCCTACTTTAAGCGTTAGTGCTGCTTCTATTTCATGATTGAAAAACTTCTTTGCAACATCTTTTAATTCGAAGTGCAAAAACCTTGGCCTGATGCCCATCTCTTTGAATATCTCTTTGGTGAGCTCAAGTTCGAAGTGTTTGAGGGGACCGAGCTTCGTTCCTTTCGGTCTTAAAAAACCTACCCCAATCGTCACCTCGTTCTTGTATTCACTGGAAGGAGCAATCCACGAGAAAAAAATGATCAACATTAAAAGACTTTTAACCATCAATCCCCCATAACAAACTAGAGCAATCTATACTGATACTTTATGGGTTCATTATTGGTAAAATATCTTCTCTAGGTGAATAAACGTTGAAATTTGAACAATTACAGCACTTTAAAAGATTAGTTTTTACTAATCACTTTCATTCGGCCACATAAGAACTAAATATCTTGTTCGCCTGTTGCTCATATTCTTGGAAAAGAAAAAGGTTTAACTCAGCTGCAAACTTCCCCAGTACAAATGAGATCCTAGGCCGTTCCAATCTGTTAAAAAGCTTTGAAATATCCAATTCTTTTTCTTAAAGCTACCCAAAGTATAAAGTTAATCTTAATAAGCCTTTGGAGTAAACACCTCTGTAGTCTTGATTCATCTAGCCTTAGAAAAATTTTAGTTAATTTAATGTGGTAACTTCTTTATCATTTTTCAAAAACTAAAGGATTGCAAGCATGCCCGAAGCTCCGATAATAAAAACACTATTCTTGTGTTTGTTCATTCTAGTTATAATTAACTTTTTTGCGAATCTAGCGCTGTTCTATATTCAAAAGCGTCGAATGAACAAGGTCCTCGTCTTCTACTGGCTTGCTGTGGCAATAGTATTCTTTATTCAGGCCCAATTTCAAAAGGGGGCATTTAACATTGCACTAGCTTATTCAATTACTGCCATACCTGTGGCCTTATTGTCTCATCTAGCTTTTAGCTCAATTGGAGAAAGTTTCAATTGGAAACAATTTGCGATATCTATGCTTACTGCTTTAGCTGCCACCTTTGCTCTCTACAATCTTGAAGCAAGCTTTACTTGGACTGCATTGCCACTAAGCATCGCTATCGGTTACCCATACTTTAAGTTTGCGTATCTATCTCTATACAAGTCGACAAATGCAACTAAACTCCAAAAGCTTTTAGGAACTCTCCTATTCTTTAAGGCAGTGCACGCAATAAATTTTGCACTCTTTAGAATGGAGCCTGGGGCTCAGCTGTGGGGCTGGGTTATTGCATACGCTTTGTATGACATAACAGGCATTCTTATGCCGATAGTAGCCATTGAAAAGAAGTCGATCGAAGACAAAGAAGAGCTTGAAAGAATGGCAGAAGAGAAAACATCCTCAATATTGGAAATTAATCATAGCTTGCATCAGCAGATTAAGGAGAAAAACAACACACTCGACTTGCTCTACTCAAAGCTTGAAAGCACATCTGAAGAGTTGAAAATCATAAAGGAGGTTTACTCCAATCCCAAGGCCTCCAATGACAAAATGGGCCCTTCATTATTGCTGAGATTTGAAAACTCAATAAAAGGTATCGAAGAAAGTATTCAGAAAGTCACTCACATTAAAGATTAAAAACTATCTAGACAGGCCTAACAAAAGTGTTTTTGTATTCGATAAACCCATTGAGTTGGTTCTATATTTCCAATATGAAGCACCATAAAGATTTTGTTATCTTTTGAGCATGAATGATGGATTAAAACCACTAACTATGCTTCTCTTATTTTTTACCATTTGTGCTTGCGGAGGTGGTTCTGGCTCTAGCGACTCAAACTCGCAAACAACACCTCAGCCTGAGCGAGAGAGCGAAGACAATAGAGAGGCCAGAAGGGAGAGAGAAAGGGAACAGTTGAGAGAAAATGGAAATAAACTAGTTCCCACAGAAAATATAACTATAGTTCAGAATGAAGGAAGCGTAACCGCTCAAATTGAAGGCTACCTGCCAGACGCCTGTCATGGGCCTGCACAAAATAACTTAGATACTGTCGGCAATAGCTTTTATGTGGATGTATACTCCAAAATCGAAGGTGAATTTTGCGCAGAAGTGATAGAAGAGTACACACTGACGGTGGACTTGGGTGATCTTGCTCCAGGGGAATATGAGGTTGTAGTCCAAGAGTTTACCCGCTGGGAAGTTAGCGAAACATTTATAGTTGATTGAATAAAACAGAAAAATGGTGGAGGATAGCGGGATCGAACCGCTGACCTCTACTCTGCCAGAGTAGCGCTCTCCCAGCTGAGCTAATCCCCCACGTTTTGAGATACATAATCCTAAGAAAAATTTAACAAAGTTGCAAGAGTTTAAAGACTAGGGAGACAAAAATTTATTTGTGTCCCTAGCCTTTTATAAAACGGTTGGCTAGTCCCTTGCTAGCACAAGCGCCCTCTTATCTGAATTTCGCATTGCTCTATCAAGAATAAGTTTGATGCCAAAAGACATTAGACTTGCTCTATCCACGGCCGTTTGACCGAGATTATTTTTTGCAAGAACATCAGCACCCGCATCCACAAGTCTTGCGACTGCTGTTTGTGATCCGGCCTCGGCCGCAAAATGAAGTGCGGTATTGCCATCCTCATTGTAGGCGTTAATGTTGACACCTGCTTTAATAAGATACTTCACAACTGAGGTTTGGTTGTTTTTTGCCGCTAAATGAAGGGCAGTGTTTCGACCATTGTCATAAATGAACTCCACCGACTTCAGTTTAGATGCGATTGACTTTACCTTTTCGATATCGCCAGTCTGAGCTGCCTTAAGGAAGGCCCATCTATATCTTAAGGTTTTGATATCAGTGATTCTAGTTACACCCTCTCCATACTTTCCGAAGTCTGTGATTTTATCAGCAGTCTTGTGAACAACTTCACATCCATCGTCGTCACTTGACTCATAGTCTTTAGCGCCTCTTACAAGGATGCCTTCAACAGTGCCGCTGCCAGAGTCAAATACCGCAGACCCAGAGTTGCCACCAAAGGTATCCAAGTTTGCTTGAAAGTATTCAGAGCTGTCATTTCTAACAACTTTGGCGCCCTCGGCAACTTTAGTAGGAAGTCCAGATGGATGACCTATAACCGCAATCTTTGTGCCGAGTTTTATCTTGCCATTTGTTCTTGTTATAAGAGGACTTCTTCCAATAACTGGACGGTCAAGCTTTATCAGCGAGTAGTCAGCAAGGCCTTCATACTTTGCCTCAACGACTTCTTTGCAACGATAGATGTTTGCATTTTTCATCATAACTGGAGCTTTTAAAGAATTTGGACTTATTTTAAAGTCGAAAACCCATGATACAACTGAACATCTTTGTTGGTCAGAAACGCAATGTCCGGCCGTTACTAGAAGGTCAGGTCCTACGAGGAAACCAGAGCACTGAAAAGGCGCAGGCTGTCCTTGGAATCTTTCACTTGAACAAACCCCAACCGATTCTTTTAATGTGAACGGAGGCAGAATTGCTCCATTCTTAGTTTTAATAAGCTGAGAGCTCTTAATCATTCCAGCTGTGGAACTCGCCAACTGCTTCATTCTGTAGCTGGCCTTAAAAACTTCAACTCGATTGTCTTCACCATAAACAACTTTGGCCTGATCAACTTTTGCCTGGCCAACCGTAGTCCCCACTACAGTCAAAATCAAAAATAATTTCATTTTCATTCCCCTATTTAACCCAATTGGAATTTAACCAAGAGAATATTTTTTGACACCAGAGAAACCAATTCCATGTAAGAATTGCACATAATGCCCTGTTTCTTACAGCTGCTTACCGCGTTAAATTAAACGCATTGACTCCTTATCTATAAAACGAGAGAATCCCAACACTTAAATAGCTGAAAAGAGGTTATATATGGCAATATACGTAAATAGAGTTCTTAATATGAAACACATCAAGGCCATCGGTTTTGATATGGACCACACTTTGGTTAGATACCATAGTGACGTTTTCGAAGAACTTACATTTAATGAGACCATTAAAAAGCTTGTAACAGAGTTAAACTACCCTATAGAAATAGAAAAATTTGAGTTTGACTTCCTTAAGGCCGTTAGAGGTCTAATCGTTGACATGGAGTATGGAAACATCCTTAAAGTAAGTCTTTATAATAAAATTAAAAACGCATACCACGGTGGACGTGAGCTTACTTATAAAGAACAACAAAGGATTTACAAGGGCTCGAGCGTTGATCTAAGTGAGGAAAGATACCTTTCAATTGACACGGCCTTCTCAATTGCTTTCACGGTTGTGTTTGCACAATTAGTGGACCTAAAAGACAAAAAACCAGAGCTTGATCTTCCTCCATACCAAGAACTCGCCGCAGACGTGCTAAAGTCCGTGGATATGGCACACAGAGATGGCTCCTTAAAGGATCAAGTTACTGCGGACCTTGATAAATATGTAATTAAAGACGAAGAAACGGTTGAGGCCCTGGAACGATTTGCAACTTATGGAAAGCGCCTTTGGATCATTACCAATTCTGACTATAATTACACCAGAGCATTGCTTGATCATACGATCACACCTTTTCTAAAGAACCATAAGCACTGGTCTGAGCTGTTTGAACTAACGGTTACTTTGGCGGCAAAGCCAAGATTTTTCACAGAAAAACTTCCATTTTTAAAAGTAGACCCTGAAACTGCAATGATGGAAAACTGGGATAAAAAGATCGAGCCAGGAATCTTCCAAGGTGGATACGCTGTGAAGCTTCAAGCAGATATGGGCCTTAAAGGTGATGAGATCCTATATTTAGGTGACCATATCTATGGTGATATTTTGAGACTAAAAAAAGCTTGTGACTGGAGAACCGCTCTAGTAATCGAAGAGCTTGACCAAGAGGTTCAGGCCTATAGAAGCACAAAAGAGCATAGTGTGGAGATTGACAATCTTATGGAGCAAAAAATTGCCCTAGAGAAAGAGATTGACGAACTTTACGCAAAAGAGCACGAGTTCAAGCAAGAGGTGGCTAAGGAGCAAGTTCTTTCAAAGTTTGATGAGATTGAAAAAATTGATAGAGCGATTGGCAAACAAATTAAACAATATGAAAAGCACTTTAACCCTTACTGGGGTGAAGTGATGAGAGCTGGCGCAGAGCCAAGTGTATTTGCTTCACAAATTGAGCGATACGCCTGTATCTACATGACTAAGATTGCAGACTTTAAGGATTACAATCCAAGGCACTATTATCGCCCTAAGAAGAGAAAAATGGCACACGAAATGTAGTTATACAATCGAATCTCGAATCTGGAGAATCTCATCAAGGTTTTCCAGATTTGAGTGTTTCCTGTATCCCTTCTCAAGTATATCAATCTTCTTTTTTAACACGGCCTTAAGACTTTCAAGCTTTTCTGTAGATAGTTCTCGATTATCAAGAATCCATTTCATGCTTTTTACTCTCCAGTAGTCCATTGCCTTATATTGAAAAGATAATTGTTCTTCATGTCCTGCATATTTATTTATCAGAGGTTCGTCTACCAGTGCTACCTTATGCATAGAGACGATCTTAAGCCACAGGTCATAATCCTCACAAACAGGATAGTCTTCTCTAAACCCTCCATGTTGATCGAACAGTGACTTTCTTAAAAGAACGGTGCTTGGAGAAATTGCGCACAGTTTTAGGCTCTTTTCAAATTGATCACCGCCGCCTTTTTTATAGGCCTTGGGCTGATTAACAAAGGATCCGTTTCTGATCCAGTGCTCTTCAGTATGGATGAGATGTACCTCTTCATTTATTAACTCTATTTGTTTGTCCAGTTTTAGGGGAAGCCATTCGTCATCAGAGTCCAAAAATGCAAGCCACTCACCCCTTGCATGTTTCGCTCCGAGATTTCTAGCACTGGATACACCACCATTAGTTTTTTCAATGACGATCGCTTCCTTATAAGACTTAGCAATCTCTAACGAATTGTCGACAGAGCCATCGTCTACAACAATGAGTTCATACTTTTTATAAGTTTGGCCAAGAACGCTCTCAATTGCTCTTTTAAGCAGTCTCTCCCTATTAAAGACAGGTATGATTACACTAATAAGTGGAGAACTCATCCACCACCTCTTTATAATTTGCGCAAGATGATTCAAGAGCACGAATGCCGCTTAAAAGATGCTGCTCTTTTTTCATTCCACACAGAGAGACATCTGCCACGGTTTGAGAAAACTTTATCGCCATATTTAAAAGATCAGCATCCTTAAGGTTAAACTTTGCGAGAGTGCTTTCTACAAATTCAACCTTCTTTTTCCAATCACTTTTTTTCCACCATGGCGCCCAGCTTCTACAGTCATCTCTATCAAACTTTGAGTCCGTCTTTACACTTCCTGAAAGGATTCCCTTATCAAGCGTTCCCCAGCCAAGCTTTAACACACTCTCGTCAACTTCTTTAAACGCGCTCTGATTAAAGAGATTTGCCTCCATTTGAACAACCTCAACAGGACAGACTTCCTTTGCTTTTTTCAAGTCTTCCATATTGGTGTTGCAAAGCCCTAGGTGTTTAATCTTTCCTTTTTCCTTTTCATTGTACAAGGCCTCAAGAGGTCTTCTGATATCCACTTTAGGATCTGGCCAGTGAACCAAGTACATATCAATATAGTCGCTATCAAAGTTTTTAAGGCTTTGATTTAGCATTTTGATCGCAACCTTGGGATCATTTGTCATATTCACGCGTCCATTATCATGCCAATCAACACCTGATTTTGAGACAAAGTGAACCTTTTCACGCACATGCCTAAGTGCTTTACCCGCTCTTTTTTCCGCCAAATTGAAACCATATATGGGGGCAAAATCAAAGAGATTAATTCCATGCTCATAGGCCAGAAGAAGAATTTCTTCGGCCTTTGATTCGGACATATCTCCAAATCCATAGCCTCTGCCCTCCCCACTAATGGCGCCACCACCAAAGCCTAGGGTTGAGAACTCTTTGTTTAGTTTTGATATAATTTTCATACTCCTTCCTTACCACATCCTTTAAGGCCTAAAAACATTTAATCACCTTTACATTGGACCTATGTATTATTAGTAAATAGACATGAACTTATTAGTATTTGCCCATAGAGGCGAAGCGCAGGAATTTATTAAGAAGCTTTCCATGAAAGGGGTTTCAGGGCATCCAGGCCTATATTTAAATGAGGATACTGCCCTCCTAATCACGGGGGAAGGAATATACGAAGTCTTTAGTAAGTTAGGACAGATTCTTGGGGAATATTCCATCACAAAGGTCTTTAATCTGGGCATAGCAGGGGCACTAGAAAAATCAATTAGGCTTAACAGCTTTCATGAAATTAAAACAGTATACTGCCACACTGGGAAACCGCAGTTTCAAAGCTTTACCCTTAACAGTGAAAATAGCGGGATAGATGTTATTACAAGCAGCGAAAGGGTTCTTGATGACAGCTACGCCAATGAGCTATCCAACTTTGCCCCCTTGGTTGATAGAGAGCTTTGGGCAATAGCGAAAGTCTGCGATGAGTGCTCAATTCCACTGAGATCGTTTAAGCTCGTGTCAGATATGGCCGGAAAATCAACGGACTGCTTTGATTTAAAAGAGAAGGCCTTGGAATTCTCCACAAGGCTATTGGAATTTTGGCTGGGTATTGAAGGCGATCAAGAAGAAGAACCCGGCTCACAAGAACCTCCAATTCAAATGAGCTTCACTCAAAAAGCAAAATATAGGAGTCTTGTAAAAGCATTAGGCCTTAAAGAGGGTTTTGACCTGGCGAGCTTTGAATCGAAGGCCTTAGCGGAAATGAAAGAAGGTCTGTCTTCAAAGCAGAAGGCCAACCTGCTTTTAGAGGCGATGGAGCTTGGTTTAAATCCGGTGAAGCTTTCAACAAAAAAACAATTTGAAAAGCTATCCACTCCTGTGCAAGCAATAGGTGCTAGGCTCCTATTTGATAAAAATTTTGAGAAGAAGAAATTCACACTTCAGATGGAGATAAACGACCAAAAGAATATCGACAATCTATCGAAGCTTTCAGAGATCTTGAAATTTTCCGACTTCGAAAAAGTGTGGAACGGTGAGCTTGATGTTTGAAAATATCTTTATAGAGAACTCATTGAAAGATCACCCACGAGTTGAATCGATTCTTTCTCGATTTAAAAACAGCAACGTGAAATACCTTGAACAATATGACAATGTTTGGGGACGAGTAAAGAAACCTTATCTTGCCAAAAGAACAAATTTAAATTTGTTTCTAGCAAACAAGAAAGGACAATTAGTTAAGGAAGCTCCAAACGCTTACGGCGTTAAGGGAGAAAGGCACTTTTATTTTATTCATGCCTTCAACTGCATTTACGAATGCAAGTACTGCTATCTTCAAGGTTATTTCAACTCCCCTGATGTGGTCTTGTTTTTAAATCACGATGAGATCGCAGCTGAAATGAAAAGGGTCTTGAACCAGCACCCAGATGAGACCGTTTGGTTTCACGCAGGAGAATTCTCTGACTCATTGGCCCTTTCTCATATTACAGGGGAACTTGAGGCCTACTGGAACTTTTTTAAGCAAAACCCAAAAGCGAAACTTGAGTTAAGAACCAAGTCCGTAAACATTAAAAGACTTGAGAAGCTCGAGCCTCTGGAGAATGTTTACGCCAGTTTTTCCCTTTCACCAGAATCAGCAACAAAACAAATTGATCTAAAAACGCCTCCTCTAAAGGCGCGAATCAATGCCATCGCCAAGGCCCAAGCACAGGGCCATAAAATAGGCATTCACTTTGACCCAGTCATCTACAAGGATGAAGTCTTTGAGGAGTATGAGGAGCTCTTCATGGCCCTCTCAGAAGGAATAGACCTAGGTGCTGTTTCTTACTTCTCTCTTGGGGTGGTAAGGTTCACACCACAAGTCTTCAATGAAGCAAAAAAGAACTATCCTGACAGCGATATGTTTGCCGCTCAATTTGTTAGGTCATCTGAGGACATCGTGCGATACCCACGAAGTATGAGAGCGTGGATTCTTAGCAAATTAAAGGATTCACTCATAAAAAGTGGAGCTAAAGAGCAAAGAGTCTATTTATGCATGGAAGACTAAGCTTCTCTAAGTGTGGTGTTAAATTTAATCCAGCTTAAATGATCTGCCAGAGAGACAGTATAGGTTTTATCAGCACCTTCCTTAGTGGAGTGAAGAGCGAACAGTTGATATTGCCCGTTTGATTTAAGATAAAGAGGTCCGCCAGAATCTCCAATGACACCTTTTTCATCCTTACATATAAAGCTCATTGTTTTATTGTCGTAGGATTCAATTTCCGGATTGGTCCAGGTTCTACAGTTCATGCCATTTCTTTCGCCAAAGCCTAGCCTGTGAACCTGCATTCCAGGTCTTACCTTTTCAGGTGATCTATAAATCTTTGCAGGCCTTGTTTTACTGGGCATGTTTCCATCAAGCACTATAACGGCAAGATCGTTGGCGTAGTTTGATTTCTTTTGATTGTACCTTGGATGAATAATCACCTTTTTGAAGGAAACGAACTTTTTAGAATGGGGTTTGTACTGAGCATCCCAAAAAACTCTTCCACCATCTGCGCTCTCCACACTATGCGCGCAAGTTAGAAGAATGTTTCTTCTTATTACAACCGCGGTGCTTGTAAAAATATCATCTCCTCTTTTAACTTCAATAAGCACAGAAGATTCAAACTTCTCCCATTCGACATCGGCCATGTCGTCGTAAATAAGGCTTGAAGAAAAACTTGAGACGGCTTTGAGATTCATTAAAACTCCATGTTTTTTGTAATGGCAATTTCCTATGCCATGACATTATTCTTTCAAATCTGTTGCCGAGTGACAATTTCTTGACTATAAAGCTTCAAGACGTCAATGATAATCGCCCCTTAGGAGCTTGGTAGTAGTTTTGAAAGAATTTAAAAATGGATTTTTTAGCGACAAGTTGACACTGCCAGAAGAACTAAAAGAGGCAACTATCAATAAAAACTGGGGCCAAGTTGACGCCATCTGTGAAAGGTTGATTGTGCCTACAGGTCTTTTATTTCAATATCTAAGCCCCTATGCAGGACAGAAAAGAATTGAATTTATAATCAGCATAAGAGACTCGAAAAACGAATGGGAAGAGGATGGTATATGGCATGACGACGGCTCTAGAATTTTGGCCTTCAGCATGGGACTTAATTTAAACCCCGACTCAATTGAAGGTGGTCAGCTTCTTCTTCGCAAAAAAGGTGAACAAGAGTACAGCTCAATACCGCCAATGGAGTTTGGCGAGATCATTGTTTTTAAGACTGGAATTTCAAATTACGAACACATGGTAAAGGCGGTAACAAAAGGCCATCGAATTGTGATGGCCGGATGGTGCTATGATCAGTGACTTAGAACTTCTTGACCTTCTGAGTATTCAAGAAGCTCTTGGATGTCTTTAAGGTGAATCTCACGGCCTTGCTTTTCTATCAGCCCGGCCTTTTCAAGCTTGGTAAGAGCACGTGTAACAGTTTCTGTCTTCGCTCCACAGAACTCACCAATTTCTCTACGAGTCCATTGGTATTGTGGGTGACGTTGTTTCAAGAAGATTAGAGTTTCGATAATACGCGAGACGACTCTCTTTCCAGTGATATCATTAAATCTTTCTTCAGCAATTCTAAGATCTCTTGCAATCATTCTTGTTAAGTGCAAAAACAACTCTGGAAGGTGTGCCTGAACCTCTTCAGCTCCCGTGTATGGAAATATCATGAGCTCACCGTCAGAAAGAGCGATTGCCGAAGCGTGATAGTTCTCACCGACCAAAAACGATCTATAGCCTAAAAAGAACTTTTCACCAAAAACTCTAAGCAAAGACTCATGTCCGTTTGGAGCTAGGTTTACAAGGCCTACAATGCCGCGATTAATATAGGTAAGATTCTTGGATTGATCACCTTTATTAAATAGAATATCCCCTTTCTTAAACCTTTTTATAATTGCCTTATCAAGAATATTTTCAGGCAAATCAATTCTATTGTCGAAAGCGTTATTCAAATGCAGCTTCATCAAGTCTCCCTTATTTTTATGGCGACAGTATAGACCATATGATGCGCTTATAAAACCATTAACGGTCTCTAGCTTTTACTTTTTTCGATTACCTGCTCCGCTTGCTCAACAAAGGCAGGGTTGCTCAATCCGGAATTGCTGGCAAGCTCCACAGCGTCCTCGAAATCCATACCTTTGTTCAACACCAGGTATGTGATAAGCCATGCGCCCACGCGATTTGCGCTTCCACAGTGGATAAAAAAGGTATCGTTATCATTGACCTGCTTGTTCAGTTTTTGACAGTTGTTAACGTCAAGGCCATTCTCTGTAACTATTGGGAACTGCTCATAGTCAATTCCCATCTCCTTAAGTTTGTTTTCTTCCCAAGTAAAGTCCATTTCCGACTCTCCCCTAAGGTTGTATACCTTCTTGATGTTTTCATCTTTCAGGGCCTCAAATGTCTCCTCACTTGGCTGGCCAGCAAGGTAGAAATTATCTAGTTTCCACAAATGGTTAAGTCCAGGTACGTCAAAAATTCTTGAAGACTTCATATTATTAATCCTTATTTATAGTTGGTTAAATGCCGCAACCAAAGATTGAGCGTCTAGTCCGTTTTTAGTGTAAAGTTCATCCGCTTTATAAGCAGATTGACCAAACTCACCTTTAACACCTAAGCTTTTCGATTTAAACTGAACGCCGGCCTGACAAAGTCCGTGAACAAGTTGCGCTCCCATCCCACCTACTACCTGGTGATCCTCGATTGTAATTAGCTTCGAGCTGGAGTTTTTAAGAGCACTCTCAAGCGTTTCTACGTCAACATCATTAACGTTGTGGCAATTGATTACTCCCACTTCATGTCCGGCCTCTTTCAATAGCTCGCTCGCCTCAAGCGCTTTAGCAACCATTGGTCCACAGGCCGCAATTGTCGCGTCCTTTCCCTCTTTTAAAATTAGAGACTTTCCAAGCTTTGGCCGTTGATCAGATAGTGTGGTTGGAAAGCCTTCCCTTCCAACGAAGAATATATAGGAGTTCCCAGATCGACCTTCGAGTCTTGCGGTTTCAATCTCATCAATAGCTTGGATCATAAGAGATTCTGCTTCTTCACTTGAAGCGGGAATGACAACCTTCGTGTTTGGAATAGAGCTAACAGCGCTGATATAAGTCAAAGACTGGTGAGACGCTCCATCTGCGGCATCTTGGAACCCTGCGTGGCTAAACACAGCAATCATTGGTGCTTCAGACAATGAGGACATTATCAATGGAAGATTGCCTTTGGTCACACCAAATGCTGCGAATGTATCAACAATAGGGATATAGCCAAGCTTGCTCATCCCAGCAGCTGCACTAACCATATTTGATTCAGCAATACCAATATCAAACGATCTCTCAGGTAGCTCTTTATGAAACGCGCCCATCCCAGTTGATCCCTGAAGATCGCATGAAACGCTTATTACAGGTTTTCCATCCTGAGCGGCTTTGATAGCACCTCTGGCAAGCCCAGCCTGAACTTTTTCTTTCTTAACTTCACTCCCACCGCTTTTATTATCTTCAACAGGAGCAGTCAGTTCGTCGGCCCATGCCTTAAATTCGCTTGGTACTTCACCACCTAGAATCTCTTCCAAAAATGGATAGATATCCTTAGATCTGGCCTTAATAGGAAAGCCATGTCCCCCACTTGCAGAGTCCTCAGTGGACTTAACACCAAAACCTTTAACTGTTTTAAGCCAAATGAATACAGGAGCGTCTTTAGACTCAAGAGCTTCCTCAAATGCCGTATAGCATGCTTGAAGATCATTTCCATTTTCAACCTTAATTGTCTTCCAGCCTAGGGAGCTCATGGCCTCAAATGTTGGTTTCATATCATAAGAGTCGGCCTCAATTCTTCCTGAAAGCTTTGTATTGTTGTCACTCACAATCATTACAAATGGATTGAGCTTGCCTTTTTTAGATAGACCAGGGATTGCGGCAAATGACTCTTTTGCCTCTCCTTCCATACTCGCGCCATCGCTGACCATACATACAGTTACCCTATCATTGCCAGCAAGCTTATCTGCCATAGCAAGACCTTGCGCCTGAGGAAGAGCACTCCCTAGAGGCCCATTGGATAGGAGAACCCCCTCTGGATATAGGTGGCTTTCCCCGTGCCCTGTAAGGTTTGACTCAATAGAGCGAAAACCTTTTAAATCGTCCATTTTTAGACCGCCAAAGCCCAGATTTGCTCTTAGAGCATAAATTCCGTTCTCCGCATGGCCGATATCATTTACGAAGTTGAAAGACTCCACCCAAGAGTCACTTTGAAACATCTTGGCGTGAATTGCACTGGCCATCTCAGCAGCTGCTGCAGGTCCACCCCAGTGGCAAGCAGCGCCTCCATTCACGGCCCCTAAGTCCATAAGAGCGAGCATGGCACGTGTTGCTTTAGGGTCCGCGGCAACAACCTCATCTCCTGACTTGCTTTTAACGCTGACCTTGTACTTTGGCTCAAGATCTTTTGCGCTGTGTAACTTATTTTTAATCTTTAAAGGGGCAATCTTCATTGGGTTTTCCTTTTATTTTTAAGTAGTTTTGTCCATATTAAATAATAAAAGACTGATTCTGCCAACATTATGACTTGCATTATTAATGATATTTGGGTAGTTTAGCATCTCAAATTTTAGTTAGTTTAAAGATTTAATTAAGTTTAAAAAGGATATTTATGAGCCGTGTATGTGATTTAACTGGAAAAAGAAGACAAGTTAACAATAAGGTTTCTCACTCAAACATCAAAACTAAGACTTTGAAGCAACCAAACCTTCACACTAAAAGAGTTTTTGATCCAGAGACTGGTAAAACTATCAAGCTAAGACTTTCTGCTAAAGCTATCAGAAGCCTTGATAAGATTGGTTCCCTATCTAAGTTTCTTAGAAAGTACGGGCCAAACGCATAATTAAGATTTTTAAAATCAAATTATAAAAAAATGCCGCTTAATAAAAGCGGCTTTTTTTTTGCTAAAATTTCCACAATGAATAAATTCGAGCTCCAAAACAAAATAGACATCATTGGACTCAACAGAGTTAGTCTTCTGGATGAAAATGGTGCTCCTACTCCCTTCAACTCACTTTACCAAAAAGGCAAGGTTGCCATCATATTTTTAAGACACTTTGGCTGCATAGCTTGCAGGTCCCACGTGACTCAAGTTTTGGCCGAATTTAAAACAAACAAGATACAAAATAGAGTTGTGTTTATTGGCAATGGAGCTCCCCACATGATTAAGGTTCTCAAAGAGGACTTGGAAATCAACGATAAGGTTGAGTTTTACACCGACCCATCACTTGAATCATTTGACCTTTGCGGCCTTAACCGCGGCCTGTCTTATCTTGTGAACTTTAAAAGCGCCAATGCCTTTAAGTCTCTGCGACAGAAAGGCCACAAAAATGACATGAACATCCTCAATAAAGACAATGGTTCCCAAACTCAAATGGGTGGCATAGTCGTTATTGAACCTCCAGGTAAGGTGAAGTTTCATTTTAGTTCTGAGTATTTAGGCGACGTGCCCAGAGAAAGTTTAAATGACCTGAGCAAGGAGCCCAGGCCATAATTCATAATTAGAAGTTAACTATAAAGCTAGTAGAGACAAAATCAGTTTTTCTATCAACTTCAGCAGCCTCTCCTATCAGTCCAACATATGGACGAATGTAATCTTGTTGCTGGCTCATGTACTGAACATTCCACTTTAGACCACCCTCAAACGTTTTGTTATAAAAAACTCTATAAGCGTCGCCATAAGTTGTATACATTGACACAGGATCATTATTTCCAGCGTCATAAAGAAAAGCACCTTCACTACCATGGAAGTACTCACCACCGATAGAAGAGCCTTTTAAAAAGCCATTGCTGAAACGATATTTCGCTAGAATACCGTATGCTGTTCCAGTAGTTTTATCATCTTCTTCGCCGCTTAACCAACCAAGTGTCGGAAGTGCCGCAGATACTCCAGCTAGTGCAGGGTCAGAGAAGACTTGTCCCTCAGATTCGGTAGTTGAAGTCATCCCATGAACCGCTAAAGTCACACCAGTATCAGCAACATCAAGTGCCTCAGCATAAAGAGATGTTCTCTGAAGGTTCATTTTTAGGTCAGTTCCTGTGATTGGTAAATTGCCAATAGAGTTATGCATTGCAATTACATTTACCTTTCTAGCAAAACCAACGTCGCCATCAGAGTATTCATACATTAAAGCATAAGCATCTTCCATTCTAGAAAGCTTATCTCCAGCAGCATCGCTTTGAGCACTGATAGAGTCTGAGAAGTTTACAGTTGAAAGTGGGGAGTAAACAACTCTCGCTGTATGCTTTCCAAAATTCTGAGTTAAGGCCATCCCGTCAAAAATCCCAGAGAACGCAAGGATAGGATAGTTACCTGCCATAGGCTGGTCTTTATGGTGGTGCATCGGCGCGCCATCAATGGTTGGCAATCGACCAAATGTGAAAGTCAGATCGTCGTTAACTTTATAGTTTGCAAAAGCTCTTTCCACCCAAAGACTAGCATCTGATGCATTTGCCCCAGCAGAAAGGTCGCTAAAAGCACCAGAGTTTGGATCTGAGCCTTGGCTAGTAAGCGTAGTAATATACTTGGCCATGCTTAATCTACCATAGAATGAAAGCTTATTTGTTGGATTTGATTCAACATCTAGGTTGAGAAACAGTCTACCAAAACGAGAGTTATCTTGCTGGTCATCACCAACAGTAGAACACCCTTCTTTAGTAACAGCTCCACTTAAAATCGTTTCTCCACATTCTGCGGCTTGAAAAGCTGATATACCTGCAGCCCCACCACCAACAGCAGCCGCAGTTGCTAATGCCTTAGCATATGCGTTTGGATCGGAGAAGGTAGTATAAGAGTCTTTATTGTCTCTGCTTACAAAGTCAAAGCGCATCTCCATTGACCCGGAAACTTTAAAAAAGTTTTCGTATCCTTGGTACTCAAGAGCCTCCACTCTTTCTTCAAGAGACTGTGCGTGCCCTTGAGTCATCATTAATGCCGATAGTCCGGCGATAGCAATTTTTTTCATAATATTTCCCTTTTCCCTTTAATTAAATTTAGCCACCAATTTTAGATGAACTATCCGTGCATGTAAGTGTGCAGTCGCCCACTGTCACCGTTGCTGAAGTGCATGTCTTCCACTTCATAACGTTCCCTTGTCTACCGCCTGTTGCCAATGCGGCGGCGGCACCATCATCTTTGCCACATTGTTTTTTTACTTCCGCGATAAAGTCATCCTTTGTTCCGGCCATGGCCGACGCAGAGAACAGCATTCCTATCGCGATTAATGAAACTAATTTCATTCTCTCTCCTTTATTATTTTTACTATTTAGGGTGTAACTCACCATCTAGGGCAATGCCCATTCGTTTAACTATTTGTTTTTATATAATTTCTAACTAAGGTTTAGAGGTCCTCCCACTCATGGTCATCAGAATCCAATGCGGTCTCTGAGCCATTTACAGTTACCTTTTCCTCTACAGGTTTAGGAGGCTCCTGCTGTGACTTCTTTTGTTCAAACTTTATAACTTTGTTGTCATCCTCATTTGAAGATGAATCACTCTTAACTGGTTCATTGATCTTCTCTTTTCCATAAACCATCTTGTTAAGGTTCATAGATACAAAGCTTAGCTTTTCTGCCTGTTGATTTAGTTGGTCAGTTCCATTGGAAACTTTCTTTGCAATGTCTGAGTTTTGGCTTGTTACGGCATTTAATTGATCCATGGCCTTACTGATCTCTTGGATTCCCTGACTCTGCTCCACAGACGCAGTTGCAATTTCTTCAATTGCCATATCAAGGTTTGAAGACTGGTCTAAGATAATTTCAAGTGCATCCTTACACTGCTTGGAAACCTCTCTGCCCATTTCAACTTTGGCGCTTCCTTTTTCAACAAGTCCATCAACACGATTTTTAGTGTTTTCAACGATCTTGTTAACACTTTCAATTGATTTGGCGAGCATGTCTTCAATCTCTGTCGCTGCGTCACCTGAGCTCTTTGCAAGGGTTCCCACTTCCTCTGCAACAACCGCAAAACCTTTACCGTGCTCACCCGCCCTTGCTGCCTCAACACTTGCGTTGAATGAAAGAAGCTTTGTTTGAAAAACGATATCGTTGATAACTTTTGTTTTATCTTCAATCTCTTTGATTACGTTTGTGATTTCTTGCATCTCTTTTGAGTTGGTGTTTAGCTGCTCAACAATTTCAGAGTTGGCAGAAGCAATTTCATCAATCGCTTCCAGCATTTGTTCAACTGTTTTCATGCCTTCATTGGCAGACTCTCTACTTCTTGATGACATCTCTTTTGAACTTTGTGAGTGTGAAGCACTCTTGCTAACCATTGCAGAAATCTCGTTTAGAGACGAAACTGTCTCGTGTAGACTTGATGCCTGTTGGTTTGTAGACTCTGAAAGAAGCTTGGCCTGATCGCTAATCTCGCCACTTGCTTCATTGATTTCATCAGAACCGCTCGAAACGCTTTCAGCAGCCTTGCTCATTCTATTAGACAGGGCCCTACTCATGAAGAACGCAACAATGGCGGATAGAATTAAACTGATTATAAAGCTTACGCCAAAGAAGTTTTTAGATGCGTTAATGCCTTGAAATGCTTCTGTTGAGTCCATTTCAACGTATACTTCCCAATCAAGCTCTTTTAAAAACCTTTTGTCATTAATTTTCTCCACTGCAACCAACGGACGAGACTTGGCCCATGGAAGCTCAAAGCCTTCATTTTTCTTGTCGTCATCCTCTTCAAATTTAAGACTTGATCTTGGCGTGAGAGTTTTTTCTGACTCTTGATTGGAGGAAATTAGTTTGTTAGCTCCCATAACCCGTATAAGAGCTCCTTCCTTTCCTTCTTCTTTTAAAGAGGCCTCAAGTTCAGCGACACTTTCATTGATTGCGCGAACCCCAACAAAGGTTGTTAGGATGGCCAAGGAGTCTCCGAACTCATCCTGAACAGGAGTGGTTACGTAGAAGCCTTTTTTGGACTCTCCATAGAGCAGCTTTCCTATTTCACTGTCTTTAATTTCGGAAAAATGTGAACCGTAAATTTTCTTTTCATAGTCCTCTGTTAGATCTCCATCTTTAGTGGCCTTAAACCACTCAGTCCCACTGAAGTTTTTACCTTCAAGGTTTGAAACAGCTAGCTTATCACCAGTGGGTGATAGAAAACTTGAACTCTTGTAATTTCCCTCAAGGTCTGTAAGCACCATAAAATCATAGTTTGGATAAAGACTTACTAGCTCGTTCAGAAAGAATGAGATCTTTTGTTTATCCTCACCTTTAAGGGACTCATTTTTACTAATGGCCTGAACATTATGATAAAACTTATAAAAATTCTGGCTTAGGTTGCCAGACAATTTACTGGAGGAGTTGTTAAAACCATTACGGATTTCAACTTTTTGTTGAGATAAAGCGTTGTTGAACTGAAATAGTAAAATTAACCCAAACACAACGATCAGCCCAATATTTGACAGTAGCAATTTTTGTTTTAATGACAAATTAAACTTCATAAACAGATTCCTCTTTTTTTCGATTCAACGCTTAATCGACTGTCATTTAATAATCTTAATGTAAAAGCGACATGAATTTTAATTTTTTTTTAATAATTAAACTTAGTCAGTAAGGAATACTGCGGTCAAGTATTTGAAACTATTGAATTAATTAGGCTAATCTTAACTTTGTGAAGATTTGTTCATCTTTTGAACTATAACTTTAGACATATCGGTCAGTGGAACGGCAAGGTTTGCAGCCCCTATCTTTAAGGCCTCTCTAGGCATGCCAAAGACAACACAAGACTCCTCATCTTGAGCAAGCGTTTCATACCCTTGCTCTTTAAGCTTTAGCATACCTTTAGCTCCATCCTTGCCCATTCCAGTAAGAATCGAGGCAACGACATTTTTCTCTTTTAAAGAAGGAATTGAATCAAACAAATAATCCACTGAAGGTTTAAACCTATTTACTGGAGGGTCATCTGTAAGAATGATCTTTTTAATAGCACCATGCTTGGCCACTTTCATTTGGAATCCGCCTGGTGCGATATAAACTGTATTTTGAGTGATTTTGTCACCATCCTCAGCTTCTTTAACAGTGAAGGGACACAAACTGTCCAAGCGCTCCGCCAAAGCTTTGGAAAAGACCGCTGGTATGTGTTGAACAATCACAATAGGTGGAATCCTAGAGGGAAGACTCGTTAAGATCTGCTGTAGCGCCGAAGTTCCTCCGGTGGATGATCCGATGGCAACGAGCCCATCAATTGATTTAAAATCCTGCATCACCACCGAACTGGCCTGTGCCTTTGTGCCGGAAGTGTTTTTACTGGCTATTGCCTCAAGTTGATTAAGAATGTCCCCGGCCAGGGTGTTTGCTTTATCCAAAGAAGGCTTTTGAACATAGGAGAGAGCTCCATTTGCCAATGCCTCCATAACAAGAGGACCTTCGGCCACACTTACAGAGCTTACAACCACTACGGGCAGGTTCTTATCTCCTAGATATTGTTTTAAAAATTCAACGCCGTTCATTTCCGGCATGTGAATGTCTAGAGTAATTAAGTCAGGGGCCTCATTTTCAATAAACTCCTTGGCCATGCTAGGCCTGTCGGCCACACCTGCAACCTCCAAGAAGTCAGAGGAATTGATTATCTTAGTTAAAAGCTTTTGGATTGTGGAGCTATCATCAATTATTAAAACCTTCTTTTTCTTAACAACCCCATTTGTTTTTTCAGTTTTAGAGTGTGTAGGTGTAATTTTTTTTATCTTAACTTTTCCAGAACTAGGGCAGTAGACAACAGTCCCTGGCCCATTATCAACAACTTCCCTTTCAAAGTTCACCCATGGAACATCCAAGTCTTTCAAAAGATTAATGCATGCTGATGATCCAACATACCTAGCACTTTTCACATCTTTAATTTCTGAAAGTTTTTGACACTCCTCAAGAGATGGACCTCTAAGCAAGAAGCACTCTCTCTTATTATTTTCAAGAAGCATTAAAACAACCCCCGATGTTTGATCGAGGGAAATTTTTACTTCTTTGGAGGAATTGCCGGAAAGTTTTTTTATACTCATCTTTTAGTCTTTTGCTAAGTACTCCGTGCCAACGTGAGGGAAACTTGTCCACGGAAAAACGTCACTTGCAACCTCTTTAAGATCTGCGTTTATGCCAGGCAAGTCTTCTAGAAGAATTTGAGCGTTCTCCAATCCAATGAGAGAGTCGACAACCTTTGAGCTGCAAATTCCGAAAACACTGCTACTTACTCTTCTTCCAGAACATTGTGAAAGAAGGTCTTTGATTTGTGAAGAATAATCACAGATGTAGACTTTATTTTTTTCTAGTTTAATTCCGTTCTCAAATACTTGAGCTCCAACCCTCGAACCAAGTTCGTCCTTGATCATATCCATATAGTTGCCATTTCCCTCAAAAACGACAACTACTGGTGGCTGGTCACCTTCAAGCTCTGTAATACTGGCCTTGATCTTTTTTATATCGCTGAAGCTTCCGAATAAAAGCCTAGCTTTCTTATCAAGGTCTTTAATCTGAAAATCTTTCTGGAAACTCTTATCAATTGTGTCAACCACTGAGACATCATTAAGAAAGGACATTTTAATCTTGTTCTTAATTTCCTCAGCTCTTTCTTTTAAATTGTTCAAAGCAGGTTTTTCAACAAAGTCACTTGCTCCATAGCGAAGCGTTTGTTGAGCATACCTAGTGTCTTCCCTACTTGCGCTTGAAACTACAACTACTTTTGGATGGTTGACCCCATGATGCTTTTTCAGATACTCCACACCATCCATTTCAGGCATATGAATATCCAAAGTCATTGCGTCAACCTTGTTGTTTTTCAAAAACTCAGCAGCTTCCAAACCGTTGGTGGCAGTCCCAACCAGTTCAAAGTCGGGATCGCTCTGGAACACCTTGCTTAGTAGTTTCACAACACTTGCACTATCGTCAACGACAAGCATGCGAACAGGTTTTGGCGCTGAAGGTTTAGAGGTAGTTCTTGCAACTGGCGCTGCCTTCTTTGGCGCTGCAGTTTTCTTGTCCACAACAACGGCCGGTTCATCAAAGCTATACACACTAGGTGCCAGATTTTGTTTGGTCACCTGCAACTCTTTAATGGACTCACTAAGACCGGTTATGAAGTAGCCACCTTTATAAACATGTTGTTGAAAGTCTTTGACGATCTTTCTGATGTCTTCTTTTTTGAAATAAATAAATACATTTCGACACATAACAAGATCAAACTTCTTTGTGCCAAGAGCTTTTGTAACTGACATTAAGTTCATAACATCAAATTTGCACCTTTCTTTTAGGTGTGGTTTTACCTTCACAAAATTTGCAATCTTTCCCGTGCCTCTTTGCCAATTGCCTTGAAGGTAGACCCTTGGCACAGACTTTACTTCCTGGTATTGATAAACACCGTTATTCCCAATTTTTACGCATTCGGGATCGATATCCGTTCCGAGGATTTCAAAGTCGATTCCTGGATACTTCTTTAGGTGCAAATTAAAAAACATTGCAAGAGAGTAAACCTCCTGCCCTTTGCTACAAGCAGCTGACAGGACTCTAATCTTATTATCCCCGCGCCTTTTAACACTCTCGACCAGTTTGTCCAAGTTTTCCAACACAAAGTCAAAGTGGGAAAACTCTCTAAAGAAAAAAGTGTGGTGAGTGGTTAAAAGAGAAATCAAATAACTTGTTTCTCTTTGGTAATTTTTATCAAGGTATGCAGCGTACTCGTTGGCAGTAATGCCACCTAAATCAAGTAGCCTTTTCCTAAGGCGGGAGACAACCATCGACTGCTGTTTATCCCCCAGTATATTTCCACTATCCTTGGCCACGATCTCAGAGACGTAATTGGCCAGAGACTCGATTGACCAAGTCTTACCGGCCTTATTCAAAGGCATGCTCATATGTTTCTCTCTTTCTATATATTATTAGGCCGCGTTTTTTTGCAGCCCTGTGATTTCAGATATATTTAAAGCTTTCGCCAAATCAAGCATGATCGTAAGCTTTTCCTCGCCCCTGTGAACACCTTGAACATATTGTGCGTTCACTTGAGACCTTATTTCCGGAACTTCAGTGATTTCACTTGTGGCGACGTTTAAAACGTAGTTGATCGAATCCACAACCAGCCCAATTGAAACCCCTGCAAAATCAACTATGATAACTGCCTCTTCCGCATCCTCTTTTTTGTTAATTTTAAGTCTTTTTCTTAAATCCACGATGGAAATGATTTGTCCCCTCAAGTTCATAATTCCTATGTAATAACTTGGGGCGTTTGGCAAAGGAGTTGTCTCCGGAACGGGAATAACTTCTTTAACATTCAACAATGCGATTGCGTAACTTTCACTGCCCAAGTCAAACTGTAAATACCTTTGAGACTTCTCTACTTCATTATCTATCTTGTCTTCAAAACTCATAAAAACCTCTTATCTTATTACGCCGCTTGGGCCTCTTTAAAATCTTTGTGCGCTTTGCTTGCGCTTAGATCATTTTTAAATAGTTCAAATAAATCAACAATTAGTGAAGGCATGCCGTCGCTCATAATGGCAGAGCCCATAATTCCTTGCTTGCCTTTAAGATCTTCACCCAATTTCTTAATTACAATCTGTTGCTGAATTAGAACGTCATCCACAGCAACTCCAAATGAACGTCCAAGACCTTTTACTACTACAACGATATTGCTTTTTCGCTCAGTGACCTTGGCACCAAGTTTCTTATTGATATGGAATAGTGGCATAACCTCACCTCTTAGTTTGAAAAGTTCAGCTGAACCAGTGAACTTTTCAATGTCGGACTCGTGAACTTGCGTAAGTTCGTGGACCTGAGAAAGAGGAATAACAAACTTTTCTTTATCAGCAGTGATAACAAGTCCCTCAATAATCGCAAGAGTAAGGGGAATAAGGATCTTAAATGTTGAGCCTTCACCTATTTTACTAGTAACTTTAACCTGTCCACCAAGTGCTTCAATGTTGGTTTTTACAACATCCATGCCCACGCCTCTGCCAGATACTTCAGTAACCTGTTCTTTAGTTGAGAAGCCTGGGTGAAAAATAAGTTGTATTATTTCATTTGGCGCCAGTGTTGAAGACGGAGTTATAATTTTCTTTTCAATCGCCTTTGCCTTAATAACTTCATGGTCAATGCCACCACCGTTGTCTATAACTTCAATGGCAAGGTTGCTGCCTTCGTGAAAGGCCTTTAGGTGAATTTCACCTTTGCCTTTCCCTTTTGCCGCCCTTTCCTCATTGGATTCAAGCCCATGATCAACAGCGTTTCTAACGATATGAACCAATGGATCAGAAATTCTTTCAAGGACTGTTTTATCAACCTCAGTTTCCTCACCCACCATAATAAGTTTTGTATCTTTGCCTAAGGCCTTGGAAGTATCTCTAACAATTCTATTCATCTTTTGGAATGCGCCTTTAAGCGGCAACATTCTCAATGACATGGCAACTTCCTGCACCTCTTTAAATAGCTTGCTCATCATAGAGATGCTCTTATTTGAAAGCTCGTCTTTGATGTTTACATATCTTCTTTGAGACAAAACAGTTTGAAGAATTACAAGCTCTCCAATAATGTTATTAATGTTGTCAATACGAGAAAGATTCACTCGAATACTCTCGTCCTTTTGACCGCTTTCTTTTTTTACTTCTTTCTTTTCTGCCTTTTCAGCTGTAGGCCTTTGAACTTCTTCCGGAGCTGCTTCCTGTTTAACTTCCGGAAGCTTTTCGACATTTTCAAAACTTAGCGCCTCATCTTTGCTCGCTTCAACAGGAGCGGCGTCAAACTCATCAGTATCAAATCCCAACTCTCTAAGCGACTCAAGTGCAGCGTCATTAACTTCCACATCACCAGGCGCTTCATCAAACATCGCAGCATCAGGAACTTCATCAGCTAAAACAGGTTCTTCGTCAAATGCTTCTTCCTCAAAAGTCTCAGTCTCTTCTGCAACTTCGGCTCCTTCACTTTCGCCTTCGCCGTTTGTTAGACTTTCAAGTTTTTGAATAACATCAGCAGTTTCAAACTCAGCATTCAGATCATCTTGAAGGCCTGAGATCATGGACTCAACTTTATCCTTAAATTCAAGGAGCCCTGACACAATTGCATCTGAAACTTCGAGCTCCCCTTCCTTCAATTTAAGGATAAGGTTTTCTGCAATGTGAGTAAGTTGGGCCATTTGATCAAAACCAACGGCCTTTGAAGTTCCCTTTAAATTATGGGCAACTCTAAAAATCTCATTAAGAAGCTCAGAGTCTTCTCTGTCTTCCTCAAGCCTAAGGAAAGCACTCTCAGCGGCGGTAAGAAGGTCTTCGGCCTCTTCAAGAAAGTCCATCTTTAATTCTTGTTCAAAATCTTCCATATTCAGTCCTTTAAAAGTCTCTTAATATATTCGGCTTTTGCATTAAGAAAATTAAACCTTTTTTTTAAAAAATGCTTGGGTTTCTGGTATTCTATCCGAAGGTATAAATCGTATTGTGAAAAACAATCTTGATACAAACTAATAACAAGGACTTGCTTGGTATGAGCGATGTAAATAAGAACTTTATTGAATTTTCAAAACCCTTTGTTGACGGACTAAAAGAGACATTTAGCGTAATGGTTCAAACCGAGCTAAAGGCTCACTCTCCTAAAATAAAGGATCATAACCTTACTAAAGGTGAATTTACCTCCATTATTGGAATGAATGGAAAAGTAGAGAAAGATGGTGAGTCAAAAAACTTTAGAGGTTTGATCGGCCTGTCTATGAATATGGATGTTTTCTTGAAAGTTGCCTCCAATATGCTAATGGAAGAATATACTGAATACTGTGAGGACATAGCCGACACCGCAGCTGAAATAGTAAACATTGTTATGGGCAACGCTAAAAAGGCCTTAAGTCCTAGTGGATATAATATAGAGATGGCAACACCATCTACTATAAGAGGACTAAATGTTGAAATTAAATATCCAAAGGCCACAACGACGATTGAAACGACTCTGGACTGCGACTTAGGATCTATGATTTTAGAAATTTGCTACCAAGAAGTTTGATTATGCGGCCTTGAGACCTTGAAGGAACTTTTTAAACTTCTTCATTGTTTCAAGGCTATATGCGCCTAACTGCTCCACCATTATATCTTCCAAGACCTCATCAGATGTTGCTCCCAACAAAGTAATTCTTCGATCATAATAACAGCAGAGACTATGGATTTCTTGCATAAGGGTGAGTTTTTCAAGCTTTTGCGGAAACCCGCCACCTTGAAGTTTCTCTTCATGTGTAAGAATAAGATCAAGCACAACTTCATCAGCAAAAGGCTTATCCTGAAGCATCTCAGCGCCTTTTCTAGGGTGTTCTTTATAAGCGCTAAGCGAGGCCACATCTGCTCCCTCTATACTTTGAAAGAATAACTTTTGCCCTTCTTCGCTAGTTTCGGTGTAACCAATGTCGTGATAAAGAGCGGCAGTGCCAAGCTCCTCTAGTTGTTTTGCGCCCAACCCCATATACTCGCCAAACCGAATTGCCAATGAACTTGAGTTAACAGCATGGGCCTTAAGTTTATCGAGGTTTGTTCCTTCACCTTGCTCGGCTCTGGATAGAATTGTTTTCAAAACTTCATCATTTGATGAAAGCATCTTCACAAGAGTGTTGGATGCTCGCTTAGCTTTATTGTAACTCTCTTCTGTCTGAGGCTTATCGTAAACATCATCACTGGCATTCTCGGCAACACCAGAGCCAAAGCTTGCTTTATCATCAACAGAAGCGTTTGGATCGTCCATATAGGACTCTAAACACTTATCCAGGTACTGCTGATAGGCCTCTTCGTCGGAATCTTCGATATATAGCTTCTTAACTTTCTTTTTTTTCAATCTTTTTTTGCTTTCACTCTCAATATCATCACCGTTTCTGACGTATAATAGATACTTGTGAGGAAGCTTGACGTACACGTCAAAAGTGAAAGGTATCTGACTTTTTAATGTGGTTAAGCGTACTGGAACATATTTCATAATAAAAAATTAACTTTTTTTAAGGTTATTTTACTATAGACTATAACAAATGCAAAAAAGAAAAAGAGGAAGTAATTATGGCCTTTGATCCAAAGCAAAAAATACTAGTTGTCGACGATATGTCCACGATGAGAAAAATTATTAAGAACATGTTGGTAAAAATGGGTTGCACAAACATTGTTGAAGCTGACGATGGAAAACCTGCTTGGGAAAAGATTCAAGAAGCCTACGCATCTGGAGCTCCATTCGAATTCATTCTATCTGATTGGAACATGCCAGGAATGACCGGCCTGGATCTTTTAAAAAATGTTAGGGCCGATGAACGTTTTAAAAAGCTCCCATTTCTAATGATCACTGCAGAGGGTGAACAATCAAATGTTGTTACGGCCGTTAAAGCAGGTGTAAGCAACTTCATTGTTAAACCATTTAACCAGGCCACTCTACAGGGCAAAATTGAGAAGATTTTCAAATGAGCATGTTAAAAGATCCTGAAATGAAAGAAATCGTTGATGGCTTTTGTGAAGAGTCCAACGAATTGTGCCAACAATTAGAGGAGATTCTCGACGAGTACGAAGAGAATCCCGGCAAAATCGCTCTTCTAGAACAGTTCGGTCAAATCATAGACAGAATCATGGGCGCGGCAAAAAGTATAGACGCCACCAAGACGGGTAACTTTTGTGAGCTTGGAAAAATTGTTAGTTACAAGGCCAGCCAAACTGATGACATGAAGCTTTTAGAAATTGTAACAGCCGTTCTTTTTGACACTCTGGACATTCTTAACTCCCTTCTTGAAAACATCGAAAAGGATGGAGAAGAAAAAGTCGATGGCATAAATCTAGAAGCTTTTGCAGATAGATTAAAGTGGCTGCAAGAAAAGTTCTCTCACGTAGAGAGGGCCTCCGTCTCCATTCAAGAAGATGAGCCAAATAATAAGCAAGAGTCTATCGACGCTCTTCTTGCTGACTTAGGACTTTAAATTTTTAAAAAATACCGAAGGTTTCCGCCTTCGGTCAATACCTTTCAAATTCGCTCAGGAACAAAGTAACTACTAGAAATTTCTAATAAAATAAGAGAACATGAGTCTATGACAACTCTTATTAATAAAAGCAACCATCCCGTATACATCAAAAAAATAAATGTTCGCATCTGGACTCTTAGGGATGAGATTGAAGCCGTTATTCAAAAGCGTGTTGAAGAACATGGCCTTGAAAACGTCCAAATAGAAGACATTCAAAAATACTACTCTTCCTTAGTGCCAAGACCTGTTACGGCCGCAGATGCTGAAGATGATATGAACGTTCAGCCAGGCATCGAAGACACCTCTGAGTTAAATGAGGAAGACATTCCTGATGATGCCATGAATGAAATGGCCGCGGCAATGGCGGAGGCCGAGCAGGAAGAATCAGGCGACAAAGGTGAAGACTCTGAAGATGAGTCCGATGATGCCGCAAACGATCTTGCTGCCGAAATGCTAGGCGATCAAAATGAAGAAACGAAAGAAGAGAAAGAAGATACACCTCCCTTTGAAAGGGTTCGTCCGGATGAATCAAAAATGATTCCAGGTTTTGCGTTTCTTTCAGAAGTGCACATGGATCAAATTCTATTGTTTAGCAAAAGAAACTACACCAAGGGCCAGAGCATCATTGTGGAGTTTATGATTCCAAATCGCTTTTCCATTTCAACAGAAGTTATTAACTGTATATCTATTGAAAGAAAGTCTAAGATTATTAGTGAAACAAGCCCTACTCACCGAGTTCAGTGCGCGACCACTTTCTTATTTGATGGAGAAAGAGAGACTTTAAGACAATTCCTAAAATCAATAGAACCGGACATCCCACCACCGCCTAAGAAATTGAAGAAGGCCGAGGAAGAGGACGATGATGAGGATGAATTCGACGACTTGGGCTTTTAAATGGAATCAATAAAGCAAGGCCTTAAAAACTATATTTCTACTTGGCTGCTGGTCCTTTTTATTTTTGGCCTACTAAGCTTGCTCGTTTTCTCTGAAGTGTTTCAAAACGTTGTCAGTAAAGATTCAGGCTTTGAGCTCTACTCCACTCCTATTAAGTCCGACATTTTGGCAAATCTTGAAACGATTAGACTTAAAAACAGACTTGGCAAATTTGTTGTTAGCATTGACGAGAACAATCAATGGATGCTTAAAGAGCCAAGAAAAATGCCTGCACCCGCAGAAACAATACAGAAAATAATTAGCTCCCTTAAAAACGTGTCCATTCACACCCTTCACCAAAAAGAGCCTATAAATCTTAAAAGCTTTTCTCTAGACACACCCGTGGCAATATTGGACTTGTATACTAAGCTTGATGAGCACATAGAGGTAAAGATTGGCCTTCGAAACCCAATCGACAACACGTCCTATATGACTTTTTCCAACCATGACATCATCTACCAAGTCAACACTCTTAAACACAACATGTTGTTGTTGAGCTTAAGCGACTTTATTGATGCAAGGATTTTTGGCGAAAAGCTGAGCGAGATAAAAAGGTTTGACCTCTATCGCTACAAAAATAAAGACACATCCAACACCCTATCAAGAACTCCATCAGGATGGATAAGCAAAAGATACAGAAGCATTAGTGATAAATCTGTGGAACAAAAACTAGCAAACATCCTCGATGTTAAAAGCCATATGATTGTGGATAGTAAAAACGAAAAGCTAAAAAACTATATTCAAAATTACCTTGAAAACCCTCTTTATAGGCTTCAGATAAAAACTCTAGACGGAAAAAGCACAACCTACACAATCTCTGCCCTGGTAAACTCTGTTCCTGATTTAAAAATAGAAAAGAAACAGTATTTTCTAATGAAGTCCAGCTCTAGAGCATACCCCCACTTGATTCACAAAGATTACTTGGAACGTTTTAAAATTCGCTACAAACACCTTAAATAAAAAGGCCCGCGAATTGCGGGCCAGGTTGATTAAAAAGCTTTTTGCCATCCAAGCATCAATTGTTCATTAGGCGCCAGTTGGAAGTCGTTGACATCGAAAGCTGCAAGCTTGCCATACTCAAAGGCCAGCCTGTGCCCTTTCAAGGCCCCAGATCTAAATACGTAGTTTGCTCCAACAAGAACAGAATCAAACCTTCTCAGACTAAACTTAGTGTCATGAGTTGTAGACATCATAGTATGCATGTCCTCGTTTATGCCCGAAATTCTTTCGATTTGCTTTCTCTCCAATCTAAGAGAAAAGGACAAGGAATTAATAGGCATAACGCTAATCCAAGATGTAAAAGCGTACTCGTTGCCCAGTCTATAACCCTCATCGTTGCGTCCAAGAAATGTCTTTCCCTGAACCTGCACACCCGCAGAATAAATATCAAAATACTTTATCCCTGTAGCTCCAAAGCTTGCTCCATAACTTCCGCTTCCTAGTTGCATTGGATAACCTAGAAGCATTCCATTCTTCTCCTCATCTATACTTCCAACAGGAAGTGACAGGCCAAGATTACCGACAAGCTTTAGGTTAGGTTCGTCTATAATCCCGTAAAGAGCACTTAAGCTCGTGTCACCAAGCCCCTCAGTTTCAGACTCGGACTCCATCCCATTCATGGCCATTTCCATTTCCATGGTGTTCTTCATAAAGCCTTGCATGATACCAAGAGTAATCTTTTCGTTAATGCCATACATTGCCCCAACCATATACATTTTCATATTCATATTAGTTGGGATCATGGATTTGTTGTTAGCATCCTTATAGTCTAGAATGCTCTTTTCTGAGTTGCCGTTAATAAGATCATTCATTTCCATATTGATGGCCCTGAATGAGAACATAAACTCTCCTGGCTTATGTATATGGTCCTTCATCACACCTATTGGGGCGTGACGGTCTGCAATGTTTTTATGATCGCTGAATACAGCAGTGGATAATAGTAATAGAGTTACGTATAAACGCATATTTGTTTCCTTTTAATAAGCTATTGTTAATTTTCTAAGAGGGAGTACTAAAGAAGACTGGCGGCCCTCTTATATTATAGGGAGTTCTCCAAACCACAGGAGCTCTTCGAACCCTTTCAAGCTCGATACGCCAAACATTTGGAACTTTAAAAAATACAACGGATTGGTAATTGTTTAATTCAAACGGCCGAATACAACCTAGATTCTTATCACTGCCGTGCGAGCGAGAAAGTTTACTAGATGTCAGGCTCTCAGTGAAGTTGTAATGATCAACATATTGGGAGGCATTGCCAAGGTATACATTAACCCCGGCCAATGAGCACAAATAAAACAGCACTACTATAAAATACGAGTAGGCCAAAGCTCTTAAAATGTAGAGAGACTTGTGTAAATGAATAAAGCTAATCCTTGCTAAAAATCAGCGCAATTATAATTTCTTAATTAGAGTAAGTCCATCAAGGAAAGGCACAAAGATGGATTTAAGATTTTTTTGGTTTCCAATCCAAGTATGCAATTCATGAATACTTTGGGCACTTTTCTTTTTGGCCCTTACACTTGCATTCAAAAAGCTACCACGCCAATAACTATTATCAATAGCAATTAAACCATCTGAAGAAAGTTTAGGAAGAGCAAGCTTTATAAATCTAAGGTAGTCTGCCTTAACTCCATCCACGAGAAAAAAGTCAGCAGGCCTATTAAGCTCATCCAAGGCATTAAAAGCATCTCCTTGAATATAGCTCATTCTGTTTTTCCAGTTTACAGGCCAAGGGAGCTGATTAAAAACACTCTCCAAGTCAGTTCTTTTTTCGGTGAGAATTACTTCTTCAAGAGTTTCGTTGGCACCTAAAAAATACCAAAAAGCACTATGCCCATAGCCTGATCCCATTTCAAACACTCGCTTAGGTCTCTGCACTGAAAAGAAAAATGCCAAGAGCTGGCCTACATCATTTTTGATGGCGGGAAAATTTAAAGATTTCTCGCAATGATTCAATTCTCTAAGAAGAGATGAGTAGTGTTTTGGTACGAAATTGTATGGATCGGAATTAGAAAAGCGATCGAGCTCTTCAAAAGAAAATGAATAGTCTTTCATAAGTTATGCCCGTTTGGCCGCTCAGGAGAGCGACCAAAATAAACCGGCAATTACTTGATTTCTTTGTGAACAGTATGCTTTCTTAAAGCAGGATTGTACTTTTTAAGTTCCAATCTTTCCGGATGAGTCTTTTTGTTCTTTGTAGTTGTGTATCTAGATGGGCTTTTCCCAATTTTTCTAGCTTCAGTACATTCCAAAGTGATAATAACTCTTGGCCCCTTTGCCATATGTCCTCCATTAGTTTCTCTTATCTTTAAAGATTGCTAACTTACACGCAAATTGCTATGTTTGACAAGATAAATTTTCTAATATTAAGGATTTAGCTAAAAATATGAAGATCACACCCGAAAACTGGACATTTTGCTCATTCTCCCACGAGAACCTCAAGGCCATCATAACCTTTGGGGCCAGCCCAGACATTCTAGATGATTCTTTTGTATATTACGTAACTGTGCTTGATGAAGATAATAACGAGGTTTTCCAAAAGGAGTTTTCAACTATTGAGAAGGCCTGTGAGCACATCAACGCTAAATATTCGAATATATGGGAAGTCAATGACGCCACCAGGCCTGCTAAGTCCGGGGGATGCTCTACTTGCGTAGCACACTAATCTAAGTGCTCAAAATCCTTTATAAAGTATGCACTCAACAGCTCTTTGAGCAATAATGCCTGCTCACTGTAGGTTTCAACCTCTGGAAGATTAAATTGGGCCTCCAACGCCTCCTTCCTAAGAGACATTTTGGTAAGCACCTCACTTAGCTCAGCTAAAAACCCTGGATGTACGTCATCATGATGTAATTCAACTTCTTGAATGACTCCCTTTTTAATGGATATATCAACTTCCCACCCGCTCACTTGCAACTTTGTTTTAAAAAGCGGTGTTTCTCCACAAATCCATTTCCAGCTTTTTAGCTCATGAAGATATTTAGGGTCCATATGCACTTTTTCTTGAACCTCTTCTTCAGTCCATATCCTTATTCTGGCCTTGCCTTTATGTTCGAGTTCGTAGTTTTTAACTAAATCTCGCACAAACTCCTCTTCGCTTATATGGGTATTTGCAACTTTTGATCGCACAGAGGAAATTGCCTTGGTTTGGACACGTTCTTCTCCAATCTTTGGAACTAGATACTTGTTGAGGTTGTCCAGATTTGAATTTAAAAGCATTGTTGCGTGATGAAAGGATCTATCACGCTTTTTTTTGAAAGCTGCGCCTGAGACTTTCTTGTTTCCCTCAGGAGTAATTATCTGGACATCACTTCTGCCGGAGCTGAATGCCCTATGCCCGTGTTCTTCTAACGTTTTGATCATGATCCGGTTATTAACGTCTTTGTCATAGGATTCATTCCAGTCCATGAAGGAGACATTCATATTGCCACTGTCATGATAAACAGTGCCACCCCCACTTTGTCTGCGGGCCAGAGCAACCCCGTCTTTTCTCATCCCCTCAAGATCGCACTCGACCCAAGGATTTTGAAACCTACCCATAACCACGCAAGGGGAGCTTTTCCAAATCAGCAATCTTCTGCTGTTTTCCGGCAATTCCAGAAAAAGCGCTTGTTCCATGGCGAGGTTTAGATAAATGTCATTTGATTCAATAATGTGGACTTCCAAAAGTGCTCCTAATTTCCAAAGCTTACACTAAAAGACATAATTTTTCACGCTTTACCGACTTTTTCGCTAAAGTTTTCCGCCTCATAGCCGAGTAGATTTGTAAGTTTAATGAGGGCAACAAATGAAATATCCTAAAATACTTTCTTTAACTTTAGCGAATGGTTTAGGCCTTTTAATATTCGGTTCAATTTTGGCCGGATGTCAAAAAACTGCTATTAGTAAGAAAGGTTTTTTAACTTCCCTAGTGAAGGAAAATTCAAGAGTTCCCGCAAGCGCTACTGCAAAATTCCAAGACTATCAAGACCCTAAACAAATCTATGTTTATTGCAAAGTTAACGATATGAACGCTAAAAAGTGCTATGAGCGCCACTTAAAAAGCGCCTTAGCTCAGTTTTCAATTAAAACTAAGGCCTCTAAGGCAGAGTTGGCAAATTACGAAAAAACGCTCAACTTTGAGAACGCCGAGTCCCAAGCGAACAAAGCGATAGACCAAGTATTTATGGCGATAGGCCCAAAAATAAACACCACCGTGGAGAAAAGAGTACGCTTCTGTGAAGAAAACTCAAGCCTTTACATGGACCGTTGTTTAAGTCAGTACCTTAAAAAAGAGACTTTTGAAATCCTAAATGCCTACCAAAGCGGCAACGCCCAAATCAATGGGCATGAATACCTATTCCTAAAAGATAAAATCAAAAAGAAGCTTCAAAGAAAGTTAGCAAGCGCTCATCAAGAGATCAAAATTAGGAAAAAAAAAAGCGCAAAAATCACCTTTAGAAACAATCTAAGAAAATTAAAATTGAAAATGGCAAAAGATCACTCTTGGATGGAGGATTCTGAAACATTTCTCCAAGCAAAGGCATCTTGCATTTCAAAGGCGCACACACTTAAAGGCACAACTGCGCAGGCCAAAGTTTCTAATCAAATCACTATAGAAAACATGTGCTACGAACTTTTAGCTCAAAAAGATATAGCTAAGAAACTAAATAAAAAAGCTCTCAAAGCATTTGAGTCAAAGTTTAACAGCTTTGAAACAGGACTTCAGGAATTGGCGCAAAGCTGGAGAAGTGCATGTGCCAACAGCTCCACACTTAAGTATCTCTCTTGTATGAAAAAACTAAGAAGAAAAAAGACCTCTGTTTACTTTGACGCTTGGGCCTCAATCAGCGAGAACAAAAATTTTCTTAACCAAAAAGAGATCTTCGTGAAAAGATCTCTTCAAAAGTCTCTGGTTCAAGATAGAAAGATTGCTTCAGAAAAAACTTTCTAACTGTCTTTTGGCCCATAAAAGCAAGGGTGTCCGAAAAGGCATTTGTCATTAATTGTCTTAGCAATAGGAGCAGGAACAAAATCCTCCCAGCCTTGCTCATTATTAACAATCATTTTAAGGACCTTTCTAGAATAGATATGAAGGATGCTATCATCATAACCTTCCAAGTCCTTTACTTGCCCTTGCGCCTTGATGTACTCAACAAGGTGCTTGGCCTTCTCTGGCACTGGCATGTTTTTAAGAGAAATAAGCTCGTCAGTTGAAAGCTCTTCTCGATATGGGTAGAGATATACTTGGACATTCTCCATGAACAGCCTTCCCAATGCTTCAAGCATTCCACCTGGAACTTGATTGTAGTCATCATCGAAAATTTGCTTGAAGTTGTACGCGCCCAACACAATGGCCAAGTGCTTCGCCTTAAAACGGGATAGGTAGTTGGTTAGTTTGAAGTATTGAGGAAAGTTAGTGATCAACACTCTATAGTTAATGCTTGTGAGTAGATCAACTCTTGCCAGAAAATCTTCTTTTGCAAGCTCTCCTTGAGATCTAAGGTTGTGTATCGTGATCTCACAAAAAGGCACCACCTCACTTGCGCCAGTGTCCTTTTTAAAGTTCTCCACACCTGTCTTTAATATATCTAGATTCACCTTTGTTGGTGGCCTGTAAGAGCCTCTAGCAACTAGGATTTCCTTTTTGTACAACTCATCAGAGGCTAGTGTGATTTGTCCATCGCAATCAAACATTATGGCGTCGGTAAGATCTGTCTTCACAAGTTCTAAGTTTAAAAGCCTGTTGTCATACTCTTTGAAATTGGTGCCTTTGGTGCTAATCATGTCGATTTCAATTCGCTCTCTGCTTAAGTTGTGCATTAGCATCGAAACAAACTCTTCAAGATTGTTCTCATGATAAAAGGCGGCGTAAGTAAGATTAACTCCAAGAATTCCTATGGCCTGTTGTTGAAGTTGCGCAGTATTGTCTCCCATCCTTACGTGGATAATAACTTCACTACACTCCTCTTTCGAAGCTCCAAACCTTAGACCAAGCCAGCCATGAGCCTCATTGGTTCCATGATAATTTCTGGCGGCAACAGTGTTTGCAAAAGCAAAATAACTTCTTTCTGGAGTTGAAGAAGATAGACGCTCGATTAAAAGTTCGTGCTCATATTTTAACATCTTCTCCAAACGAGACTTGCAAACGTAGCGCTTGCTTTGCTCCTTCCCATAAATAGTGTCGCTTACAACCATATCGTAGGCGCTTATAGACTTGGCGACAGTTCCACTTGCGGCCCCTGCCTTAAAGAAGTTTCCGGCAACATCCTGTCCGGCGCCAATCTCAGCAAAGGTTCCATAAATGGAGGGATTGAGGTTTATTTTTAAAGCTTTTTGTTGAGTAGTTAAAACAGGCTTCATTATAAGTATCCTAATATAAGTAATTGAAATCTATGGATAGATGATAAACCATGGATTAATTCTAGTAAATGAAAACATTTTGTTTACAAATTTTAACAAAATCGAGTTATAATAATACGTGATTGACCGATAACTCCATAAGGAGGTCATCATGACTTTACTACTAACCACATTGACTGCAGCAATTCTTGGACTAACCGCTTTAGCAATAAAGTCTGCTTCAGAAAAAAAATTGAAAAAAGCTGAAGTAAAAATACCGGCCAACAAGAAACGCTAGAAATCAATTTGAAATTCACTTAAAATCATAACCCGCTCTTAATTGAGCGGGATGATTTATTACCCGACTATTTTAGATTTAAAATATTCTCCCCAAAGATTCTAACATCACTTCCCTCTTCCTCGGCCTTCTTGCTAATCCTTATGCTCATGAATGATCGCAAAATTTTAACAAGAATCCATGTGGCAAACATTGAGTAGGTTGCAACCACAGCACTCGCGATTAAGTTTGGCCTTAAATGCACTGACTCTCCAGAATCAAGTACTAAAATTCCTGTGGCAACTGCGCCAACAACCGCTCCAACTCCGTGGGAAGGAAAAACATCAACAGTGTCATCCACCTTGAATACTTTATGCATATAGCGTGACGCATAGTTGCACACAATGCCTGAGGCGAATCCAATTATCAAACTATAATTTAATGACACAAACCCTGCGGCAGGTGTAATTGCAACGAGTCCAGAGACAAGACCTAAGCTTATCCCGATCATTGAAACCCTATTAGGTGTGTGAATAAAATCCAGCAGGCACCACACTCCTAAGGATACAACTCCTGCCGCAAAGGTGTTCTCAAAGGCCACAACGGAGCTCTCATTGAAGACAATGCTACTTCCAGCATTGAATCCAAACCATCCTATTAGAATGAAGATGGTGCCTAGAAAAATTAGCGGCTGGTTAAATTTATTTATAAGCTGAAAGTAATCAAGTCTTCTACCAACACAATTGGCCAGCACCAGCGCAGAAAAGCCTGAAGTGACATGAACAGTGAATCCCCCAGCAAAGTCAAGGGCGCCAATCTCTGCAAGCCAGCCACTATCATTCAAAAGCCATCTACTGACAGGATAATACACAACAAGCAACCATAATGAGGAGAATAAGGCGTAGAAGCGCATTGAAACTCTCTCTAAAGTGCTGCCCCACAAAACAAGAAGACTGATATAACTGAAAAGGTATTGAAACAAATAAAATGAGGATGGATTCACATCCCCGGAGTAGCTTTCAGGCACCTTAAGTAAGGAGTCGAGTTCACCAAAGATAATCCTCTCACCCAGCAAAAGCCAAAGGCCATAAGAAAGAGGCAAAAGTAGCGCGGAGAAGCAAAGGCAGGTTAGGGCATTTTTAAATCGAACACTTCCACTATAAACAAGAGCGATTCCTACGGCCATAAGAAGTAAAAGAGTAATTGACACCAATAACCAAATTTCCATTTACTGTTCCCATCTTATTGAAATTTATGTAAGGTTTATTCATCTATATATTTTTCGAGACCAAATCATTGTAAAGGGATTTAAATGATAGGTGAATACATTTTTGATAATGCCTTCTTTGCTATTGATAAGGCCGAACAACAGTTTGCCAACAAAAGCTCTCACAAGTGTTGCAATGTTTTCTCAGACTTGCTTCCTGTAACTGTTGGCGACATAACCGTTATTTTAAAAGGCAAAATCACTAAAACTTTCCCTAAAGAAAACCCAAGTGAGCACAACTGCCAAGTTCCGAGCGACTCTCAAGAGGAATTTCTCATCGAGCGCTACCTAAAAGATGGCAAAGACTTTTCTAAGTACTTGGATGGAGTTTTTTATATAATCTTATTAGACGGCCGCACCAACTCGGTTTCGATCCACAACAATAGATACACCTGTCACAGCATTTATTATTACCAAGATTCCAAAAGATTGATCTTTAGTGACAAGATTACAACCATTATTAAACACTTTCTTAAATCTCCAAGGCCTCATATGGGCGCTGTCCGCTCTTTTCTTTCTAACGGCTTCACCATTGCAGATCAGACCCAGATTGAAGGCATTAAAAAGCTATTGCCCACCTATATTTGTGAAATGACTGCCGAAGGCTTCGAGTTAAATGATTACTGGGATGAGGAGATTCATTTCAACCGATCCCCCAAGAAAAATATGGAAGAGTCGATTGACCAATATATTAACCTTTATAAGCAGGGGTTAAATAATTATTTGGATGTTCACGCTCCCAAGAAGGTCGCCACGCTTTTGAGTGGTGGAAACGACACCTCATTCGTTCTAGCAAATCTAAGCGAGGTGTATGACAAGGACATTCACGCTTACACTGCCACTTTTCCCGGCTGGGCGTGGAACGAAGAAAGCTTTGCAAAAAATATTAGCGAAAAGTTTGGAGCAAAGTTTCACCCAATTCCCTTTGAAGCAAAAGACATAGATGAAGTGAGCGAATTGATTGCTGCAAACGAGGAGCCGGTGGTTGGATCATCCCTTCCCCTTCATATGATTGCCAAAAAGGCAAAACAGGATGGCCATGAAGTCATGTTTGGTGGCGACGGCGGAGATACGCTTTGGGGCGAATACTACCCTGTTGCTGAATACCACAGATATGTAAAAAACCTGCCAAAATCACTGAGATCCCTTGCGCACAAGGTTTCAAAAGGACTTGTGAAGCTTACAGATTGGGAGAGATTTTGGGAACTGGAGCATGTGTCCAAGCTTTTTGTTGAAGATAACTACTATGAAGACTTCATGAGAAAGCTCTGCACTTATCGCCATTTTAGTGACTCTTATCAAAAAGAGCTTCTGCGCCCAGAAGTCTTCAACAACCCTATTCCTAAAAGCTCTAAAGAAATACCTTTTACAAAAGAGAACTTTAGAGACGCTCTCATCGAAGGAAAGCTCTTTAACGCTTTTTACACTTATCAGTCCTTTCACACCTACAACAGTATGGAATATTTTGGTTTGGACCTTTGTTTCCCTACAATACAAAAAGACGTTATTCAGTTCATAACAGACCTGCCATATCAGTGGGTCAATGGAGGAACTACCTTCCACCGCCTTATGAATCACAAGTCCATAAATAGACGCCTGCATAAAAAGGCGCTGGCCAGACACCTTAGACAAGATGAGATCTACAACAGATCATTCGACATCCCTTGGTATAATATCTTAAGGCCAAGAGAAGATGTTCTTGAGGCCCTTAAAGAAAGACTAAAAAGTAGAGGCTGGTTCGAGGAAGAAGCTTTGGACGAACTATTTGAAGGCTTTAAACAACAAGAGGCCAAAGAGTATGAGCTTCTTGAGCTTAAACACCATGGATATAGAATATTCACTCTTCTTAGTCTTGAGATCTGGTGTTTATACGTCTTGGATAAAGGCTTTATGGATGAGAACTTTACGAAAAGGCCTTTAGAAGAGGTTCTTAAAGGTTAATGGCCTTTAGTCTAAAAACTCTTGGCACCACAGCTCAAAATTATATAGACACTGAAATTGCTTCGAGTCCAATAGCTCCAGCTTGTTTTTGTGAAGAAGGCTTTCAAGTTTCCTATAGTTGTAGATTCCTCTCTTATCCGCGTTATCCAAGACCATCTCTTTCCCTAGTTTAATAATTTCACTGCTAAACACCGCTTCGGTGGGAAGGTAAAAGGCCTGTTTTTTACGTTCAATAACTTCTTTCGCGAGACCAAGATCGGCATCCTTTAGAGACGATCTAAAACGTTTTTTGGGATCTCTGAGATTGTAAAGTTTTTTGCTTTTAACCTTCAATACAAACTCTACAATTCTATGATCAAAGAAAGGCACTCTCCCTTCCAGTGAGTTTTTCATGGAGAGCCTTTCGAGTCGATGCAAAGTATAGTTTCTGGCCCAATACCTTAGATCAAAACGTTTGAGCCGGTCTCCAAATTCAAATCCATTCATTGAATCCCAATATTCTTTCAGCTCCCTAGGACGTACCACGCTTTCATTGAAGATTTGACTTGAAATTGGATCATAAAAAACCCCGGCCAGGGACATATAACGTTCAAATTCATTGCCAATTTGTTTTATGTGACCTTGAAGCTTCAACTTTCCGCTGGTGCCAAGTTTTGCAGGGTATGGAAAGAGTGCCTCAAGAGCTGATTGGGGAACTGCGCCAAACAGCCTGGAACAAACCTGCCAAAAGGAAGAAGGCAAAAATTTGGCCATACGGTTTTCAAGATTCATTATCTGATGATGAATATAGCCTGAAAAAATCTCATCGGCCCCCTCTCCGGCCAAAACCACTTTATGATCTTTTGAAACTTCCTTGGCAAGCAGCATGGTGGGTAAAATAATGGAGTCTCCCAGAGGGTCCTCAAGTGAGCTTATCGCCTGCCTGTAGTCATCAAGTGATCTCTCTTTCAGGGTGCACTTTGTGTTGGCAAGCCCAAAGTTTGCTGCAATCTGTTTGGCCTTATTTAGCTCGTCATCCTTCACTTCGGTGGAAAACGTATAGGTGTCTAAATTAAACCCACACTTATGAGATTGCGCCACAATGGAAGCGCTGTCCACCCCACCTGAGAGTAGGGCCGCAACGGAAGTGTCCCCAATATTGTGTTCAGAGACGACCTTTGCAAAAAGATTGTTAAAACTCACAACATCCAGCTGGTCTTCTGTGGCCTCTATGGATCTTGCATCCCAATATTGCTTGCTTTGAGTCCCACCCCTGTCAATCAAGGTGTAGCTTCCAGGAGGGACTTCTTTTATGCCTTCAAATAAGGTTTGCTCACCTTGAGTAAATCGCAGGTTGAAGTAACTCCACAAGGCACTTTGGTTGAGTTTGGCCTTAAAGAACTTTAATAGCGGCCTTATTTCTGAAGACAAAAAGATTCCGTCATCGTTTTTTGCTACATAGAGAGGCTTAATACCCATTCGGTCTCGGAAAACATGTGTTTTCCCTGAGGCCACTTCATAAATCACAAGGGCAAACATTCCCGCGACTCTTTCGATAAAAGACGGCCCCCACTCTATAAAAGCACTAAGAAGAACTTCAGTGTCCCCTTCAGTGCGAAAAGAGTGACCAAGTGATTCAAGCTGGGAACGAATGCTTTTATAGTTGTAGCATTCACCATTGTAGATCATAGCGTATTTTTTATCTTGTGAGAAAAATGGCTGATCAGAGGTGCTTGAAAGATCAACAATTTTTAGTCTGGTGTGCAAAAGCAAAACATTGTCATCTTGGAAGCTACCACTACTGTCTGGTCCACGGTGGTGCAGAGATGAAAGAGTTTCGCTTTGAGTCTCCGAGGAGAAAGAGATGTTTCTATTCTTAACAACGCAAAATATCCCACACATGTTTACCCACCCACGTCAACGAAAGCTTGAATCTCTCCTGAGACACTATTTTTACTAAAGTATGGCGCAGAGAATTTTAAATGCTCACCCAGGTAATGCCTGGACTGAGGAACATAGCGAGTCCAAAATTCACCACCAACCTGAACAGCTTCATAGCTTTGTGTTGCCTGAACTCTAGTCTCTACAACAACTTTGCCACCATCGAAGCTTACCATGCGAGAGAAGTGGTCTCCCCTTTTTGTGTGAAAAATCAGAATGGACTTTATGGCCTTCTTAAGTTTTTGGGCAACATTGTGATTCAGGCCAAAGATCATCATAAACAGCCTAAAAAGAATAAATTTTAATGGAGAAAACTCTTTTGAAGTAACATCTACCAACTGCCCTTGAACTTGCACACTTTCGCTTTCCACTTTCCACTGAGTCTCTGCGCAGGCAAGACTTGAGAACACTTTCCCGTCTTTTTTAGCGAGCACACCACCGTCAACAAGTAAAATTTCGCCATCAGAAGGGCGCTCAATCCTTATTGCGCCACCCTTGTTAAGCGCCATTCCAATGTAGTAATCCTTATTGGCCTTAATGAACAAATTGGCTGAATTAAAGGTCTTCTCGAAAGAGGCATTAATGCCTTTTTCAAAAGGAAGCTCTCCTTCCTCCGAGGCCTTAACTGAACTCCAATAAAAGTGAGCATCAAGAAACTCATACAATCTATAAATCAAGTAATGATCATCTAAATCGGAGCTTAAAACCTGATTCCCGGTCAGAAGGCCATCTCTAACATAGCGAGACAACCGGGCGCCAAGAGGGACACTTTTTAAGGCCTCAATGCCTGCACAGAAAAAGGTAACAGTGTGCCTGCTTCCCAATGCTCCTCCTACGGCTCCAGATGGAAAAGCAAAATATGAGATAAAGTCTAAAGAGCGCTCACAGATATTTCTTATCTCAGGCCTGTCATCATATTTTAAAGTCTTAGCCAAAAAACTCATGGTTCCAGATTGATAGCCAGGATCTGCACCATCATATTCAAGGGACCATCCCTCATCCTCATTCCAGCTTTCTACTAAAACGTCCTTGAGCTCGTTAACACGCTCATCAAGGTCTGTTCGTTTTAATAGATGCATGGCCTGAACAAGTGGCAAATAAACAATGGCCACATGATTGGCAATCATATGTCCCTCATTGGAGTATTTAAGAAAATCAACGCCTCTATTAATCACCTTCTCAAGAGTGTTTTTGGCATTAGAAGAAATCTCAAGGCCAACCAGTTCATAACAGTCCAAGCAGGCATTCATAATATACCCTGTTGGCCCGGCCCAGCCCCTCTCATTCACATACCACTCATCAAAAGAGCCATCTGAATGTTGGATTCTTTCTAAATGAGAAATTCCCAGCTCGATCCAGTCTAACAATGTTTTATTTTTAAAGTACTCACTGCCTTCCAACGCCCACAGTTTGGCCAAGATCCCAACCCCCATTTGAAAGGTCGCCGAGGTGAAGTCCGATGTTTTAAAGTGCCAGTGCCCTCTATCGAAGCTTCCTGAAGTAGAATCGAATGGATTTCGATTCATTAAAGTTAAAACTCGTCTAGATGAAAGAAGAATGTCGGCAAGGTAAGGGCTTTGCATTTAATTCTTTCTCTTCACCTGAGCGAGAAGCTCTAGGATAACGCCAAAAAAGAATAAGTTGGCGCCTGTGGATAGAAGAACAAAAAACAAAACAAAGGATTGTCTCTCAATCATTTCAGGCAGCGAAAACTTTGTCTGCACTAAAACAATTGAAACATGAAGCATCGCGAGCAAAATAAGGGCCACACCAGCTCCAAACAGATAACTAATGTGTTTTCCAGATCTAAGGATAAGAACAGGCAGTGTGTAAAAAACATACTTAGGAATCGACAATACGACCCTTGATTTACCATGTTCTCTTTTTAACCACTTTGATGGGATCTCCACAATTTTAAACCCATTCTCAGCAGCATCTATAATACTCTCCTGAACATAGGTGTGAGTTCCAAGTAGCTCAAGCTCTCTCACAACATCAGGAGTAACCGCTCTGATGCCACCGTGGCTGTCTGTAAGAGGAAGCTTTGTAAACCTTCTAAGAATCCAGCTGAGAACAATGGTTCCAAACCTATTTATAAAGCGATAGTGGTAGTCAATAAGTCCCTTTTCCTTGAACCTGGAGCCAAGAACCATATCGGCCCCTTCTTTGTCCTTCGCCTCGATAAAGACAGGAATTTCGTTTAGGTCCACTTGTCCGTCTGCATCGATAGATATGATTAGATCAGGGTTGGACCTTGCCGCAGACTTAAGCCCTTTTAGCATTGCGGTGCCTAGGCCTTTGCCCCCACCCACAACAATGCGGGCTCCATTTTCACTAGCTATTTTCCTGGTATCGTCAGAAGAATCATCAGTGATAACAATTTCATGAATATCTATTTGATTCTCTTCACAAACTTTTTTGATATCGCCTATGACCTGACCAATGGTTGAGGCCTCATTCTTTGTGGGGATTACAAACGAAACTTTTTTTGACATTTTTTTATCCTTAAAATAATTCAAAATCATAGGCCGTGCGTGGCCTTTTGTTACTTGGAATTGAATAGGTTTTATTAAAGCCCAAATCTAATATGTTGCCTTCGTGACGAGCAATATATGCTAAATCCTCTTCGCTTAACTCCATAGCGCCAAGGACTATTAGGTCACACTTCTCAGGAAGCTCTGACACTTCAAAGGCCGCCTTACAAACCTCTCTACCCTTTAATTCATTTAGGGCCACAAAATTGTCCCTCACATAGATTTCTTTCTTTGGAATATATGATGGTCTTTTCTGAAGCATGTTAATTAAATCCATCATTGGACTTGAGCGCAAATCATTTGTCCCCTCCTTAAAGCTTGCTCCAAAAAAGACAATACTCTTCGGGTTCATTTTTTCAATTGCGCTAAAGCTTCGAAACAAGTGACGGTTATTGCTCGGAATGATGGAGCTAAGAATTGGAGCTTCAATATGTTTTTCTTTTGCCAAATAGTCCAAGGCACTTACATCTTTGGTTAGGCAAGGGCCACCAAAAGCAAAACCAGGCCTTAGGTATTTTTCGGAAATATTAAGTTTGGTGTCTGACAAGAAACAATCCACAAGCTCATTAACGTTAACATCATAACTGCTGGCAACAGAGGCAATTTCATTAATATAGGCAACCTTCAAGGCGTGAAAGCTGTTGTTTAAATACTTAAGCATTTCAGCGGATTCGTATTGAACAACCTTAATATTATCTGTTCCAAAGAAAATCTCCCGAGACCCTAAATCTTGGGCAGGATCATCAACCCCAACCACATGCATGTTAGGCTGAAGAAAATCTTGAACGGCACTACCCTCTCTTAAAAACTCAGGGTGGTAAAAAAAGACAAGGTTCTCTTTGTTTTCCAAAATAGGAGTTATATATCTTCTTATTGTGCCAGGGGGAATAGTGCTTCTAAGCACCAAGCTGACCTTGCGCTCACCTACTAAACTGGAGATATATTGGATAGTTTCCTTGACCTGACCTAAGTAAACACTTCCGTCCAACTGCGTTGGTGTTCCCACACACACAACTACAGCATCAATACTCTCTAAAGAGGTTAGCGTAGTAGTGAACTGGATACGATTTTGGTGCTTATCTAAAAGTTCGGGCAGCCCTGCTTCCTCAATATACAAGCTTTTAGACTTAAGTTTTTCAACTTTCGTCTCGCTAATTTCAACACCTACAACCTCGTGCCCTCTCTCGCAAAAACCTAAGGCGGCAACAAGTCCCACATTACCAAGCCCAAAGACCGCTATTTTCATTTTTGCCTCCCGTGCTTTACCAGTCGTTCAATATCCCGAAAAAACTGATGACCCAACTCTCCTCTTTTTACCTTTTGCAGTACTTCGGACTTTTCTTTCAAAATAGCGTACCACTTTTTAGCTTCATCCATCCTGCCGATCGTGGAGTAATAATTAACCAACATAATATTTATGAAAAATTTCGAATGAAGAGCGTCACCGGCCGTGTATAAGTATTCTAAAAATTGCCCGCCTTCATCCTTGAGGTTAATTTTCCTTTGGCTGGTAATCATTGTAAATTTATTCCACCACTCACATTGAATCTCTAGCTCATTCTCAGGCCCTTTCACTCTACTCTCTGGACAAACATTCTTGTTAGAGGGAATAACGGCGGACACCCTTAAATTTTGTTCAACTTTGAGAGTGTCATATACAAATCCATTGTCCTGTACTTGGCCAAAAGGAGTCTTCTTAAGATCCGCATACACTCTTGTTCGATAATTATTTTCATGCTTATCAAAAAGACCTGCTCCAACAAAAATATCCCAACACCAAAAAGAATATAAGTCACATTGCCCAAAGACATAGATCCTGTCAGGATTATGCTCTTTTACAAATCTATGATAGAGCCCTTGCCAGTCTTGACGATACTTTGTTTCTTTATGGTACAACCATGCTGTATTGCCTTTAAATAGCATAACTAGGGCCAGCACTACGGTGAAGTACTTAAACCACTTATTGCTTTGTCTGCAAATTAAATAAAGCGCCAATACAGTGGAGAGAATATAAAAACATGAGAAGTACCAACGTCGCAGCCCCCACGCCACAGTAAGATTATAAAAAGATTCAAAAGCAGGAATCCATATTATAAGACCCAAAAAGATGACTTTAAACAATGTGCTTTTATTTTTGAGATCTTTAAAGGAAAAAATAAGAGCAAGAATAAATACTCCTAGGGACCACACTCCGCCCATAGTATTACTGTAAAAGAAGTACAGATAGTTTTTCAAGCTCCAGTTATTCACCCAATTGTTAAAGGCCTGTGATCTATCACCTTTTATCTGACCTAAAGCTTCGGCGGCCTCAAAAATATATAATTGTATTGGAAGAAAGAACAACGTAGGAACTAGAATTGCTAAACCAATCCAAAATGCCTCCTTATGTTTTTTATGATCTTTAACAACAAGAATCACTGAAGCAAGACCAAAACAAAACATTAAAAAGACCGGTTGCATGCCTACAGAAAATAAAAAGAGATAAACACACAATCCAAAGGTTATTAACGCCTTCTTAGAATGGTCTAGAAGGTACATCTTTAAGGCCAAAGCGCAAAAGCTTAAGGCCATTACGGCCAAACCAACGGGACGACCTTCCATGGACAAATACCTTACATCATAATCAAAAGTGTAAAAAAGACTGAGTAGTACAGAAAAGTAAAAAAAGCCTTTAGTTCTAAAGAATACAAGTTGAAAGATAGCAAGACTGATTAACATTGGGATAAATCCCATAAGTTTTGCGCTAAGTTTGCCATGCCCAATTAAATCGCCTAATAAGGCGGTAACGATATAACCACCTGCTGGTTGTTGTTCATTTGCAGCGGACCCAAAGATATCAGCATAAATGGTTCTACCAGAGTTCATTATTTGAGAGTACTCATCGAGCCATAAATGAGTATCTGCATAACTTTGCCATGTATTGAGCCCATAAAACAAGAGACCGGCGAAAATGGTTACTATGGAAGGCCAAAGCCGATCGCTTGGTTTTTCATTTGTTGTTTTAGAGAACCGTAAACTGTAAATTGATGCAAACGTTCCACCGGCCAAAACAAAAAGGTGGTAATAGAACAGTTCGTCGGCATGGTATCGAAACTTAAAAAGCACATACGTCGTACCCACTAAAAAAAGCAGAAGGTATCCGTGTAGAATGCCAATCAAGGAGTTTCTCATAGCTGAAAATATTTATGTTTATGTTTTATTATTTTAATTTAGTGTATCATAGACGGAATAATTTAGGGTAATGCAACAGCAATTAATTTATGACTTTTATGAAAAACCTTGCCATTTACACTCTTAGTTTCGGACTCCTGTTCGGGCTTTTTTGGCAACTCGACTGGCAACAACTTTCAACTTCTTTTCAGCAAACAAACTTAACTTTATTTTTCGTCGCAATCTCTTTTACCTGTTTTTCATATCTCATTCACGCAATGCGGTGGAAGGTGTTTTTTTCTGAGCCTGGAACTGATCTGTTCACAATTCTTAAAACTGTGGTGATAGGTCACATGTTTAACGCTTTGCTCCCAAGCAAGTCCGGTGAACTAATTAGGCCCCTTTTCCTAAAGAGGACAACTAATATTTCTTATTCAAATATTCTGGCGACCTGCTTAATAGAAAGAGTTTTCGATGGCCTTCTAATACTTGGTTGTTTAGGAGGGGGTATTGTTTATTTAAGTGCTGAGCTTATAGACACAAACACAACAATTGCTGCTGGGCTTGCCTGTCTAGTGTTGTACTCATTAGTTGCCGGCCTTCTAGCAGCGACCTATTATTGCCAAGGCCCGATTACAAACCTTCTGAGCAAGTTTTTACCAGATCCCGTATTTAAAAAAGTAGAATCAATAATAATCGAATTCTCACAAGGCACCCGGAGACTAAATAAGTTAAAGTCTCTTAAGATATTGCTGCTTTCAATTCTGTACTGGCTACTTAACATAGGTGCAGTCTGGTTTGCACTAATGGCAATAGAGCTGCCAAGTGATTTACAAAGCTTTCAGATATCAATGCTGCTTGTTGGAACATTAGGTGTTTCATTGGCAATGCCTTCGGCCCCAGCAAATATTGGTCTTTTTCACTTCACTGTCTATAGTGTGTTAGCTGTTGCTAGCGGACAGACTCTTGGTGAGGACTTTACCTCAAACACAAACTTTGTGTCCGCTTCGGTTATAATTCACTTGGCCGCCCTTATTCCAGATCTATTGGCAGGCGGCGCAAGCTACTTTAGTTTTCCTAAAGGAAAAAGGGCCGAGGTTGTCCAGGAAGGCCTAAGTTAAAGACCTTCTTAACCATTCAAGTTTTTATTCACAACCTCGTAAGTGTCATCAGAAAGCTTATGATCAAGAATCCTTTTAAGCTCAGCAGCTAATAGACCTTTTCTTTTTTCATCCAATCGCTTTAAGTGATTCATGCTTTTTGCCAATCTAGAAGCGACTTGAGGGTTGTAAGAGTCAATCTCTATAATCTTGTCAGCAATAAACTTGTACCCATCGCCACTTGGATCATTAAAGCGAAGGTGATTGTTCATTGCGAACCCGCCGATCAAGCTTCTAAGTAGATTGGGAACTTTTTTATCATAGGCTTCGTTTTGGGAAAGCTCTTCAAGCTTTTCTATAGTAACTTGAGAATTGCCTGAGTGGAGAGCAAACCACTTCTGCATTACAAGCGTCTCGTCTTTCCACTTACTGTAAAACTTTTGAGAGTATTCATCACATTGCTCATAGTAATTATTAACTAGGTAACTTAGAGCGGCAAACTCCTCTGTCATATTGCTTGCGGCCTCAAATTGGTTAACCGCCAACTTCATATACTTCTCATTATCTTGAAGAGTCAGATAGCCTAAGCATACCTGTCGAAGCGATCTCTCCCCCATAGACTTCGCGCTTAAGTCGAAATCTTTGCGCTCAAGGGAATTGTATATCTTTTCAAAATGGTCTTTGAACCTATCAGAGATTTGCTTAGCGAAATTCTTACGAGAGTGGTATGCGGCCTCCACTGTGTAGACTTCGAAGTCCTCATCTATTTCTTTAACTGTAGGAAGCGCCAGAGCGTAAGCTAGATAGGCCTTTTCAAGCTCTTCATTGTTTAATAGCTTCTCATACGCTTTGAAAAAAGACTCACTGGCCTCATACTCTGTGGAAGTTTGATAGGCCTGAACAAACTTTCTTAGTTCGCTTTTATAAAGCTCTTGCGCCGCCTCGTAGCGAGCAAAAGTGTCGGTGTCAAAGGCCATTAGATGAATAAGTTCATCTTCTTTTGTTTCCTTTTCCAGAATAACTGGGGCGCTAAATCCACGATTGTAAGAAACAACAGGTCTTTCATTTAAGTTTTCAAATCTGAATGTTTGCTTCTTCTTATTGATTTCGAGTTTGCCATCAATTGGAAGATCCTTCCCGCTGGAGTCAATCAATCCAACATGAAATGGCATATGAAGACTATCGTATTCTGAACTTTCGATTTTAGCGTTCTGCTCAAAAGTCAGTTCAAGAATCTTATCCTCGGCATTGAAGCTTTCAACGACCTTAAGTTTCGGTGTTCCACTTTGGTGATACCACATTTTAAAGTGATCAAGATTCACTCCACTTGCGTCGGCCATTGCATTGACAAAGTCATCAGTGGTTACGGCCTGGCCATCATGGCGCTCAAAGTAGAGATCCATGCCTTTTCTAAAGTTATTCTCGCCAAGAAGTGTATGAATCATTCGAATGACTTCTGCGCCCTTCTCATAAACTGTTGCTGTATAAAAGTTATTAATTTCAATATACGACTTTGGCTGAATCGGATGACTCATAGGTCCTTGGTCCTCAGGGAACTGATGTCTTCTAAGCATAATCACGTCATCAATTCTTTTAACAGGCCTAGAGAGCATGTCGGATGAAAACTCCTGATCTCTAAAAACAGTGAGTCCTTCCTTAAGGGTTAATTGGAACCAGTCTCTACAAGTAACTCTATTCCCAGTCCAGTTATGAAAGTACTCATGTCCTATTACCGCCTCAATTCCCGCAAAGTTTGCATCAGTGGCCGTTTCTTTTTTGGCCAGAACATAGGCCGAATTGAATATATTAAGGCCTTTATTTTCCATTGCACCCATATTAAATGAATCAACTGCAACAATCATGTAGATATCAAGATCATACTCAAGGCCAAACTTCTCTTCATCCCACTTCATAGAGTTTTTAAGTGAAAGCATGGCATGTCCGCACTTGTCTTCATTTCCATGATCAACATAGATCTCAAGCTTAACTTCACGTCCACTTTTAGTTGTAAAAGTGTCCTCTACTTTGCCAAGATCACCCGCAACAACTGCAAACAAATAGGAAGGTTTTGGATGTGGATCGTTCCAAACAACTTCCAGCAATCCATTCTCTTCTTTTTCAGATACTTTGTTTCCGTTGGAAAGCAAAACTGGGAATAGATCTTTCTTTGCCTTCAAGATCGTAGTGTACTGACTCATCACATCCGGACGATCTAGAAAGTAAGTAATTTTTCTAAAGCCCTGCGCCTCGTTTTGGGTGCAAAAGATGTCTCCAGATTTATACAGTCCTTCACATGAGAAGTTATTTTTTGGATTAATTTTTACCTTAGAGTACAGAGTGAACTCATCTTTTTGAGTCTTTACAGAGAGTGTCTTAACACCGACTACATATTGATCTTCATTTAAGACTTCGCCATCAATTTTTAACTCCAAAAGCTTTAGATCGACTCCATCCAAAACAAGCTCTTCTGAATGCTCACCGTTTCTACGTATTTTCAGCTCACTTTCAACAATAGTTCGCTCAGCCTCTATATCAAAGACAAGGTCAGTCTTATCGATCCAAAAATTAGGCTCTTTATAATCTTTTAAAAATATTTCTTTAGATGTGCTCATGAAACTTCCTCTTTATTGAATTTTGAGGAAATTGTAACGGCCAAGCTTAGCAATGTTAATAGTTTAACTAAATGAAAGGTCTTCAGGCTTTAACAAGGCCTATATTATTGGTAGCGAAAGACGTCCATATACAAGCGTATCCACTTATCGGCCAATGGAACGTATAGGAATATTAGCAAAGAAAAGTTTGTCCAAAGAAAGAATGGAAGCCAGGCCTTTTCTTCTTTGCTTTTTGCATATTTGAAAAACTCATAAACCACAACTAAAGCGAATGGAATCATGAGTAAAAAGTAGAGAAAATAATAACTTACAAAAAATGGCGCCATTATCGCTAGTAAAGCATACGCAAACACATAGAACGAGATATGATAGATTGTTCTATCCTTTCCAACCACAACTGGCAAAATTGGAAACTCACCCCTTGCGTAGTCGTCCTTAAAGCGAATGGCCAAGGTCCAAAAGTGAGGCATCTGCCACAAGAACATTACTAAAAAGAGGTAGACTGAGGCCGGAGACAAGATATCGTTATTAACAGCGCTAAAGCCCAAAACTCCAGGTAAAGCTCCTGGCACGGCCCCTGGCACTGCGGCAAACATCCACTTAGGCTTCCAGTGAAGAGTGTACAGTCCGTTATATAAAACAATAATAAAAATGCCTATATAGCAGGTAATTGGGTTAACCCAATAAAGAACCAGACTACCAACAATCATATTGAAACAGCTGATCCCCAAGGCCATAGGCCTTGACATCTCACCACTTACAAGAGGACGGTTTTTAGTCCGCTCCATCTTTTTATCTCTGTTAATTTCTTGAATTTGGTTTAAAGCAAGACTTCCCGAAGAAATCAGGGTAGTCCCCAAAACCATGGCGAAAAAGTGTAGAAAGCTAAAACTCTCCTCAACAGGAAAACCGATGCCGTAACCAGCGACTGCACTGATTACGACAAAGAAAACAATTCCGGATTTAAAAAGTGTTTTTAGCTTTTTATACATTGAGACTAGGCTCTAGTGAACAAGTCCACAGCTGAAATAACAAATAGCAGTGAAACGAAAGCTATTGAAGACAACATAATTGTCCTGTTCATCCAGGTATCATACTTAAGGTGCATAAACCAAAGTGCAACCACAGTGGCCTTAAATGTAGCGATTACCATGGCAAGTGTTAAGTTAAACTCTCCAAGATCAACATACTTAGCAGTTAACACTGTAATCACAGTAAGCACCACTAAAGTAATAAATGTAATCAAGTTCGTTTTAAATGGAACAACGTGATGTCCGCTCATATCTGACTCCAATTAAATTAAATACATTAAAGGGAAAAGGAAGATCCAAATAATATCAACGATGTGCCAGTAAAGACCAACACCTTCTACTGAAGTATAGTAGTCTTTGCTAAACTCATCATTTTTCAACCTTTTCAACAACCATGCCATCAAACCAATACCAATAAGGATGTGAATTCCGTGAAGACCAGTCATAACAAAGTAAAATGTCATGAATAGCTTAGTTTCAGCGACTTCAACTGCTTCCGGATTCCAAACTCCTAAACCTGGGAAAAGTCCATGGTGAATCTTACCTGAGTACTCGAAGTACTTAACAATCATAAAGATGAAGGCACATGCCGTGGTTATAACAACATTTCTAAATGCCTTTTTGTTATTCCCTTGCATACTGTCAGTAACGGCCTGTGCCATTGTAAAAGAGCTCAAAAGAAGAACAATTGTGTTAAATGCTCCAAGTTTCCAGTCTAGAAGTGAGCCACCTTCAACCCAAGCATCATAGTACTTCATTCTATAAATGAAGTACCCGGCGAACAAAGCGCCAAACATCATAAGCTCTGTGGCCATGAACAACCAAACGCCTTGCTTGCCCGCCTCATGCTCTTGAATCATGGAATCAAAGTGATGAGAGGGTTCTACTCTTCTGTCTACTTTACCTGTACTCATAAGGCCTCCCTGATACTTTAGGCGATTGTTCAAAGTTAGTATGAATTGGCGGAGATGGAATAGTCCACTCTAAAGTAGTCCCGTTAAACGGGTCCTGTGGAGCTTTTTCACCTTTAATCGCAGCTTTGATTAAAGCGTAGATAGCAATCCCAAAACCAAGGGCCAAAATCCAAGAGCCCAAAGTAGATAGAACATGGTATCCAGAGTAGATCCCGTCATATGTTGCATATCTTCTAGGCATTCCTAGTGAGCCCATGATGAACTGAGGAAGGAAAGTAACGTTAAAGCCAACAAATACTAGAACTGCTGAAACTTTACCCAAGAACTCATCGTACATCTTTCCTGAAATTTTTGGCATCCAATAGAATAGGCCACCAAACATAGCAACAATTGCTCCACCTAGCATTACATAGTGGAAGTGAGCTACTACGAAGTATGTATCGTGTAAGTGAATATCTACAGCAAATGCTCCAAGGAATAGCCCTGTAAGACCTCCAATTGTGAACAAGCAAAGAAAAGACAATGCATAGATCATCGGAGTTGTTAGAGATATCTGACCTTTATAAAGAGTCGCTACCCAGTTAAATAGCTTAATAGCTGTTGGTACACCTACAAGCATTGTTAGGATCGTAAAGATTGTACCCGCAACTGGAGACTGCCCAGAAACGAACATATGGTGTCCCCAAACCAAGAAGGAAAGGAAAGTAATTGCTAAAGAAGAAAATGCAATGGCCTTATAACCAAAGATTGTCTTCTGAGAGAAAGTACTAATAATCTCTGAAATTATCCCAAAAGCAGGAACGATCATAATATAAACCGCAGGGTGAGAATAGAACCAGAAAAAGTGTTGGAACAATACCGGATCTCCACCTAAGTTTGGATCAAAGATACCAACACCGAAGATTCTCTCAGCAACAAGTAGTAGAAGTGTAATCCCCAAAACCGGAGTTGCAATTACTTGAAGGATAGCTGTTGCATAAACAGACCATACAAAGAGTGGCATTCTCATCATTGTCATGCCTTCGCATCTAAGCTTATGGATTGTAACGATAAAGTTAAGCCCAGTAAGAATGGAAGAGAAGCCCATAACAAATGCGCCAAAAACAACCATAGTTACCGCAGTTGCAGTTTGAGACGAGTATGGTGTGTAGAAAGTCCAACCAGTATCAACGCCGCCAAAAAACAGGGAAGCTACAGCAATGGCCGCACCAATAATTAGACAGTACCAACTTGCCAAGTTCAGCTTTGGAAAGGCAACGTCCTTTGCACCGATCATGATTGGCATTATAAAGTTACCCAACATCGCAGGGACACCAGGAACGATAACCATAAAGACCATTATGGATCCGTGAAATGTCATAACTTGGTTATAAACATCTGCAGTCATAAATAGCTTTTCAGCAGTCATTAGCTCAAGTCTAAGAGCAAGTGCGAAAAGCCCACCAACAATAAAAAAAGCAATAATGGTGTAGATATACATAACACCAATACGCTTATGATCTACGGTTGTTAACCAAGACCACAAACCACTTGTTTCATTCAAGTAGTTAACGCCGTCATGTGAATCATGCGATTGCGCGCTATCTACAGTTTTTGTATCAGCCACTTCGAGCCCCCTATTTTAGTGTTTTTAAGTATTCAATAATGTAATCAATTTCTTTTTCAGAAAGCTGCCCAGCAAATGAATTCATTCTAGCAGGATAACCTTTCACAACCTTAGCGTTTGGTTTAAGAATTGATTCTCTAATATATTCAGCATTCGCAACAGCTGTTGTGCCATCAGCGAATTCTCTTTCTGTGCCAACAAATCCATTAAGTGGTGGCCCAATGATTCTTTCACCACCAACGCTATGACACGTAGTACAGCCTTTTCTTGAGAAAAGTCTTGAGCCAAGCTCAACAGGATCAGTAATATTGGCCTCTTTAATTTGACGATCGAGCCACTTATTAAACCTTTCTTCTGAAACGACTCTAACTGTACCAATCATTTTTGAGTGCTTTGTACCGCAGTATTCAGCACAAAAAACTTTAAAGTCGCCTTTCATAGTTGGAGTGAAGCTGTAGCTTGTCTTCATGCCTGGAACTGTATCTCTTTTAGTTCTAAAGCTTGGAACGTAGAAACTGTGAATAACGTCCACAGAAGTCATATCAAGAACGACTGGCTTATTAACTGGCAAGTACATTGTCTCCAAAGTGCTAAACTCTTTGCCACCTTTTTCGTAGGTGTACTCCCAAAGCCACTGCTTACCAGTAACCTTAACTACCATAGCGTCTTCAGGCACAGTCTCTCTTTCATAGAAGGCCCACACACCCCAAACAGCGATACCGATAAAGATAATTGTCGGTATAACAGTCCAAAGTGTTTCCGCTAAAGCGTTGTGAGGAATATAAGCAGATTTGTCGTTTTGACTGCGGTGGTATCTAATTACAAAAAATACCATCACGGCCATCAAGCCAAAAAAGCCAATAACACTCAACAACATGACCGAGTTGTACAAATCATCGATTAAGTACGCCTGCTTTGCCGCTCTATCAGGTAAAGTAAACCCGAACAGCAACGCCAAAATTTCACTGATGAATCCCATATCACATTCCCTTTAAACTTCGTTGCCGCGTTCTCGAAGCCAGAACCTTGCCAAGAAAAAGATCAAAACAAGGGCTGCCAACGATGCTGCGACACGCATTATATTATAAGCATAGAAAGCATAAGTTTTTTTATTGGGATCATATTGAAGGCAAAACAAAACTAGCCTATCAACGATGTTCCCAATTTTATTCTCACTGGCCTCAACCAATGAAAGTCTCATCACTTTAGGGTCGATATTCAGACCGTAGTGATAATAAGACAGAACCCCATTTGGGGTCAGAGCGTATGCCGCAGCTGCGTGGGCATATTGCTCCATATTCGAGTCCCAAACGTATTTGAACCCGACTTGTGACGCCAACTTTTTAATGGTTTCTTCCTCACCTGTTAAAAAGTGCCACCCTTTCTCTGAGCCTGGACGATTATATTCACTCAGGTACAGATTTTTAGCGTCTTTTGCGTCTTTTGGACCCTCGCGTGGATCGATCGACACAACAACAAACTCAAACTTCTCTCCAACATTCCAATCGAATCCACGAAAGCTCTTCATTAGAGAACTAAAGTGCAAACTACAAAGAGTTGGGCAGTTATAATACGCCAGCATCAAAAAAACTGGCTTTTCGGCAAAGTATTTTCCTAACTTAACCGTACGTCCATCAGAATCTTTGAATTCTAGGCCTAAATCAACCTTCTCACCTAGATGCTCTTCGATTCCTATATCATCAAGGTAATGTGGCTTTTCATTTTTCAGCCCAGTTTTGTAAAGCTCCAAAGGACCTTTCCCCCCTATAGCAAAGGCCATAGAGCAGACAAAAAACATTATATTCAACAGTTTAAAATTCATATTTATTCCACATATAGTCGCGTTCACGATTCCATCATGAAATTACGGCTATTTTAATGTTTCTGTCTTGCCCAGATTATGATTTTAAAAAGTTAATCAGGCAAGTATAAATTGCGCTAAGCAGTTGTTTTATTTGCGCTTTCTATGACTACGTCTTCAGTTTTATTGACTTGGGTCAAATCAAAAATGGTCTTCACTGTCAGAAGAACCAAAATACAAGCTCCCATTTGGTGGGCACTCGCCAAGGAAAGCTCAACTCTACTTAAAATAGTGAACACTCCAAGACAGAACTGAACAAATATCATTCCACTCAAGAGGTAGAAGTCCCTTTTAATTACTTCATTCTTTATACTGCGGGAGGCAAAGATTAAAAAGTAAATACAGAAGGCAAATAGAACCCAACCGATACATCTATGGATAAACTGAACCCCAGTATTACTCTCCAATGCGAATTGCCAGAAACTATCGTAGGAGTTCAAACCTGTTGGTATCCAATGCCTCCCCATTTTAGGGAAAGTGTTATAACCAATTCCTGCATCCAGTCCTGCGACGAATGCCCCATAAATGACTTGAAGAACAACTGTCAGTCCGAAAAAGCTCATAAGCTTTCGAGCTTTTATAGCTATGTTTTTAGAAAGCTCGTAGGACTTATTTTTTAACTCAAGCATGAGCCAGTAAATGTATGCCATTATCACCAAGGCCAAACCAAAGTGAGCAGCGAGTCGAAAATGCGAAACATCTGGCCTGTCAACAAGTCCACTTTTGACCATGAACCATCCAAGAAGTCCTTGAGATCCACCCAGCACAAGGGCCAATAAAAGCTTACGATTCCATTTCTTGTTTAATTTTTTCCTAACCAAGAAGTAGAGATAAGGCAGGATAAAAACCAAACCAATCAGTCTTCCAAAAAGGCGGTGAAAGTATTCCCAGAAAAAGATAAATTTAAACTCTTCTAGGTTCATCCTATTGTTAACAATCTTATATTCTGGGAATTGTTGATACTGTTTAAATACTTCCAACCACTCCTGCTCATTCATTGGTGGAATGGCCCCAAGAAGCGGTCGCCATTGAACCATAGAAAGGCCGGAGTCTGTGAGGCGGGTCACACCGCCAATAAACACCATACAAAGAACCATGGCCAGGGTCACCCCCAGCCAGATTGTTACCTGTCTCTTAGTGTCTTTAGAGAGATCTTCCATTACTTAACTTCAAGAATCTTACCCTTGGCAGTTTTGCCTTTAGATTGTTCTTTAATATAAGCTAAAAGCTTTTTGATTTGTTCTGGCTCAAGCATTTGCTCGGTCATTTTAATTGGCTTGTATTTTTTGTATATTTTAACGGCAAGTGGGTCTGGAGTCTTATATTCCTCATCCTCTGGATCACCATCAATCATTCCAGGAGCGTATTGAATAAATTTAATAAGCCACTTCTCGTCTCTTCTCTCTGTAACGCCAGCCAAGTCAGGACCAGTTTTGTCCCCACCACCGATGCTGTGGCAAACAGCACAGTTTGTGCTAAACTCTTTTTTGGCATCAAAGGCCATTGCTGAAGCTGCTGAAAAAAGCATTGCTATAACTAGAGATATTTTCATTTTTCCTCCTAAAAGGGTCGGTTAACCAACCTAAATTTGTTTGAAGATATAGCGAAAATATAGCGCTTTTTCACGGTTTTAGCCTATGACCCACGTCACCAATAAAAATTTCCATATATACTGAAACCACAAATCGCGCAAAGCCTTTATTGATCGACTTTTTGCCTACAGCTTTACTCGAACACGCCGATAGGAATAGCAACAGAAACTTTTTCGAAAGGGAATTCGTATGAAACAGCTTCACTACTTACTTTTTGGCCTCGCGCTATTCATCTCAACCTCATGCCTTAACCAAGGAAAACTTCCAAAAATTCCTGGAGTTGATGGGCCTAAACTAAATGTTCAAAACGGACAAATTGTACTCTCTGTAGGGCTTGAAAAAGTCGATATTGCCGCAGGAATTTCTTTGGCAATACCAAAGATGCAGTATTCGAGCGCCACTATTTCACCAGCTCAGTTTGGAGGCACGATTATTAAAGTTGCTTTCGATCCAAGAGATGTGGAAAGCGATCATTTCAGAGTTGTTCCAGCGGAAACTCTCCCAGACGGAAGACCATTTCCTTTTACGATGGATGGAACCCTACCGGCCTTGGCGTTAAATGTGCCTAAACTTTTGGACACCACCTTTTATGCTTCAAATGCTGTTTTTGGCTTTTTCATACCTGTTAGCCTTCCAGATGGAATGGACATCCCTTTTGATATCCCTTTCAGACTTAGAATGAATGGAAAGCAAATTGGCATTGTCTCATACATCAGAACAAACCATGAAGGCGAAGGCTCAGGAGTAGTTCTAATGCTTACGATGAAACAAATTCAGGACAACCCAGAATTCAAAACTCTGCTTAAGCATTCAAAAAGATATAAATCAAAAGTATTTTAAAACACCCTTAAATGGCCAGGAAGCATGCCTTCCTGGTCTTCTAAAACTCAATATTATCAACACGTTAACACCTCTATAACTTTTACAATCTTATAGCTCACGATATCTAAAACACTTATAATTTAGACTACTATTGTGAGGTTGAATTGATTAAAGTTATAGCTGCTGCGGCCATGATGGCCTTACTTATTTCTTGCGGAAAAGAAGTTGAGAACCAAGACAAACCTAAGTCTTCTCACTCTTTCCATAAAGCTGAGACTGTTTCGGAGTCTCAATCTCTATTGAATGCCCTGGAGGCAAATGAATCTCTAATGGTGAGAGAGGCCCTTAAATCAACTCCAATCGACTCAATTTTGCCAGGCGGAGAAACACCACTGACCTACGCCCTCAAAAACAACAAACTATATATTTTAAAGGAAATCCTGGAAAACAATCCAGATCTCAACCTGAAGAATAAATTCGGTGAGGCCCCTCTTCACTTGGCCTTGGAGAGCAAGAGCAAGGCAAGAGTCACCCTGATGTTGAGAGCTGGCCCTGACCTTGATATTGAAGACAACACTGGAGACTCTGCCCTCATAAAAGCAATTGAACTTCATGACGAATCAAGTGCCATAGAGCTAATTATAAAAGGTGCGAAACTGCAGTGCTTAGAAAGCACCCACTCTTACTGTCCAGAACTAATTATCGCAAGAGGCGCTAGGCTTGAGGCTGTGTCAAAACTTATTCAAGACATTAAAAAAATACGAAACAGGGAGCTTGATCGAGATTTAGTAAAAGAGGTCGTCACAGCCAACAACAGCTCCTTATTAAGCTATCTTTTTGAAAACCGCTCTTTGCTCAAAAAAGCAAACGGCATGAATCTCATTGATCTTGCCTTGGACATTGAAAACGACGTCCAGAGGTCTAAACTCCTTAAACTTATGCTTTCTTATGGAATGAGTCCTAATGGTGAAAAACAAGACACCTCACTTCCAATCCTAAAGGCCGTAAAAAACAATGACCTTCAGGCGGCCGCAGCCCTATTGCATGCGGGGGCGGACCCAAACTTTGTGGATGATAAAGGTAAAACACCCCTTATGCACGCCTCCAACAAGCTATTCTATTCGATGGCAAATCTTTTAATCAGAGGCTACAACGCCCAAGTAACCTTCAAACAAAATAACAATGTCTACGACGCTTGTTCAGTATTGCCTGATACAGGAAGTTTCTTTTTTAGACGCTTAAACAATGAAGAGAGCCAAAGAAGGTATGAGCTGATAGAGCTTATGCATTGCTTTCAGTATTAGACACCCAAGGCGAAACCTTAAACAGCAAAAGCATCCCAGGGAGCGCTATAAAAGCGCAAAAAGCAAAAAACCATACATAGCCCATTCCCTCTACCATGACCCCTGTAACGGCAGAGAAAAGAGTTCTTGGTAGTGCCATTAGAGAAGTGAGAAGAGCGTATTGGGTGGCAGTGAACTTTCTATTTGTTATGCTCGCCATGTAGGCCATATAGGCAGTCGTGCCCATTCCGGAAGCAAGATTTTCAAAAGCAATAACACCAGTAAGAACCAATAAATTACTTCCGGCCATGGCCAGTAGTGAGAACCCCACGGTGGATACCATTTGTAGTAGGCCAAAAATCCATAGTGACTTTCCAATGCCAAGCTTAAGCATGGCAACGCCCCCTAGGAGGCCACCGCCAATTGTGGCCGCAATTCCAAATGTTTTAACCACCCCTGCAATCTGGGTTTTGTCAAAACCAAGATCAATATACAAAGGCATGCTCATGTGTGCTGCCATGGAATCGCCCAACTTGTATAAAAGAACGAAAAGAAGAATTATTAAAGCTTCTTTTCTTTGAAAAAACTCAATTAAAGGCTCTATGACAGCTTCCTTAAGGGATTTAGGAGCAACCTCTCCCTTTGCCTCTATAGGCGCAAACAACGTCGATATGGCCATAAGTCCCATCAAAGAGCCCATGACCCAGTACACTTGTCCCCATGAAATAAAATCGGCAAGCCAAAGAGCAAAGCCCCCTGAAATCCACAAAGCTCCCCTGTAGCCAGTCACATAAAGAGATGACCCAAGACCTAATTCTTCGTCAGTCAATGCCTCTCTTCTGTAGGCGTCAATAACGATGTCTTGAGAAGCGCTAAAGAAAGTAATCACAACCACGAACAATGCGAATAGCCCTGTTTGTGTTTTAGGATCTAGCACCCCAATAGAAAAGAACATGGCCAAAAGCAATACCTGAAAAAGAAATATATAGGCACGCCTTCGTGTCAAAAAAGGCAGGGCATATCTGTCTATTAACGGAGACCATAGAAACTTTAGACTGTATGGAAGCCCGGCCAAAGCAAAGACACCTATCGTGGCAAGACTTACGTCAGACTCCCTCATCCACGCCTGAAGAGTGGAGCCAGCGAGAAGAAGAGGAAGCCCTGCAGACACCCCTTGAAGGAGTGTCGTTAGCATTTTTACATTTAGAATCTGCTTAAGCATATTGTCGTTTTTCTCTGTAAGAGAACGCGGACTTAGCTAGCTTGTCTCTATCAAAGACAACTTTTTGTTTTTTGCTAAAATCAATTTTTTTGATTTCTTCACCAATGTGTTTTGCTAGTAGTGGTGGGACAGCATTCCCTATCTGTCTAAATTGAGCTGTTTGAGAGCCTTTAAAAATAAAGTTCATTGGAAAGCTTTGGCATAGTGCCGCTTCCCTGACTGTAAGGTATCTACACTCAACTGGATGGTAATACATGGTTCTTGATGTAAGAATAGTAGGAGCAGGAGCATCTAAAGCTAGTCTTTGAAGCTTTGTTTGACGAAATCTTCCCTCAGAAATCTCTTTCCAGTTAACATCAAAGCGAAGTCTCTTTGGAAGGTATTTTAGCTCATCTCTTTCATAACGAATTCCAGCCCCTGCAGGAATATGCTTCAATCTTTTTTTATCCAGCTCATTGGCAAGTTGTGCTTTCTCCACTTCATGATTATGAACTTTCTTTCTTTTACTTAATTTTTTAAGGACCTGATCAACAGTCACTTTCGGACCCTTGGCCGCTTCAGGATACTGTGGAAGACCACCTTTCACACCCATAATAATGGTCCTTCTTCTTTTGGAAGGGACATTGTATTCATCTGCGGACATCACTCTAGCGTCCATGTTGTAGCCAAGTCTTTCGAATGATTTGAAAATTGCTTTCAAGGTCTGTTCGTTTTTCTTCGCGAGAATCCCTGTCACGTTTTCAAAAAGTACAACTTTTGGCTGGGTAATTTTAACAACTCTTACAAATTGTTTAAAAAGGGAGTTTCTTGTATCTTCAGCATCCCCTCTTCCAACAGTGCTAAAGCCTTGGCAAGGTGGGCCACCAACAACCATATCAACCTGTTGGCCATCAAGGATCTTTTCAAGGACAGGTTTGGTCAACTTGTGGATGTCCATCACATGCCCTTGGGCGTTGGGATGGTTCACTTTAAAGGACTCAATAGCGTCCTTGTCAATATCCACTCCGAGAAGACATTTATGTCCAGCAAGTTCAAGTCCATTGGAAAAACCACCGCAACCGCTGAACAAATCAATAAAATTAAAGCTCTCTTTATTCACTTATAGGCCTCTGTTCTCAATCATATTTATTTAAGATAAGTCTTTGATTATTCTAGCTTTCCTTGAAATCTTCTGTCCATATATTTATGCAAAACAGTCGGAAATAAAAGGCACCACACTGCTCCTGCACTGAATCTTTTTAGTTTTAGACTTCAATCCACTTAAAATTTTAAAGTCCCCCCTGGAGCTATGCGTAATTTTTGATAAATACTTTATGAGTTCTTTATTTGCCTTTCCATCCACCGGAGGTGCGCAAAGCTTAACCTTAAGCATTCCGTCATAAGGCCCTACTACCTCATTTTTGGATGCGCCAGGAATGACTTTTAGATGAATGACCACTTCATTCTCGCCAATAGGGCTATACCAATCTTCTTCAGCCATGTTTATTGCACCTGCCTTGGAACAGTTTTTGCTTAAATAATAGGATAAATTAAACAAAAGGAGAAACAATGTTGCACCCTGCTGAACATGAAAAATTATGGGATATGATTAAGCCACTCAAATACGGAATGTTAACAACAATTGACCAAGGAAGGCTGCGATCCCGTCCTATGGCGCTAACTCAAAATGAATTTGATGGAAGCATCTACTTTTTTACCAAAGACGACACTCATAAAGTAGAAGAAATAAATCACGATCATGAAGTTGGAGTTTCATTCGCTTCCCCTGAAGATCAGACATTTGTTTCAGTCTCAGGAGACGCCAACCTTACAAGAGATAAAACCCTCATAGACAAATTCTGGGACACATCTTTAAAGGCCTATTTTCCTGAGGGCAAAGACGATCCTCACTTGGCACTTATGAAAATTGACGTAAAAGAATGCGAATTCTGGGACTCAGAAAAAGGAACGATGTCCAAGCTCTTCGAAATGGCGAGGGCCATGTCTCAAGGAGAAAGAGCCGATATGGGCCAGCACGGCAGAATGTAATTACCTGGGCAAGCTGAACCAGCTGCCAAATATCTTTTGTTCAGCTTTGGAAAGTTTAAAAGATAAAAATGGAGACCAGGCAGGCATTTTTGGAGTTTTAAGAAGCTTGAAGCCGCACTCTTCTGGGGTGCGGTCTGCTTTTTTGCTATTGCATTTTCCACAACAGGCAACAATGTTGGTCCAACTTGTTTCTCCACCTCTGCTTTTAGGAAAGACATGATCTAGAGTGAGATCGACCGCCAAAAACTTTTTATAACAATACTGACATTTGAATTTATCACGGTAGAACACATTCGATCTGTTGAACTTCACCTGCCCAATAGAGTTAACTTTTTTATACAGCCTTAGAACTTTTGGAAGTTTGAATGAACTTGAGGGGGATCGGATTTCAACATCATCGTGATAGTCAACAACCTCTGCCCTTTCGGTAAAGAAAAGAGTCATGGCCTTTTTCCAATCAATGATCTTAACTGGGAAATAAGTAGCGTCCAGAACAAGTGCTTTCATTATTTCTCCTTACCTAAACATTTTACATTGAAACACGCCTCTAAAGCAAATTTCAGCGAATAGGCAATTCTGGATTGACAATTAAGTCCTTAAGTTATTAAATTTACGGAATGCACGGGTGGTGGAATGGTAGACACGCATGGTTGAGGGCCATGTGGGCGCAAGCCTGTGAGGGTTCAAGTCCCTCTCCGTGCACCACTTATTCCTAAACAATCCAGAAATTTTTGATTCTTTAACCTTCTCCGATCAACTAAGGTTGGCCTCTATATTGTATCTATTCCCAAGAAACCTAAGCAGGAGAAACTTATTATGATAAAAGAAGGAACAGAAGTTCAATGGAACTGGGGCAATGGAAAAGGCACTGGGAAGGTTGAAGAAGTTTTTCACCATGACGTCGAAAAAACAATCGATGGAGAGAAAGTTTCAAGAAAGGCCTCTAAGGATTATCCTAGCTATTTGATTATACAAAGTGATGGCCAAAGGGTTATTAAAAGCAAATCCGAAATACAAAGAGCAGACTGACTAGTCTTCTGCATACCAACATCTAGGGCGCAACTCCCCTTTTAGCCCGGCCATATAAGTATCAAAACGACATTGAGGTGTTGGGTAGCTAAGGTTGGTTGCTTCGACTACAGAGTCATCTGGTGTGTCAACTCGCGGATGTTTATATCCCCAATTGTTTGCTAGAAATTTTCCCACAGCTTTTGCAGCCTCTATGGCCCTTTCCTCTAAATTGTTCTCATCAAAGATAGCAAGGGCCTTTCTTATACAATGTTTTGTGGCAAAGTAGTCTGCTTGTCCCTCTGCTGCAATGAAGTCATTCTCATTCTTGAGGGGATGTCCTGCATAGAGGTGTCCAAGTTCATGGCATACCACTAGGGCCAAGGCATCATGATCTAATTCTCTTCTGTGTGCCATGCCTCTGTATACAAGAACCTGGGCAGTGTCCCACCTTCTGGCCAATGCTTGGTCATAGGTTGGGTCAACCCACCCTGCATAAGTTAAAAGCTTTTCGTTGAAAGAGTCAGCAAGGTAGGAAAACTCAATCCCCATTTTTTCAACAGTTCGCTGAAATACCCTTTTTGAAATAACTGGATGCTTAGTGGTTCTTCCTAAACTCTTATCATCAAAGTTTTTAAAAGAGGCCATGCTTGAGGCCGTGCTAAATATCAGAATTAGTGTGATTAAATAGTTCATCACTACATCCTAGGCATAGCTATAAACATATCCAAGTATCATTTACTTACAGCCCTACTTTGATCTAAGTCATTAATTTTGTTCCCTAAAGGCTCAGATCGCCTATGTTTCATGGCATTAACACTTTTTAATAAAAATCCGATAGGACCTAAATAGTTAATATCACAAAGGTAGGTGTGTTTTTACCTAACTTATTTTAAAGTTTTCTTAACGAAAGGAATGACTATGAAGGTATTAACGCTATTAACATTATCTACTTTGCTAACAGGCTGTTTAAACGGCGACCCTCAGGCGGAAACGAGTTTAACAGAGAACTCTAAATTTTCTTTCTCCCTTCCAGACAAGTACTATGCATATGGCACAGATTCCATAACCTTTAATCTTTCAAGAGTTGAAGGAGAAGGGGCGCTAAAAGAGAGCAACATTGCCCAGTCCACTTCGGGTTCCGCAGCTTGTGATGTTTCTATTTCAAATGCCTCAACAGCTACACCATCCATTACACTGGCCAACTGTTCTGGAAATGGAAACCTTGTGCTTGATTATCTTGGCGCCAAGTCTTTTCCCATTTTAATTGATAATTCCAATGACGTTCAAATGGATGGCCCTTTTGACATTGTAATTACAGACGACATAAAAACGGCCTATATTGCTGATACGAAACTAGACGCTATCGTATCTGTTGACTTGGACACAGGGGTGACCACAACCGTATCAAGCGCTTCAAGAGGCAAAGGCACAAATATTACCAACCCTACGGGTGTTTTCTTAAATAGTGCTCAAACGAAGCTTTATGTTGTTGATAGCAATGTAGACGCCGTTTTTGAAATAGATATTGCCACAGGAGATAGAACTATAGTTTCAAGCAACTCTGTCGGGTCAGGCCCCACAATTAGCTACCCTACTAGGGTTGTTTTAAATAACGCTGAAGACAAGGCCTACTACTGTGAGAGAGATGGAAGTCGAAATGTTGTGGAGGTTGACTTAAGCACCGGTGACAGAACACTAATTTCAAGCAATTCTGTTGGTACTGGTCCTACGATGGACATTCCCTATGGACTTCAAATCAACAGTACTGACGATAAACTGTTCCTTGCAGATAGAGATGCAAATGCTCTACTTGAGATAGATATCGCCAGTGGCAACAGAGTGGTAATCTCAGATGGCAGCACAGGCTCAGGACCAGGCCTTAACAAGCCCCACGGATTAAGAGTAAACTTTAACGACACCAAAGCTTACATCAATAACTCAAACAATGACTCTATCACAGAAGTTAATTTGGTAACTGGTGACAGAAAGACTATCTCAGACAAAGTTTCCGCCGGTAGTGGCCCAAATATTGTGGTTGCCCTAGGTATTGAGCTAGGTTCATCGGAAGAAAGTGTTTATGTTGTGGATACGGGTTCTGCAGTTGAGGGGATTTTAGAAATTGATATCAATAGCGGTGACAGGAGCTTTAAAACGAGGAAGCACTAGTGCTTCCTCGCTCAATTTTATTTTAATTCAGTTCTTCGCAATATGCTTTACTTGTAACTTCCGAGTATTTTTCATTAATAGACATCCGTACTGTATTTTGATAAATTACATAAATAGCAAAGTCACAATATAGGGAACCATCACTAGATTCAAACATAAATTTGTGCTTCATGCCACTGTTATGCTCTTCACTAATTCCAAGATCTTCTCTTATGCCTTTTTCCTTTGAAGTGATGTGAATTAGCTCCACTTGCCCACCAGATAGTTTCTCGATTTCCTTCATTTCTTTTTTATAAATTTTAAGCTTACTTACAGCTTTCATTGCCTGTTCATTTTGTGGCAATTTGATTCTTTCAGCATTTGCTAAAAAAGATGTACATAGAGCGATTAAAAAAATAATGTTTTTCATGTTTAATCCTTTTACGCTTTAGCGCTTTAATTATTTGTCATCTACATAAATAAAAATTTCATCGCTTTCAATGGATGCGATATCACCCTGTCCTTTACACTTCCATGTATTATCTTTACATGTATAGTTGAATTGCTCAGCAACCGGTTGTCTTCCTAGGCTTACATGGCTGTATTCATTTAGAACAGGAATTGAAACAAACTCAATAGGATGGTTCCCATGGTTTGGTCCCCAAAGAATCACATCTGAAAGCTTGTACGTACAAAAACCATTTTTAACTTCTTTATCAACAACAATCTTTCCTGTAGATGGAATTCTTCCGGGTGCATCAGGTTCAAAATCCTTCTTAGAAACAAAAGACCCATTGTGCAATTTACCACAGAACATACCTGCGGAAGAACTGTAAACAGCTTGATACTTATTTAGTGTAACGCTATTTGAGTTATCTTGAACGTTAATAGTAAATGTATCGCCAGCAAATGCAGCTACAGAAGATAGAGAAAGTAGTAATGCAAAAATTCTTTTCATAATATTTTCCTTTACGTGTTGGTTATAGACTAATTAAATCTCCATTTGTGACGTTTCTCAATCTCTCTGAAAACTTTACACACACCTCAAATGAAGTGTTTACAAAATACTCATTTTAGAAACCACAAACTGTCTATATTTTTGACACATGAATATTTACTTCAATGTCTATTTGGATGAATCATTTATCATGGAATAATTCATGCTGAACTTAACATAAGGAATAGTATGAAAAATTTGGTCTTTGCCGTCTCAGCAGTGGCGGTTTTATCCACTTCTGCAGCTCAAGCATCTCTATTGTCTGACAGTATTCCCTATCCATACTATGAGGTTCAGAAGTCCTCAGAAGGCCATACCAACAAAATGATGATTTTAAATAGTGGAATTGCCTCTTTAGAGAAGCGACTGGAGATCATAAGGAAGGCCAAAAAGCACATTGAAGTTGAATACTTTATATACGCTCTGGACGAATCTTCTAATATCCTAACAGCAGAGTTGGTCAAGGCCGCCAAACGTGGTGTTAGAGTTAGGATACTTGTTGATAAGTCATCAACCATCTTTCAATTAGATGAATACTACGCCCAGGCACTAAAAAATGAAGGCATAGAAGTTAAGTACTATAATGACGCCGCAACAATTAGGGTAAGTTCGATAAATTTTAGAAATCATAGAAAGCTTTTAAGCGTGGATGACACCTTCGCAATTACAGGCGGAAGAAATGTGGAAGATGACTACTATGACTTCTCAAGTGAGTTTAACTTTCTTGACAGAGACGTTTATGTGGAAGGCAATATTGTTGCAACAATGAGAAAGAGTTTCGACAAATATTTCGAACATGACATCTCTGTGACTCCATCCGCACCCAAAGCGCCCCCGGCCACAGTCCTAAAGCGATATAAAGAGCCTGGTTCCGCCTACTGGCAAAGAATAGAAGTGCCAAACACAAAGGCCATTAAAGAGCACAAGGAAAGAATTAAGAAGGCCCAAGCATTTTTAACTCTAAATAAGGCAGCAAAGCAAAAAGCAGACATGGCCGCCAATATTGGATCAAAGATCCTAGCTAAGAAAAAGCTTCATGAGTGTCCAGTGACGACTTTTTCAACAGACGCTCCAGGTGGTGATTTTTTAACTCGTTTAGTTGATGACTACGGCGACGATTACAGGTTTCTTAGAAAAACACTTTTTGACAAGCTAATAAGCGCTGACAAGGCAGTTATAATAAGTTCCCCCTATATGATTAACAGTCCAAAGTCTCTTGAGATATATGCAAAGCTTATAGCAAAAGGCATGGATGTTTCCCTGTACACAAACTCTATGGCCTCTACCGACGCTCTGTATGTTGCAGCAAACCTTTATAGATCAGTCTTCTCTTGGGCCGGTCAGGAAATAAAAACCTACATTCACTCTGGCGAGTACATTGATGAAAATGAAGTGCTGGATCAGTCTGTGGAAGGGGCGGCATGGGGCACCCATTCAAAGACCCAGATCTATGAATATAACGACCCAAATAAAAATGAGTTCATGATAGGAACCTATAATGTAGACAACAGGTCTAACCATTACAATTCCGAGATGGCCATCTTCTGCCAAGGCAGCCAAGAACTCTTCAATGAAGTAAAGGGCAACGTTGTTTCTAGAATGGATGAAGGCTATTTAATCCACGAGAACTTTACTGCCACTGATAAAAATGGCGACCGTGTGAGCGTCTTTGGAGCTGACAGAAGCAAACTGCCTAAGATGCTCTTGATGGCCTTGCCATCATGGCTTTTGAATCTTTTGCTCTAAAAAGGTTTTAAAATTACTGCTATAAAACATAAAAACATGGCGCTTGCAGGGTGTGCTCTGGTAAGCGCTATTTTCGCTCTACATTATGCAATTGCGCGTGAGATTCTTGATTCGGGCGTCTCCCCTTATGCCCTTTCCTCATGGAGGGGCATCGTTGGCGGAGCCCTCATACTCTTTTATTTTCGAAACAAACTCGAACTTAGGCATATCAAAACAAACTTTGTACCTCTTCTTCTTGTAGCGTTTTTAGGTTTTTTTATTAACCAGATTTTTTTCATGAAGGGCCTTCAACTGACAAGCACAGTAAATGTTGCGCTTCTGTCGAACACACTCCCTATAATCTCATTAATAATTGCATTAATCACAGAACAGGAAAGGGCCACACCTAAAAAGGTAACAGGTGTTATTATATCATTTTTACTTATCTGCTACCTGATTCTTCAGAAATCCAAGGCAACTAGCGTCGAGTTTATAAATCTTGGAAACACATTAATCCTTTTAAATGTTCTAGCATTTTGCGCAGCTTTTATCATTGGGAAAAGACTCTTAAATAAGGATTTTCCATTTGAGCTTTTGGCCGGAAAAATGCTTTTAGGTGGCGGACTTCTCATGCTTTTTATGGCCAAAGAAAGAATGGTGGACATTCCCACCTACTCCGCACTAGGCCTAAAAGAATTTCTTTATGTGACTTTCGAAATTCTTATCTCAACTTCTGTCGCCTATCTTTTAAATATCTGGACTCTTAAACACCTTGACGTCACCAAGGTAACATTTTTCATATACCTTCAACCTATAATTGCCTCACTAGCAACCTTCTTTATGCATGGGACAATCCCGGCCTTCCAGTCTTGGCTCATATACGCAGGAATCTTAATTAGCGGCCTTATGGTTCTTTCCTCGAAAACCGCTCAAGAGAATGTCTAGGCCCTGTCTATTGAAACAAAACGCATCAGGCGCTAACTTATACTCAAATTAAATTTCAAAGGAGCACTGTGAACATCGAAGATCTGAAAGAGTATATGACTGAGGACTTTCTCTTAACAATAGCAAGCAGCGCAATGCAGCTTGTTTTAGTTTTTATATTAGCAGTCGTCCTATTAAGGGTTGTAAAATTTGTCATTGATCGCTGGAAAGAAAGACTCACCGCTAAGAGGTCAGCGGCGCACCCAGATGAAACAGATATGGAGAAAGAGAAAAGGCTGGAGACAATAACCAATTTGGTGAAAAAAGGCCTCAATATCTTAGTCATATGCGTTGCCATACTTGTTGGCCTTCAAACCGTAGGTGTAAGTATTGGCCCACTTCTGGCCTCCGCAGGTGTTCTTGGTTTGGCCGTAGGTTTTGGAGCTCAAAACATGGTTCAAGATGTCATTTCTGGATTTTTTCTTCTATTTGAAGATCAAGTGCGCGAAGGAGATGTTGCAGTGATTAATGGCCAAGGCGGTTTGGTTGAACAGATCAATTTCAGAACTATCGTTCTAAGAGACATGTCTGGAACGGTTCATTACTTTAGAAATGGCTCTATCAACACAGTGGCGAACATGACTAAGGGTTGGTCCGCAATGGTCTTTGAAATTGGTGTGGCCTACAAAGAAGATCTTAATAAAGTAATGGACGTTATGAAGCAGTCCTTCGATAAGCTTAGATCCAATGATGAGTTTGGCCAAAAGATACTTGAAGATATTGAGATATTTGGACTTGATAGTTTTGGCGACTCTGCCCTTGTTATTAAAGCAAGAATAAAAACTACTCCACTTGAACAATGGGCAGTTGGAAGGGAGTACAGAAAAATTATTAAAGAAGACTTCGATAGAGAGAATATCGAAATACCTTTTCCTCATCAATCGATTTACTTTGGCGAAGCATCCGCTCCGTTCAATGTCTCGATAAACAAAGAGGCCTAATTAGATTCTCGCCTGTGCAATTTCATAGTTTATCTTATGAAGTAGATCTTTTGATTGCACAGGCTTTGCCAAGTGGTCATTGAAGCCAACCCTCTTGCATCTTTCGATATCCTCTTTCATATTGTGCGCGCTCAATGCGATAACAGGCGTTTGAATACCAGCTTTTCTTAGTTTCTCAGTGGCCTCAAATCCGTCCACACGCGGCATTTGCAAGTCCATCAAAATTAAATCGTAGTTTTTAATTTTTAATTTGTTTAGTGCTTCGAGGCCATCTTCGGCGAAATCCAAGTCACAATCAATGCTCTTTAAATAGAGTTTTATTAATGTTTGGTTCTCTATAATATCTTCAACCAGCAATATCTTTGCCCTTCTAAGATTGGGGTACTTCTCTTGGGAGGTTTGGGCCATTACCGCTCTCTCTGGGAGCCACAGTTCAAATATAGACCCTTTGCCAGGGACAGAGTTGACCAAGCTTAAATCTCCCCCAAGCGCTTTGGCCAGTCCCTTGGAAACCGCCAACCCCAGGCCGCCGCCTCCATGAGCTCTCGTCATAGATTCATCGGCCTGGGAGAAGGGGTCAAACACTCTTTTCCACTCCCCTGAGGGAATGCCAACGCCGGAGTCCAAGATTTTGAACGCCAACCGTTTATCTTTCGAATAATACACCTTGAGCAAAATCTTGCCTCGATCTGTGAACTTCACTGAATTTTGAAGGAGATTCATCAAAATTTGCTTTAACTTCTGTGGATCCGTTTTCAAGCTCTGAGTTTTTAAGGCCTTAAACTCCAGGCCTAACTCAATGTTTTTACCCATTGCGAGATCTCTTGCGTCTGATAGCACTTCCTCAATTAAAGGGTATAGGGCGAAGGTTTCTTCATGGGTTTTCACAGCGTTCGCTTCGACTTTACTCATTTCAAGAAGTCCTTCCACTAGTTTTTTTAAAGAATCACCATGGCTTTGAATACCCTCATAGAGCTCCCTCTTAGACTCCTCATCAAAGTCGTTGTTCTTCATTAATCCTGCGTACCCCATCACGATGTTAAGGGGTGTTTTGATTTCGTGGGATATGTTTGCTAAAAATTGAGATTTTGCAATTCTGGCCGCCTCGGCCTCCATTTTAAATTTTTTTATGGCCTCAGTGAGCTTAATTTGCTGAGTAAGATCTTTGATAAAAAGAGCGCATCCTGATCTGTTTGCGGGGCCTGAGAAATCAACCCATGGCCTCGCCCTAAGTAGAAGCTTCAGAGTTTCCCCAGTATTGGACCTGAAACAGGTTTTAAAACGAACCTCTCTACCCTCACCTATGCTTAGGTTTACAGCGTTCAAGAGTTTGCGAGACTCATTTTCATCAAAGAGACTAAAGAAGTTTAGATCATTAAATCTTGGAACTTCAAAGAGCTCATCTGCGGCGGGATTTGCATCGCACACCTCGCCAGTGTTTTCGATAATGACAATAGGTTCGTTAACACTTTCGAAAACACCTTGGTGTTGAAGAGGCACTCTGTTTTGAGGTATTAAAAAATTTTGTTTCATAAGCCTACTCTTACTTTTTCCAACTTTAGAAAAATTTCAGTAGTGCTTATTACATTAAAGGTTTGGGCGCTATGCTTTGATGCTTGACATCAAATAGACAAGAATTATTTATATTGTTAGCTAATCAATATTCAACTCATCCAAATAATACTTCATTCTTTTTGAGTCATCTTTAAGTCTTTTTATCTGTTTTTGAATATTTTCGGCCAACTCCATAGGACTGTCTAAATAACTGGATGTGAAATCCCATGGCCTTGAGTGTGCGTGAATGTAGTCTTCCTCAAGATCTTCGTCCTCAAATAGATCGTCCAACTCACCTTCAGCGAGTAGCTGTGCCAGAGGGTCGTCTTCTAGCTCTTCTGGAAAGTTCTTGCTTGCTGGATGGGAAATCTCATTAGGAGTCTCCCCAAAGCTCACTTTTATCACATTTTCATCTTCAACTGTTGTAGCGTTCTTCATCTTAAATTGCTTCTCCATTAAGTTTAATTCCAGGCAAGCCTGAGTTCTTAATAATGTTAAACAATTCTCTAACGCAGCGCCACCTTCAAACGTTTTGAGTGTAAATATTATCCTTATGAAAAATTAATAATCACTAAATATTTTTAATTGTTCAGAAAATACTTAAACTTTAGCCTCTGCATACTTAATTTCCGGCTCAATACTCCGATAAACTTTATGGCGGTAATAAATTATGTTGTACAGTTACAACCCTAAAGACAAAGAAAACATTCCTACAATCTTATGGCTCTCTGTGGTCTTCATAGGAGTCGTATGGACGGCCGTGGAAGCTCCTCTAAGCTTTGTGCTGGAGTACACACCCACAACCACAAATTTGGTCATGGATGGACTTTTAAGTCTTATATTTACAGTCGACCTCATCCTTAGGCTAAAAGGTAATTTAAAACTTCCTGAGAACCTTAAATGGGACTCTCCAGAAATAGATGAGCCAAGGCCATATTTAAAGTCGATATGGTTTCCATTGGATATAGTTACTTCTCTACCATTGGATATAATCGCCCACTTTCTTGCCCCAGGGCTTCCCTTGGGGGTATTCGGAGCTTTAAGGCTTGCAAGGCTTGCTAGGCTTGGACGGGCGCGGGATCTTGCAGGGCTTATGGATCATCTACCAAAGTCGCTAAGGGCAGTAATCTTCATTACAGGAATCTTTTTGGCCATCCACTTTATATCTTGCGGATGGATGCTTCTAAACCCAAGAACAGACTTAGACCCAGTGTCTTATTACAATATTTCTCTTTATTGGACGATCACCACTCTCACCACTGTGGGCTATGGAGATATTGTCCCTCAGACCAATATGGCAAGAATCTTTACAATGGGAGTAATGCTAATAGGTGTTGCCACCTATGGTGTGATTATTGGTAATTTCTCCAGAATGATCATGTTGGCCGACAGGTACAGAGAAGAAAGAAAAGAAAAAATGGCCGGACTCAACCAGTTTTTAAAGTTTTACAACATCCCTGCCAGTCTACAAAGGCAGGTTTTTTCTTTTTACAACCACCTGATAACGCAAAACATTTCCGAGCAGGATACAAGAATCATTAATGAGCTGCCACAGGCCCTTCAAAACGAGCTTGCTGTATATATGAAAATAAAGCTCATTAAAAATGTTCACATATTTAAAGAGTGCTCCACTCCATGTTTGAAAATGATTGCTCAAAAGCTTGAGCAAACTTATCTTTCTCCTCACGAGTACATCGTAAAAAAAGGTGAAGTGGGAGAAGAGATGTTCATTATAGGACATGGAGAGGTGGAGGTCTCCATGGGAGAGAAAGTCATTGCACAGCTAAAGGCCGGCCAGTTCTTTGGTGAAATAGCGCTTTTAGAGGACACAATCCGCTCGGCAGATGTCATGGCCAAAGCATACTGCGACCTCTACACCTTCAAAAAGAAAGACTTTTTAGAGGTTGTTGCCAAGTATCCCGACCTTGGTGAAAAGTTCAAGGAAACCTACAATAAGAGAAAAGGCGACCGCGTTGACCTAAACAATGCGGCCTAGACAATTTTTCCCGGCCCAAACATTTATTTTTTGTTTATGGCAAAATAAATTCATGAAACCGAACTGCTCAAAATGCAAACATTACTACATTACTTTTAATCAAGATGTGCCACGAGGCTGCAGGGCCTATGGCATTCAGAGCGCTTCTTCTCCGCTGCAGGTTATTAGAAATGCAAACAGTGGACAGGACTGTCTTGGCTTTGAGCTCAAAGACAGAGAGAAAGAAAAAAAGAAAAAAGACTTAAATGATCCAAGGTACTGGGAGGCCTAGGCCTTCTGTTCAAACAATGTTGGCCCAGTCTTATGAATAACGCCGCCACCCAGGCAAATTTCCCCGTCATAAAAAACCACTGATTGCCTAAGAGCAATTGCTCTTTGAGGGACCTCAAACTCTACTCGGTAAAGATCGCCTTCCTTATAGACCGTACAGTCTTGATCTGGTTGTCTATATCTAGCTTTGGCCTTACATTTAATTGGAAAGTTAGGTTCGTCACCCACCCAGCTAGGCTCGTTAAACCACAGTGTTTGGGAGTAAAGAGCAGGATGTTTTTCACCCTCAACCACATAGACGGTATTAGTTTCCACGTCTTTTCCGGCAACAAACCAAGGACCGCCTGGACCGCCGATCCCAAGGCCTTTTCTTTGGCCGATTGTATAAAAGCAGTATCCGGAGTGTGCGCCCATTTTTTGATTGTTTTCTAGATTAACAAATTCGCCGGCCTGAGACTTAATATAGTTCGATAGAAACTCTTTGAAGTTTCGCTCACCGATAAAACATATTCCAGTGCTGTCTTTCTTAGCGCTGGTCGCCAGTTCAAAGTCCGCCGCGATCTCTCTAACCACCTTTTTAGGAAGATCTCCAACAGGAAAGAGCACTTCATCAAGCACTTTCTCTTGCATGGTATAAAGGAAGTAGGTTTGGTCTTTACCTTTATCCACACCTTTAACTAAACAGGAGCGTCCACCTTCCACAACCTTTCTGCAGTAGTGGCCAGTGGCAAGATAATCAGCGCCAAGCTCTTTGGCCTTCTGGAAAAATACGTTAAATTTGATTTCTTTATTGCAAAGGATGTCGGGATTCGGCGTATGTCCTTCTTTATACTCTTCTAAAAAGTTTGAGAAGACCTTGTCCCAGTACTCTTTGGTAAAGTCCACAGAGTAATAAGGGACGTCAATTTTCTCACAAACCTTGATCACGTCCTTAAAATCTTCCTCAGCGGCACAGACTCCATTCTCATCGTTTTCTTCCCAGTTTCTCATGAAAAGACCAAAAGTGTTGTAGCCTTGAAGTTTCAAAACAAGCACGCTCACAGAGGAATCCACTCCCCCGCTCATGCCGCAGATTACTGTCTTGTTTTGATTATGTTTGTACTGTTCAAGCGTCAGCTCGATACCGTACTTTTCAAGCTTCTTCTTAGATTGTTCAAAGTCCATGGCCTTTTATACTCGCCAGGAACAGGGATTACAAGGTTTTGGTAAAGAATTTAGCGATTTAGAATCTAAATAAGGTCGGTGCGGCCTTAGGTTGATCTTCATCAACTTCTTCGTCTTCAAAGCTTTCCACACGGTTTAAAAGCTCAAAGTCCCCTCTTACTCCGAGAAGCCCCCAACCTACGACCTTACTGTTGTTTGAAGCGCTTTCATAGAGAACGATGGATTCATTTTCAACCAATGGATAAACAGGTTCATGAAATTCTAGAAAGGCGGATTCGTTATTTTTAAAGAATAGATCAGCTTTAGAAAACTTTTTGGAATATTTGAATTTAACAAAACACTGCATTGGTCTGGAGCGGTCAAGGCCTTCCATTGTGTTAAGCCTGGAGAGCTGCACACCAGAAAACTTTAACCTTGAAGGCCTTCCAATAAGCAGGGAGGCTGTGGGATAATCAAAGGCCACCACCTCTAATTCTTTGTCAATATGACTTGCGCCTTTCAAGAAAGGCTCTTTTTCAGTAATGTAGTGGTTGGCCATTCCTTCGTGTTCACCAATGGTGGTACCAGTTTCAACATTTATGGCATTTCCTGGCCTTTTAAGAGACTTTGGCACCCTGTCGCCTATAACCTTTTTTGAGGCCTTTCTAGACTGGAAGCAAAACCCATCCAAAGGGATAGAGTTTGCCACAGGCAGCGCAAAGTGCTTCACATATTTTAAAACTTCCTTCTTGCTTAACTCACCAAGGGGCAGAAGTAGCTTTTCCAAAACATAATTGGGCGTGCCGGCCAAAAGAAAAGATTGATCCGAACTCTCCTCACCAGATGAGCAGAGGTAGTAATTCTTTGAGCGAAGGTTTATTCTTACCTTTGCATAGTGCCCAGTTGCAATAAAGTCAGCGCCCAATTCCTCCATTTTACTATGGAGAATCTTCATTCTTGCTCTAGCACAGTCAAAACATGAGCTATTGGCCTTTCCTAAAAGCTTATTTGAAACAAGCTTGTCCAAGACCTCTTCTTCAAATCTGGGACGAGCATTTGTGGCATAAAATGGGATATTTAAGAACTTACAGAGCTTTTGAACCTGGTCTAGATCATTTATGTGGCATGCTGGCAGGTACTTGTCCTTTTCAACAATGTCTTCGCTTACAGTGACGATAGAAAGCCCAATAACCTGCATGCCCTGCTTTTTAAGCAGAAACGCTGCCATGGCGGAATCCATCCTTCCGGTCATTCCCACGACGACCTTCTTACCTGTCAAATCTGATCGACTATCCATAAAATTATTTGCTCCAGATATATTATGCCTTAAAGCCCGCACTCAAGGAAATGGGAAAATATGACGACAAGTATCACAATGACTGATTTAAAAGTTCTACATTCACCAGAGATATACTTGTTCAATTCAGAGCAAAAATCATTCAGCGCTAACGTGCTTAAGGACTTTATTTACTATATTAAGTTCACAGGAAAGAAAGGACTCATCAACTTTTCCTTTTCATCCGCTGAGGATGGACTTCATCAGAATCTAAGCATTAAAGACAACTACATACTGGACGCGGTTCCAACCTCGTTGATCAAAAACAGTGAAGACAACTTCAGGCATACGTCTGACAACCTAAAAAATCCTCACCTTAAAGACTTAATTAAGGAAACTGACTGTATAAACAGAATAGTTAAAGACCTCACATGCGAAGAGAAAAAGCTTGTAGGGATCGTGAAAACAATTCTTTCCGCATCCGAATACATTTTCATGGATTCCCCAGACAGGCTTATTTGCAATGACACTCTCAAGCTGGTGAAGGCAGCATTGGAATTTGAAAGCTCGCATAACAATAGAAAGGTATTTCTTAGTCCTGCAACCAAGGAAAAGTGGCTAGACATTGCCACCCATTGGGTATGCAAAAAAGAAAATGGTAGTTTCTCTAAATGCAGAAATCAACTTCAAGCAAGTCCATTAACTCCACAAAAGAAATTCCCATATTTAAAGAAGGCCAGTTAACTTTTTAGGTCTGAATCTTTACCACCCAAAATCCACAGTTTTGTCAGGTCTCACTTGTATTGGCGAAAATCCCTCTGAGTCTCTAAGATACAAGCTCCCCTCATGATTACTTATTGTTTGAAAGGAATTTTCAACACTCTGCTTTTCAATCAAGGCCGGAGTGCTAGCATTCCCAACGTCGAAAATAGATATACTTCCGTCATTAGTAGGAGTAATCATAACGTCATCAATTATAGTGCTATAGCGAAACTTCTCTCCGGATGAACCAGAGTAAGTAAAAACAGTTGAAGCAGATAAAGGTGAGGAAACATCCAAAATCTCAAACCCATCGCTATTGTTAAAAACATAAAGGAATCCATCCTTTGTGGCAATGTCCCTTGTTTCCGTAGGTGGAGAATAAACCTTCGTGTATGTTAGCAAGTTCAAATCAGAAGTATCAATATAGTAAATTCCATCATTTTTATAAGCAAAAGCATCCCCATTTATGTGGGCCCCACCTTTTACTCCATACTCTTTCTGAGTGCTTATGATAGTAGGTGAGCTTGGGTTTGTGACATCATAAAGATGCAATCCTCCATAGCTGAAGCAGTAATAAGTACTTCCTTCTTGACCACTATTTTCATCACAACTGAACAGCCTAAACCCTCTTGTGACCTCAACAGGGTTTGTGGGGTTGGAAACATCTAAAACGATTCCTCCAGCCTCTGTTTCTAATAAAAGGGTATCACCAGGGCCTTTTCCAATCGAATAAGTACTATTATTTGAAGTTTTCATGCTTTTAATGAACTCTCCCCCCAATCCATTAGACACATCCCAAATATGTAAATTACCAAAGTCATTAACGACATAGTAATATCCATTTTTATAAACGGTGCCCTCTACATAATCTGCAAATCCTTCTTGAATATATGCAACTTCGACTACACTCTCCTTATCTGAGATATCTAGGATGTGTAGTTCACTACTACTTGTGACATAGGCCGTGTTGCCATCAATAAAGATAGTTCCATAACTTCCATCCGTGAGATGATTAAATCCACCCAACGATTTAATAACTTTATCATTTGAAAAATCCCAAAACTCTATCCCTTGCCTGTTCGATATAGTGGTCAACATGGTCCCACTAAGTTCTACATCATAAAAATCTCCCCACCAGTTTTCTATATTGTTAACTAAATGTGGAGAGCTAGGATTTGCAATATTCACGATAGTCAAACCATCTGAATCTTCTCTGAAGAATAAATGGTCACCTCTTTGCCACATCCTCCATGCATCGCTTTTCATATATGATTTCCTTGTTGTTGGAACAAGAACAGGGTTGGACTTATCAGAGATGTCGTAGACCACAACAGGATCTCTCTCTTTACCTATATAGGCATAGTTTCCCTTAACCTTAACACCAATTTCTTGATGTGTTGAATACCCAGGCTGAGTCATACTGGTTGAGCTTATCAAGGAGGGAGATAATGGAGAGGATATATCATAAATATCTAAAGTCGTTGGATTCGTGTCGGAGCTAATGGTATAAAGGTGATCATCCAAAATCTGGCTTGCTCCCCTAATTTCAAAACGTCCTGTAATTTGAGACGCCTGAACTGGATTGTCAGGGTCAGACACATCTATTATTAATAAGTCGTCAACAGTCCATCTCGTTACAAAAACGTAACCGTTATAAAACTCTAGAAATGTAGGCCTTCCACCCAAGTCCAATGAGCCTCTGAGAACAGGGTTTGTGCTAGTGCTAACGTCAAACACATGTAAGAAATCGTTTCTGGTGGCTACGTACAGGAAATTTCCACTTTTAACACTGTATTCCGGATTGGTGGTAGGCAAACTTGCTTTGGACAGGGCCAAGACACTTTGCTTGTCCGCAACATCTAGTACTGAAACCCCTGAACCATCAGCTACATATAGATAATTATTTTCATATGAAAGGTCTTGAACCGAACCATTTGTATTGTAAGACCCCAGATGAACGGGATTTACTGGATCTGAAATGTCATATAAGAAAACACCTCTCTCCTCTGCGCTCACGTATAAAACATCATCACTCGCTACACTTACCCTATCAAGGTATTGATAATCCAAATCTAAGTCGGCTATTGTTGCAGGAGTGCCCGGAGTCGCTATATCAACGAATTCAAACTCACTCTCACCATCTAAAACCAGGACATCCCCGTTTAGGGAAAGCCCATAAACATAGCCAACCGTGCTTGCATATGTGGTGACAAGGCCAGGCGTTGAAGGATTTGATACGTCTAATACAACTAAACCGTTGCCAAAGTCCGCAATAAGTAGATGGCCGTTATAAAAAGCTATATCCTTTGCGCGACCAACAGTATCAAAACTTGAAAGAAGAGTGGGCGCCGCAGGGTTTGATATATCAACAATCAACACTCCAGAGTCATCAGCAGCAATATAAGCGGTCGTCCCATCAGCAGTCATTTTGATTGGTGTCACGGCCCCTAAGTCTAGACTTCCCACCAGTACAGGGTTGCTAAAATTAGATACGTCGTAAATATAAAGGCCGGTTCCAGAGATAAACAGGGCTTGGCCATTTTGTTCTACAATAGCTTTTACCTGACTTTGAAAAGTAATGGTTGAAAGAGTTTGAGGACTTGATGGAGTGGTGACATCAATTAGCTTAATGAGCTTGGACCCAGCGTAGAGGTGATTCCCTCTAACATGAACGAGGTCTGCCTTATCCAAATTGTGATTAAACCTATTTTGTCCCACCCTTGTACTGGTGTTTCCTGGATCTCCACTTTGAGATAACTCAGCAACTCCTTTCGCGCGCTTGCTGCAACCACTAAAACCTAAGAGCAACAAAGCTAAAAAAAATAAACGTGAGCATTCACTTAGTTGTGCCAAAACAGACTCCAATTAAACAAGGTCTTTAAAGACCAATTATACGCTTAACTACTAAGGAGTTATAAACCTTAGAGATATCGCACTAACCTTATCGACAATTGGTCTTATTTCATTAGTTTCGCCAAGAAAAATTGGCACATAGAAGATTTAGTTTTTTACAGCACAGTTTACTTTGAAGCCTTTGCCAGTGAACTTGTTCATGGCCTTGACTCTAACCTGAAGAACTCGATCCTCAAAAACAATATCAAAACTTGAAGTTTCAGGACGATTAATAAGTTCTTTGAGTTGCAACTCTCCCATTGAATTTTCAGGATCATTCTCAACTCTGTGACATTCTAGTTTGTATGAATCATTGGTATTCTTATAAAAGGTGGTGGCCTGAACCATATCAGACCTTGAGTACCCTATTAAAGGCAAAAGAGACTTCTTAAATAGCTCAGAGTCGGATTTATTTAGATCGTTTAGAATTTCAAAAAGAAAATTGCTTACGTCATACAGACTTTTCAAAAATACGGTTCTTAGTTCGGGAGACAGCTCCCCTGGAAGCTCTGAAAAACCACTTTCTTTCCACTCTTCGAAGGTTTCACTGGGGGCAACTCCGGCCTTCTCACATAGCTCAAATGCCATCTCTTGGTAGCGCTTGTCAAAGTATTCGCTAAATTTTGCTTGAGCCTGGTCAACTCCCTCACAATTTGAAAAATATTTGCCTAAAAAGCTTTTTATTCCAGCACTCTTAGTGTTTACAAAAGCTCCGGCCTTGGAAAGCTTTACACTGACATAGGCATTGGCATTGTTATCCAATTTTAATAGAAGGTCGGCCTCTCCCATCTGGTGCTCTTTATCAGATGCATTGGTTTTTCCCACGATTGAAACTTCTTTTATTTTGGAGTTAAAGGCCTTTTGCAACTGTCCACCTAGACCTTGAGCAAGGCCTGGCAGGTCTTGGAGGAGCCAGGGATAGTATTCACGAATGAAGGCCTCTTGTTGAGAGAGCATAGAGAAAAAGTCCTCTCTCAAGTTGCCCATGAACTGAGACTCAATTCCATTTAGACGCGCGAGATGGTGGCCTGTTAAAAACTCATACAAGTTTCCTTTGTATTCATTGAGAAGGGCCTCTGTTCTTTTTGAAGCTGACATTTAGGCTAGTTGCTCCAGTGAGCTTCTTCCAAAGAGTCTTCTTTTTCTGGAAGTCCCTTTAAAAGTCGTGGAGAGCTTTGAATTAGCACTTCAAAAGAAACCCTGTTTGAGTACTTGCTGATCTGAGATATGGAAGAATAGGTCAAGTACTGATCATCGTGCTTAGGACTGTTTGGGATCATCTCTTTATGATATTGATTTGCGGTTATATCGTGTAAAAGAGCGCTTAACGCCGCGTCTCCAGCACCATTAGTGTTTTTAATTGCAACTGGGCCACCCTTGAATGGATTAACATGGGTATAAATTTTTACAGGCTCTGAACAGATGCTTTTTCTCATTGCGCGAGAATACTCAAATGCGTTGTAGTTAACAATGGACTTTGTTACCAAAGGATCTTTTGTGGCCCTTAGGTTCTTTTTGTCACAATATCCACCAACATAAAGACCTCTGCTTCCTGCTGTTAGCAGACACATGTCTACCGACTCTAATATTTGTTCTAATGCAAGAAGAGGATCTTCGATTCCAGTAAAGGCCATTGCCTCCTCTTGGTTCATGGCCAAGATTGTGGCGTGTTTTTTAGAGAACTCTTTTAGAAACTCTAGCTTTTCTTCAACCAGACTGCTTGTGCCTAGTGAAAGCACAACAGGAACGTTGTTTTCTTTGGCCACTTCACAGGCCTTAACTGTGGCATTGTAGATGCTTTCTTCCTGCCCTCTAAGGGTGTAAGCGGACAATAAGAGGGCGCATGATTTTTTTATTACTTCTTCAGGAATGTACTCCTCTGTCAAATCATCCATGCAGCCTTTGCTAATTGCAAAGGTTCTTTCATAGTCGGGAGTGATAAAGCACAGGGCCCTACCCATTGGTTTTTCGCTTGGTTGCAGGTAGCTCATATCCACAAGCCCAGAAGTTTTAGAAAGATATTTAAATGCGTAATCCCCAACTTCTATTTGCCTTTTAATTGCCCCTAATGCGTAACAATTGGCGTCGCTTAAAACTGCAAAGTTGTGAAGAGTGTTTCCAACAGCTCCACCAGGGAACTCCCCTCTAATTTTGTTATTATCTCTTGACCACTGATAAACTTCCTCAGCGATGTCATCAGGGATTAAGAAAGATTGCCCTTTTGGAAAATCGTATTTTTCAAGAAACGAGTCATCAACTTCGATTTCAATATCAACTAGAAGCTGATCAATCCCCACAACATAAACATCTCTTGAAAGAAGTTTGGGTTCAGCAATATCGCTTCTCCCTTTTTCAGTAACAGGAAAGTAGTGTTTTTTGTCCCGACGGCCAGGAAATTTCATGGAGACTCCATACGTATGCGAGCCCATTGGGTCGCGCTTAAGATGATTTTTGCAAATTAAAATAGCACGGTCCTTCAAACCTCGCCAGATTTATGGTAGTTTTTTCACATGAATGTCTTTGAAAAACAGAAACTTGCAGACCAAAACCAGATCTTTAACTATTACCCTCCAAAAAACAAATACATTGGAGCGGTTTCAATACCTCACTCCGGTGAAGTTATTCCTGATGAATTTAAGGATTACCTCACAGAGGACCTAAGTGCTCTAAATCAAGATGTGGACACTGCGGTTCACAAGCTCATAGACATTGAAAAGCTAAATGAAGAGGGAATTGCCGTTATCAAGGCCAATATTCATAGGACCTGTGTTGACTTAAACCGTCCAAAGGAGACGGCAGCGCTCAATTGGAAGAAGAACTCCCATGGTGTTGAGATAGTAAGAAAAGAGCTCAGCGAAGAAACAAGAGCGTTTTTAACCCAAAAGTATTATGCCCCTTACTACGAAATGCTTAAGGCACTGATTAATGAACTAAAAAGAAACCATCCGCGCCCTTCTTTTATTGATCTCCATTCCATGCCGTCCTCTCCGACCGCTTACCATTTAGAGATCAACCCTAAACAAGAAATGGAAAGGCCTGATTTTTGCGTTTCAGACATAGAGGGCAAGTCTTGCGAAAAAGCTTTTATCGACTTTGTTTGTGAAAAGCTCTCTCCTCACTATCCTAAGGTATACCAAAACAACCCATATTTTGGCGGACACGTTACTAGACACGTGGATGCAACCTTCCCTGAAACCAACAACATTCAAATAGAAATCAAGCGTGGGATCTATCTAGATGAGCCAAAGAGAACATTGGACGAGTCACTTGCAGGCAAGCTTCGTCCAGTTTTAACCTCTGCGCTGGTTGAAACATTTCAAAGGTTTGCATAAAGTAACCACCTATTTACACGTTTTTACATAAGTGCTTTTCCTTTTTGATTCATTGGTGTACAAGCCTCCTTATAAAAACCAAATAAGGAGAATATATGAAATCTTTGTGCGCTTTAGTTTTAATAATGATGAGCTCAACTGCTTTTTCTGATGTAAGAGTTGTTGACTCTAGAGAAGCTGTAGTTGAAGTAACTGGTACAGCAGCGAAAGTACTTAAAGAAACAATCGTTAAAGGCTATGTAAAAACAACTGCTGACACTCTAGAAATTGAAATGAAGACCCAAGGCAGTGACAGATTCCACAGCAGGCCATATGTTTCTGGCTCTATTGTTTGTGAGCGAGCTGTTGATTCTTGTGTTGTTGATGGTTCTAGTCTTGTTGTAAGCCAAGGAAACAATTGGCATGACCTTGACAACAGATCTTTTGTTCAAGTTTACGGACTTGGAACTCTTAAGGATCTAGACACTGCTGGCTACTTCAAGTGTCAAGCATACTACAACAATGTATCTTGTGAATTTGACTTCTAAGTAAACACTATAAAAAAGGCCAGCTCTATTGCTGGCCTTTTGCTTAATCCATAATCATTCTATTTTCTTTGATTCTTTTAACTTTCTTTGACTCTCTCACTCTTTCCTTATACCGCTCCTCTTGAGACAAGTTTCGGGTCTGAGGCCGATCATCTATCTTTTTATTTTTCACTTTTCTTATTTCTCTGGCCCTTTCCAGCTCAATATTTCTTTTAAGAAGAATCTCCGGGTCAACTTTCAGGTCTTCAACAAGTTTGTTCGTAAAGACCTTGCCATACTTTTTGGATGCAAATTCATAGAGAGGTTTAAGCTGTTTTTGATTGTCCTCGCCTCTTTCCAGCCAAAAGATCATTTGCTTTAGATACTCTCTGTTTTCAAGGTCATGACTAAAAGCGGACATAAGGTAGAACATGCCTTCATGATCCACCTTCTTATTAAAAGGCAACGCTTTAAACTCCTTGTATAGGATAGAGGCCAATGATTTTGAACCTGGTCGAAATTCAATATCTCTTAAAAACTTATATCTTAGAACATTGGAGTCCCTGTTGTTCTCTTCAGTCAGTATCAGATAGCTATAGATCACACCTCTTGCCCTGGTCATGACAAGCTCTGTAATGTAGTCCTTGTTTTTAGACTCAAGACGAACAATACCGGTGCTGTCATTCAGCGCTCCAAAAGAAATCATGTTTCCAGGAAACAATTTAAGCCTTAGCTGAAGCAAGTATAGGTTATAGGCCATTTCAGAGAATGGGATGTTCCAGTCACCTAGTTGCTTTGTGAACATATCCATCCAAACCTCTTCAGGGGTTTTACTTTTGAGTATATTTGCCACAATGGGTAGTTTAAAAAGCTCTTGGGAGCGAAGCTCTGAGTTCATAACGGCATTGGATACAAAAAATATTTTCGAAATTTTTCTAAGCCCTGTCCCGTAAACGGTCATTCCCAGCCTTGTCTTCTTTGTCTGTTTATTAAAATTCAAGATTGGCGCTACAAAGTAAAAAGGATTCCTTACTGGCAATGGAACCAGAGTGTCCTTCATTTGAAATTTCTGCCAAAGATCATCATTGCCGATATTAGGCTCTTCCAGCTCAACCCTTTCTGGCGACAACACTTTAGGGTCAAAGTCAGAGACATGATACCAGCGGGACTTGTACTCCCCCTTAATTGTCTTGCTGTAGAAATAATACGGAAAGGCAAAAGCTACCGCCCCTGCAGCCAACAATACCGAGAAAAATAAAGTGGTTAGGATAATAATCTTTTTCATATGACCTTATTATGTGACTCTTCATCGGCTTTTGAAAAATTTAATTAAATTTCTATTATATTGCTCCGATAAGGATTTTGGAGGATCTATGAAAACACTATTTTTTGCTTCTTTATTCTTGGCCTTCGCGTGCGATGCCCCTAAACAAACTAGGTACCCGACCACTCCAACCTACAACAGCGGTGTTGGCTCGGTCGACGGTGTTTTTACCGATGGCGGCACAAGTCAAGATGAATCAAGCGATGATCCTTACCAAGATCCTTCTGATCCCGCTACCCCTTCAAGGCCAGGCTTTGAAAACTGCAATTTAGGACATAGATATGATGGTGGATCCATTGGAAGCTTTGGTGTGTGTCAAAGCACGCAAGACGAAAGAGTCTTTGCAACAAGCTTTGCCCAGGCCGATGCAAGCGTAGGAACCTGCTTTGTTCCAATGCACCTATATTATGACCAGTATCAAAGAGCTGTGTCTTACAATGTTGGCAGGGCCGAGTGTGTCCACAACCAAGCAAACACAACTTACTACCCAGTTTTATATAAAAACCAAAACAAACAAATAAATGCTGTAATGGTTATTAAGTATTCAAGCTTGAATCCATTCATGCAGTGTCTAAATGCAAAATCAGACTACATCAATGGTCATCCAGGGTGTATGTATGATCAAAACTGCATAAATGCCGCTCAACAGTACGCATCTATGGTTTGCACCTCATTTACAGATAACCACAGCAATCATTACAAGCAGGTCAGTTTTTAATTTTTAATGATATCTGAGTAACGCTCACCTATCGCGTACTCTTTATACAAGGCCTGATCCGTAGATGGAAATCCAATTACTGGAAGCAAGGCTTCTTGATTATCGAGTTCTTTTATAGGAACAGAAATACACACCACAACGTAATAAAAAACTTGTCCGCTTACCTTGAAGCTTTTGATGTAGGTTCTAATTTTATCACCTGCCTCATCTTCCCTCGTAAAAATCTCATCAGGATCTTCCAAGCTTTTGGAGGTGTATTCATCATATTCAGTAAACCTCTCAAAAGGAATGTCTTCATCGCTTCTGATTTGAAGAAGATTGGCAAGATATTCGCTTTTTTTAAGTTCCAAACTCTCCATAACCTCTGGTGGCAGTTTGATTTCGTCCTCTTTTAAAGCTTCTTCCTCTTCTTCGGCCGGTTTACTCTTCACAAGCTCTGATGGGTCCAATAGACTTTGCTCTCTATAACTTTCAACCAAATTCTCATTCTTAGTCAGGCATTTAAAATATACAAATGAAGGCTCATTATCGAAATAACTGCAGACAACGATGTAAGTGAATGGATTTTTTTCTTTATTAACCCTAGCGATGTGGGTGTAGAACTCCTCGCCAATGCCATTTTTTGCAATCCAAACTTCATCTGGCGAATATAAGGCCTTTTGAAAATATTCGTGGTTTTGATACATGGGAGCAAGCCCTTCATCGAGTTCGGCACCAACACTTTCTCTTCTCTCAATCTCTTCTCTTTCAAAACTTTCCATATGAGGAGCGTGATAATCCATGATGCACTTTTCCGAACAAAATGGTCTACTACTAGACTGGTCTACAAATAATGCTTTATCCCCATGTGCAATGGTTTTTCTACATTCACTACATAATATTAACTTCTTAGACACTTTGGATCTCCTTAGCTCTGACCTTCAAAAGTTTATCATGATCTCAGGATCGGAAAAAATTAATCTCAATTATGCAATTTGCGGAAAATTACTCCTTCTGCAACGAAACCCCTTCCCTGTGTAAAATAGACAGGAGGAGATTATTAATGACAAATACCGAAAGCAACTCAATCAAAAATTACATCAACATGGCCAAAACTGGGCACTACCCTCTATTTTTCACAGAATGGTTGGAGGGGCCACTGCAAACGTCCCAGGCATTAACTTATAGAAACGCCAAAAAGAATGTAGACCAAGTATTTGACAAGCTTTCAAAACATAGAACAATAGAAAGAAAGAAAACCATGATGGAAAGCTTCTCAGAGGAAGAAAGAGCTGAGTTTATCCAGTCATTTTTTAAAATGGTGGAAAGAGATATTCTTCAGGATCTTAAAACCCTTCACTAATGATTAAAATAGTAGGACTACTCTCCCTATTCACATTATCAAGCATGGCCGAATACAGGGCATATCAATATGTCATAACCCAAAAGGTGGATATAGAAGACCAGCCGGCCTCATCCGTGGTAATTTCCACGTTGGATCCAACTACTTACAAAACCTATAACGGCGGCGGCTCCATGATAGCAGTTGACCTATTAAGGACTTGGATTTGTCCAGGCCACACAGGAAAAAGAAGCATTTGTCCTAGCCCTTATGCTCAGCTTCCAGCGGAGATTCTTCAATGACTAAAATAGATCATAACTCTGCCCTTTCCACACATAGAAAGAACATGAAAGCTTTAAAAGAGAAGCATCAAAATGAGCTTGAAAAAGTCCGCATCAACCATAAGAAGCAGAAAAATCAACTTGAGCTAAACCAGGCCCAAGAACTGATCACAAAAAGAAGCGAAGGACATAGAAAGCTAATTGATCTCACCCACCGTCAGGAAAAAACCCTTGAGAAGCTCAAAGAGAGCATGGAAAAGACAAAGAAGACGGCCGTCAAAAGAGAGGCTGACACCTTAGATTCAATTGATAAGAATATTAAAAACCAAAGACTTCAACATCACGAAAAGCTTCAAACCGAGCGAACTAAACATGAAATGGTGATGGATGAGCTCCATCAAAAGGCCCAAATCGAGCTAAATCGCTTGCAAAGAGAGATCAACAGTAAAAAACAAGAGCTTACTCAGGCCTCAAAATTCGAAATGGGACAGGTCGAGGCGCTAGGCGAAAAAAAGCTGAGTATGACTAAGAAGTCATACCTTAATAAAAAGTACGCAAGCGAAGACAAATATCAAAGAGCTCTTTCAAAACAGAAAGAAAATTATCAAAATTTAATTACCAAAGAAGAAAGAAAGTTCCAGGCAGAGATTTTAAGCAAAACTAAGAACTTTCAAAATGAAATCAAAAGAATCAAATCGGATGGCACAATAAAGAATCAAAAAACCCAGGCCTTATTCGAGAAGAAGTTTCAAGAGCTTCAAAAAAACAATGAAAAGCTTTTAAAGAAACTGATCGCCAAAAAAAGCGAGATCATCCAAAACCTAAGAAATGAGGTTTTAGAGACACATAAATTAGACTCTCAAAAGGTTGGAGATCCATTCTATGCAGTTACCGGTTTAGACCCTATCGTTGAAAAAGGTCCTGATCATTACTTAATCCACCTTGAAGTTTCTGAGGAAAATGCATCTGAAGTGGAGTTAAACGGTCACAAGAGAGATATCACACTTTCATTAAACAGAAGATTTGAAAATACAACTAAGGAAGATGGCGGCCAGGAAAAACTAAAAAGAGTGGAGACTTTAACGAGAAGTTTTTCAGTAGATCAAATCATCAATGAGAATGAGATTGAAAAGAGTTACAATGACGGAATGCTTACTTTCAAGGTAATGCTGGCCTAATAATCAATTGAGAAACTGTCAAAAGTGTATTCACCGATTTCAAGATAGGTTTCTTCTATTTCACGAACCTCGGATCTAGAACTTCCAGCAACAGCAAAGCGTCTCAAATCCTTTAAGGCCTCAATATCACCTTGCCCTACAATTTCCACGGTGCCATTAGGTTTGTTTTTCACATAGCCACGCACCATGATTTGATTCTGTTCCAAGTGGTTTAAAATGCTGTATCTATAGCCAACACCCTGAACTCTTCCATGAATTGTCAATCTCATCTCTAACATCATTCCTCCATCTTATTAAAAATATAACATGAAAAAACACGAAAAACTGATAAAATTCGTTTATGAAAAGGCCTTATCTAGTTAGTTTCACTGCAGTAGACTCCGATGACCGCATATCGGTAAAAGCGGCGGTTACAGATTCCAAAACACCTCTAGTGGAAAAAAGGACCGGGCATAAGGTGAAACCGACCTCCCCTATTCAGAGTATAGGACTTATCTACTCGGATGAATATAGGATTAAAGTAGAGGGACTAGGCCATGGCCAAAACGTAGTTTTTTCCAAAGAGTATGAATCTGACAGGTTCGGACTCTTTGATTTTACGATCCCAAATAAAGTCCTGGACGAGCCCATTGAAAAGCTTCAAATCTTCGAAACCAGCTATGAGCCCGGTGTCGAAATTCTCATGGGCACCTATCTCCCTTACAGAATAGAAAGTCCCAAGAAGATTATTATTTCTGATTTTGATAAAACCTTGGTGGACACAAGGTACTCAACCGCCTGGGAACTTTACCAGTCTTTACGAAGGCCAATTCACCACTTCCCTGTTGTTCAAAACAGCTTGGATTTGTTTTTTGAATACACCGAAAACAAGTTTCAGCCTTTTATACTTTCGGCCTCCCCACACTTTTATGAGAATGCTATTAGAGACTGGCTTTACCAAAACAAGATTTACGCCGGCAGCATATTTTTGAAAGATTATAGAAATATCTTTTCTTTAACTCAGGGAATACTGACTACAAAGGATTTAAAAAAACAATCCTTTTATAAACTCAATCAGCTTGTGAACATCCTGGTAATGACCGGCATACCCCAAGAGCTCACTTTAATGGGTGATAGCTTTGAGTCGGATGAGTTTATCTACCTTGTTTTGGCATCCATTCTGGTGGATAGACAGGATCCATGGCAAGTTTGGAATCGAGTAAAAACAGAGAAAAGCTTCAAGCTCACTACAAAACAGAACTTCCACTTTTTATCGAAGTTTTACCGTCTTGGAGAAATGAGCAGGAGCGGAAATATTAAAGAGCTTAACATTCATATTAGATGCACTCAGGAAAACTTGGAAGATACCAAGAATCGCACCCACGCATTCGACTTTATTCAGTCTCAAAAGCCATTGGTAAAATACTATATTGGCTAGGACATCAGTGCTTGCGGCGCAAACAACAAGATATATCCCACACTAATATATAGCCCTGTCTTGTGGAAGTTGGCCCCTCTCTCGCCCAGAAGCTTACTGGTAAGAGGCAATTTTTGCAGATTAAATCCGATGATTTCCAAATAAACTCGTACTGAGGCCAGGCATAAACATACAAGAATTATTTTTGGATCATTAAAAAATTCAATTTGCATCAGGGCCTCCGAAGTTTACAATTGTCATATGAACAAAACTGCTCACATTCATCTTTTCGGTGACCCGGAAGAAAACTTTTACGCTTTAGGCGTAAAGGACAAAGATTCCTACCAAGACATTTATGAGCAGATCACAAGACTTTGCGCTCGGGCCGATTTCCTTGCACATGCCCTTAAAATGAGTACAGAACTGGCGGTAAATCTAAAGAGTCGTGGTTCAATTAATTTATCTAAAGAGATTAAGGCCTATGCAGAGGGCCTAGAACGCCCTGTGAATGATGTTTACTTCACTATGCTCTTGCCTGAAATAGTGGCCTCATTCAATAAATGGCTTCCCAATTTAATGAGTGTCATACCCGGTTGCTCAAGTTTGTTTGCCTATGACCATAAAAACGATGGTGTAATCCACGGCAGAATCCTTGACTACGCTTTGTCCGGCCCGTTTGAGAAACATGAAAGAAGCGCTCTCTATGATTTCAAAGGAAGGTTAAAAACTTTTAGTTACTGCTCAACAGGGCTTCCGTTTCCAGGTGTTACCGCCATGAACGAAAGAGGCCTTACACTGGCCTTGCACTATAAACATGGAAACTATTTAGACTTGAAGGGTGACAGCATTTTTTCTATCGCTTACCAGATAGTTTCCTACTGTGCCGACATCCATGAGGTGAAAAAGTTTTTAAAAAACTATCCTAGTATGAGTCACTGGGGACTATACTTAAGTGACAGAAATGGGGATGTTGCAAGCATTGATGTTAGAGGCAGAGAGGTTTATCAGGAGAAGTTTAACCTTAAAGAATACCCTTACCTTTACTTTAACAATCGTCCTCTTTTAAAAGATCCGTCTTTGAAAGAGTCTCAACCCTTCGGAGCTCTGTCTCAGTGTAAAATGAGAAGAGATTCCGTCGTTGAAAAGCTCAAAAAGTGCGACCTTCAAAACTTGGATGACCTACAGGTGCTTAAACTTTTAGGGTCTCCAAGCTCAAAGAAAACCTCAAAAGGCAGCAAATGGAAAATGGATTCCATAACGCCAAGCTCGATACAGTGCGTGACCTTCAACAATGCCACGCTGGAAAGTCTTTTCATTCCAGGAGCAGGTCCTAAGTTTTTTAAAGGTGAAAGAGTAAAGTATTCTCAAATTTTTAAAGCATTGAAGCAAAAAGAGCTTTCTTCAAAAGTTAAGCTTGATGAGAAATACATTGAATCCTATGAAAGGCTTGCAAAGTTTCAAAGTGAGCTTGATGCTGGCCGCGTGGAGTCCGCTTATCACAACATCCAGATGGCCATTGCTTTGCTTGATGGCAAGAGTGAAAAGAGCATTGTTCAATTTTATTTCCTTATAATGCAATATCTTTATGAAGGCACAAACAAAGAGTTTGCCTATCTCCACACTGATTTTGAATCTCTTGAGGGGAAACTTCCACCTTACTTGGAAGATCACAGAAAGCTTTTTCTAATGAGACTAGAGCGGATATTAGGGCATACGATCCTTCACTCTCCTTCTGATATAAAAAATGAGAATTTAAAAAAGCTTTTCGATAAAGAAATGAAGCTTAGACCTCAGGCCTTAAGATTTTTAAGAAAGTTTATCTTTCCAAGAATAGAAATGCTTGATGTTATCTATGCTTATTAGAAGCTAAAGCTTAAGAAGGCCCCAAAGCTTGGCCCAAAAATGCTTGGAGAAAAGTCTTCTTGAACAGTGATGTTCGTTGTGGATTCAGGCAGATCAAAGCCAAAGAATTTAAGGTACTGATACTTGGCCTCTAGTAAAATCCCAACAGTGCGTCCTAGTTTAACAAGAGAGTTTATGCCAACCTCAACACCAGCTCCATAGCCGTTTACCTTAAATTGATTATCTATTTCATACTGAGAGTAAGGGGATACTAGCACTCCTGCGAAAGCGCTCATGTCATACTTTTCTAAATTAATAAATCTATACGCCTGATCCACTCCTATTAAAAATGTTTCAATTGAGCGGGTGTCTTCAGTTGCTTGTAGGTAACTCATATTGAGAAGCAGTGCCTTTGGGCTATCGAATTCTCTAATAACCCCTTGCACTCCAAGCCCAGAAAAAACATAGCTATCGGGAGACCCAGGTAAAGCGTCCGGATCGTCGATTGTTGAGGCCAGACCGTTTGCTCCCACAGCGATCAGACTCTCTCGACTCTTTCTTTCAATCTGATCTTTGATTCTCATTGAGGCGGTTTTAACCACGGCCTGATTCTTATTTGTTTGGATGTCGGTGGTTTTTACAAAAACAACTCTTTCTTTATACACAGTAGGCAACACCCTGCCTTTATTTCTAGGAACATCCCCAACCCTCAACTTTTGACCTCTTTTTAGAAATCCAATTGGAGAGCTCATCTCCACATCAGAGTAAATTATGGCCTTTTCAGCTGAAACCCTTGCCCATTGAGCAGCTTTAGCACTTGTAAGGAGCCACATAAAAGTGGCGATGAATAGGAACACATTCTTAAATTGAGTCATTTAATAATATTTTAAATGAAATTTATGAAAATAACAGTTTGAAATTATTCAGTTTTCTGTCCAGAGACGGTAAGTAGCTGTTTTTACGTACTCGGTGTACGGTAAAATAGATTGAATTACTTTTAAATGAATTTTTTTTGTATCCGATGAGTGGAATAGAGAACTTTATAAGGAAAAGACATGAAACACTCTAAAAAGCTTCTAATGATGTTCATTGTAGGCCTGGTTGCAGGTTGTACGGAGGAAGTTGCTGAAGAATTAAAAAATTCAAAAAGCTCCCAAACCTCTACAACTGAGACAAAGTCGTTAAGACTTAAGCATGACATGGATAAGAACATGAGCTTTTACCTTCACCAAGGTGGTGCAGGTGACCAGCCTTGTGAATTAAAGGAGCCAACAGGTGGTTTTGACGCCGATGATTACACCAGATCAAGCTCTGTCTACACTCAAGATTGTGTTTTAGAGGTTCAAGAGCTGGACCTTTATCATAATGGAGCAAAGTTTACTTTTGAGGCCTCAGCTGACATGTGCGAGTACTATTCATACACTCCCCTTCGTTTTTTTGAGCAACCAGTGGGCGATACACAAAAGACCGTTTATGAAATTACCTGTGAGGATGACCAATGTTCAACTTTATGTGGGACGACTTGGGAAGAATTTGACGATGGCTCAGGTCCAAACACAGGATCGACAACAGCTCACTTAGGTGGACAAATTATTGAGGCGCCTACATGTAATTTTGACTACTCCACAACTCCTTATGGCGAAAATTGTGATGAAGGCACTATAACCACAATTACTTTAGAATTGGATGACCTTTGGGATCATGATACTGACCCCACAACCGAGGATGTTTGCCGAACAGGTCCTACTTTCGATGCGGTCGCAGTAGACTCAATTGAAACTGACTGTGGTGGCGACCATTTAAACTGTATTGGTGGCCCTGCGAAAGACTTTTTTAGCGAAGGAAATGCCACGACTAGAATTTATGGGAACTTGGATCTTTCAGCGATATCAGAGTCATTTGAAATTGCAGCTCCAACCTCTAGGGACTTTGCGACAGGACCATCGGACAATAGATATATCGCTAGTTTCTCAAGGTTTATGGCGAATGAAAACACCTGTGAGCCTGACTCAACAGATGACTGGACCACTTTCTTTGAGGGTGACAATATTGAACAGTTTAACACCACTGCCTATAGTCCTGTTTTATCAAAGACATTAAGCTTGAACAGATTGGGCTCAGAACAAAACCTTGCGTCTGGATCTGCAAATATTAGAGAAAGAGATGCTGTTTCATGGACGGAAAATCCATTCAGAAGTGTTTACTCAACATCAGCATACTACAGCTTCAAATGTTTGGATGCGGCATATGATGTGAAAGCTCAGATAAGACTTCACATACGAGAGTGGGATAGAAAGTATCCAACTAACGCAGAAACAATTATGCAATATATAAGTGACTATGACGCTCTTACACAATATATTGACTCTTCACAATCAAACATTGATGGCACACCATGGAACGACATTACAGACTGGGATGACTTCTTTGACGCCAACTCTGTATTCGACACAACACCAGGTGCTTGTTTAGAAACTGTGAATTACTTTGAAGCGGTTGGTGGATCAAGTCCCTTCCCTGGACAGAAACTTTAAGGCAAAAAAAAGGCCCTCGAAAGAGGGCCTTGATATTTCTAAAACTAGTTTAGTTCATTCTCAGGATTTACAGCGACATCACCGTCTTCCATAAAGTCTTTCACTTGGTAGTTCTTCGCAATCAATGCGAACACAACTCCAAACGCTGCCATTAGAATGGCGAAGAACATAAAGAAGTTTCCACCCTCAAAAACGTTGATCTTTGCGATGTATGCAGTGATCATGTTTCCAAAGAACACTGTTAAAAGCCACATACTCATGATTGTGGATTTCATGCTTCTTGGCGCTTGAGTATAAGCGAATTCAAGGCCTGTAATGGAAACCATTACCTCTGCCATTGTGATGACCAGGTAAGGAACAACTTGCCATAAAACACTTACTGGAGTTCCACCATCTAGAAGGTATTGAAAGATTGCCACGAAAACAAAACTTAATGAAGTAACAAACATCCCGGCTCCCATTCTTCTAAGAGGAGTCATGGCAATGCCAAGTTTCTTCTCAATAAACGGATACACACCAAAAGTGAATATAGGAATCAGCGCCATGACCATAATTGGGTTCAGAGCTGGAATCTGAGAAGGAAGAAGTTTTGTCTCCCATCCAAGAAAATTTACATCAAGCACCATCTCTTTTGCTTGAAGAACCCAAGATGATCCGTGTTGGTCAAACAAGGCCCAAAAGATAGTTACAGCAATGAAGATCTTACCTACATCAAGTGCGGCTTTAACGGCCTCAACATCTTTTTTAGGGTGATCTTTTAGAGCGCCACCAAGAATACCTTGGTCCCCTCTTTGGCCAAAGTTCTTAATTGCAGACAATAAAACTCTTCCAGTTCCGTGCTCTTGTTTGCCAGTTGGCGGAATATGAACAAACTCATTTCTTCCAAGCCAGAAGATAAATGTGGCGATCGCCATCAGGATACCTGGAATACCAAAAGCGATTCCTGGGCCATAGTGTTCTAAAGTCCAAGGAGTGATCATAGTTGAGAAGAAAGAACCAAAGTTAATCATCCAGTAGAAAAGATCGAAAACTTTCTTCAAAGCGTCTTTTTGACTTGGTTTAAACTGATCTCCAACGTGAGCTGAAACACATGGCTTAATCCCTCCGGAACCAAGAGCAATAAGTCCAAGACCCCAATAAAAACCAGTCTTGTCATGCTCAAAGAGCGCTAGGAATAAGTGACCAAGACAATATACGAGTGAAAGCCATAGAATGGTTTTGTACTTTCCCCAGAAGCGGTCAGAAATGTATGCTCCAAGAACTGGAAACAAATAACAGGCGCCAGCAAATATATGGTAGTCAGCCGTGGCGTCCGCTTTGGACATCATTAGGTACTGAACTAGAAAGATTACAAGAATCGATCTCATTCCATAGTAGCTGTACCTTTCACATGCTTCGTTCCATACAATGTACTTGATCTGTGAGGGAAATCCGGTCGAGGCTTTCGCATCGGCGGTGGTGGTTGTGGTGTTGCTCATCTTTAACTCTCCTTATCTTCTCTAAAGTCAAAGGCCTTAGGCTTTCTCCCCCCACCTAATTTTTTTGGCCGTTCTTTTCTTTTTTCTTTTCTCTCTTCGATCATTTTTGAGACGTCTTCTTTCTTACGTCTTTTGATAACTGGCTTTGATTTAGTTTGTTCGTGCATACTGATATCTATTGTTGCAGGACCGCTTGCTTTCACCTGACAGGCCAAGCGCTCCTTGGTTATATGGAATACGTTTCCAAGAAGTTGTTTCTCCTCAAAAGGAATCTCATTCAAATTCTCTTCACCTTCAACAACTGTAATAATGCATTTAGCACAACTTGCACAACCGCCACATGTCGAATTTATATGGATTCCTTTTTCTTTCAGTTCGGAATATAAATCCTTGTCTTCGCTGACATCAACCAATGTGTTTTGCGGCAATAGCTTAATTTTAGGCATTTAAACGATTCTCACTAATTGCTTCTCGAGTCCTTCAATGATTTTTGGTTTGAACGGCTTAAGCATAAATGACAAAGAGAGGTCGATGCTAAGCTGATCATCCATAAAATCAATCTTTAACTCAAAGCCCTTGCCTTTGGCCAAGATTTTCTTGTCAGCATCCTTATAATTAAGGTCTGCTGAAACTTTAAATTTAGCGATGGTTTCAGGAGTTATGGCCTTCTTTACGGCCTCGTATGCTTCTTCCTTGTTGCTTGTTTTGTCGTACTGAATTGTCTTGTCCATGATATCTCCTTAAAATTATTAATTTTTCCCTGTGGAGCCAAATCCTCCGGCCCCTCTTTCAGTCTCACCAAGAGCTTCAACGGTTTCAAAAGTTGCTTGATGAACCGGTGCCACCACCAACTGAGCAATTCTATCTCCGTGGTTTATGACTTCTTCTTTGGTGCCCATATTTCCTATGATCACTTTCACTTCACCTCTATAATCGGCGTCGATCGTCCCTGGTGAATTTACCACCATTAGGGAAGTTTTAAAGCTCAGGCCACTTCTAGGCCTTACCTGCACTTCGTAGCCTGGCTCTATTTCAAAGGCCATACCAGTAGGCACTAGAACTCTCTGTCCAGGCGCTATGGCCATGCTTTCACCTGGCCCCAGGCTAGCTCTAACGTCCGCTCCAGCGGCCTGAGCCGTTTCATATTTAGGCAAAGGCAATTCATTGTCGTAATTTTCAAGTTTCTTAATCTTTATGGTAGGCACAAAAAACTCCTAAGAAGACATCACCAATTTGGTGTATTTGCTATTAAATACCTTTTCTACCAAAGCTTGCATGCTTTTTGAATCAACTTCGTCGAGTCTTTTTGTTTGAGTTGATAGACTGTAGTCTTTCATATTCAGCATCTCAAGCTCGGCGAGATACTCATTTCTCTCCAACATATCATCAAAGCCAAGCTTCCAACCAAGAGCGACCCTGTCCCTAATTGATTTAACTTCGGCCTCATCAAGTCCTTTGTCTATAAATTCCGTGAGAACGCTCTCTACCCGCGCTTGAAGCTTTCTAATGTTGGACTTATGGGTGTTAAAAATCATTATATAATTGCCCTGCCCCGCGTAGCTATTTAGCGCCGAGCCAAGACCATAAACAAGTCCGCTTTTCTCTCTTAGCTCAACAAATAGCTTAGAGGACATTCCCCCGAATAAATATTCATCCAAAACCATATAGGTGTAATAGTCTTTGTGAAAAATACTTGCGCCATTGAAAGAGTAGTAAACGATGGAGCTTTCCATCTTCCTCTTGAGCTTTGAGTTAACATGCTCAAGGGCAGAAAAACGAAGTTTATTTTTAATTCTAAAAGGTTTGCGTGAAGTCGTCTCTTTAAATTGTGAGCAGAAAATGCTCTCAAGTTTTGAAAACTTTCTCCCACTCACAACTGACAAAACCATTCTATTTGGAGTGTAGTACTTCTTGTAGAACTTGCTTAAATCATCTGGGGTGAATGATTTTACATTCTTGATATTGCCGCCAATAGAGTGAGCTAGAGGTGCTTTAAAATTTTTCTTATAAATATATTCCAACCCTTCAGTCTCGTGGTCATCTTTGTCCTCTCGAAGCTCTTGCAAGATCACCTTTTTCTCCAAAGCGAGATCTTTTTTTGTAAAGACTGGGTTTAAAAACAAAGACAAAAACTTGGGCAGAAACCGCTCTAGCTTCACAGCGGCGCACTCCAGTTCAAAACACACATACTCTTTGTAGGTATATGCGTTAATTTGGGCCCCTTCTTTCTCCATATCCCTTACCACAGAGTTCGTTTTCTCCTCTTTAAAAAGCATATGCTCTATGACATGGGCAATACCATGCTCACTAGGCTTTTCAAAAATTGAACCTGCAAGGATGTAGAGGTTGGCACAAGCAGACTCCATTCCTTTGAACTGATGGAATAAAGTGACCGCGCCATTACTAAAAAGAGACCTGCGAACAGGTCCCTTTTCAAAAGATTTGATAATTTCGGTAGACTTGACTTTAGTCATTGACGAAAAATTACTTTTTAGTCAGTGGCTTAACTGCCTTTGCAGACAACTTGATTTTGCCAAATCTGTCGATTTCAAGAACTTTAACGTCAATCATGTCGCCTTCGCTTACATATTCGTTAACGTCTTGAACTCTCTCATCAGCAAATTCACTTACGTGAACAAGACCGGAGATACCTGTGGCGATGTCAACAAACGCTCCATATTCTTTAATGGTAACAACTTTTGCGTTGTATACAGCATCAATCTTTGGACCGTTAATTTGCATATCAATAAGGTTGTTAACTTCATCAAGAACCAATGGATCAGTTCCCAATGTTTTAACCATACCTTCTTCAGTAATTTCGATGGAAACATTGTACTCTTCCTGAATAGCCTTGATGTTCTTTCCACCAGGACCAATAAGAGCACCAATTTTGTCCTTAGGAATCTGAGTGCTTTTGATTTGAGGAACACCTTCCTTAAACTCAGGTCTCGCTGCAGAAATAGTTTTCGCCATTTCTCCAAGGATATGTAGTCTTCCCTCTTTGGCCTGTGCCATTGCTTTAGAGAAGATCTCGTTAGTGATACCTTCAATCTTGATATCCATTTGAATTGCTGTAATACCGTCGGTTGTTCCAGCAACTTTAAAGTCCATATCTCCTAAGTGGTCTTCATCACCAAGGATGTCGGTAAGAACTTGAAACTTGTCTCCATCTTTAATAAGACCCATTGCAACACCTGCAACTGGCTTTTTAAGAGGTACACCAGCATCCATCAAGGCCATTGAACCTGAACATACAGATCCCATGGAGCTTGAACCGTTGGACTCTGTAACTTCACAATTAACTCTTACAGTGTATGGAAATTCAGAAGCGTCCGGCATCATTTTCTTCAATGCTCTTTCAGCAAGGTTTCCGTGACCAACTTCTCTACGGCCAACACCTCTATATCCTCTGGCCTCGCCAACAGAATATGGAGCAAATGTATAGTGAAGGTAGAAGTTCTCATAAGAAATGCCATAGATGCTATCTTTCATTTGCTCACCTTCTTTACCACCAACAGTGGCAGTGGCAAGAACTTGAGTCTCACCTCTAGTGAACAAAGATGATCCGTGTGGTTTTTCAAGTACACTTACTTCAGTTTCGATTTCACGAACTTCAGTAAGAGCTCTACCAGCGATACGGTTGCCGTTGTCAAGAATGTCATTTCTCATAATGCTGTAAACAAGAGCGTCAACACCTTGGTATGCGGCAGCTCCAGCACTATCGTTTTCAGAAACGCCAAAGGCTTCTCTGTTTGCTTCGATATCACCAGCGACTTTCTTAGTAAGCTTCTTGATAGCAGCTGATCTTTGAAGTTTTTCGTTAATTTTTAGTGCTTCAAGAACGTCTTGCTTATAGTCGTTCATTTTTTCATTAAGCTTTTCATTTGCAACAGGCTGATCCCAATCTCTTTTTGGTTTACCAGCTTCTTTCGCCATAGTTTCAAGTAGGTCGCAGAATTCTTTAATTGATTCGTGGCCAAATTTAAGAGCTTCCATCATTTCTTCTTCAGAAACTTCGTTGGCCTCACCCTCTACCATTAAGATGGCGTTTTTAGAGGCTGCAAGAACAAGCTCAATGTCAGTGTTTTCCATCTGCTCGCGAGTTGGGTTAAGAACAAGTTTTCCATCAATCTTTCCAACTTTACAGAACCCTACAGGTCCATTGAAAGGGATATCGGAAACAGCAAGTGCCGCAGTTGTTCCAAGACCAGCAAGAACTTCTGGATCATTTTCGCCATCATAAGAAAGAACCTGTGCCATAACGATTGTCTCAGCAAGGTAGCCTTCAGGGAACAATGGTCTTAGTGGACGATCGATCATTCTCATTAGAAGAATTTCTTCGTTTGAAGGACGACCTTCTCTTTTCATGAAGCCGCCAAGAAATTTACCTACAGCAGGAAACTTTTCTTTGTAATCAACCATTAGTGGAAAAAAGTCCTGCCCTTCTTTCACTTCATGAGCACTAACCACAGTTACAAGAACTTGGGTTCCACCACAAGTTACGAATACTGATCCGTCAGCTTGTTTAGCAAATCTGCCAGTCTCAAGTGTTACTTCTTTACCACCATAATTAATGGTAAATTCTTTTTTGTTGTTCAACATGTTTTCTCCTTGAACTTTGTCGAGCCTAAGCAAAGCAAAACCCTTTGCTTGAGCAATTTAAATATCAAATGACAAAAGGAGATAGATGATTGCAGGTTTAAAAGATATAAAGCTCAAAAAACACTGTTTTTAGGCCATATATCCTTTAAAACTGCCCTGATAATCCATCAACTTTGTCATAAAAATCTTAGTAAATCTTGATCGGTTTTAAAAGAAAAAAGGGAGTCAATAGACTCCCTTATAATTACTTTCTAAGACCTAGTTCTTTGATTACCGCTTGATATCTATCAGCGGATTTTTTATTTAGGTAGCGAAGCATTCTTCTTCTTCTACCAATTAGCTTCATTAGACCTCTCTTAGAGTGATGGTCCAACTTGTGAGAACCAAAGTGAGTAGTCAAATAGCTAATTCTTTCTGTCATGATCGCGATTTGAACTTCAGCTTTACCAGAGTTTTTCTCGCTTCCACCGAACTTTTGAACAAGTTCTGCTCTTCTTTCTTTTGTTAGCATGCTTTTCTCCTTTCCAAGTAACAAAAATACCTTTGTAACCGAGAGAAGGTTGATCTAATACGAATCAATCTTTCTAGATTAAAATTTAAGGGCTACTTTTACCCTAAATAATCGGACATGTAAACCTTTAATTTCTCGATGAGTCTGGCCTCAATTTGGCGAATCCTTTCCCTGGAGACACCATAATCATCAGCTATACTTTGAAGTGATGGAGGAACTTCGCTAAGCAGTCGTTTTTTGAAGATTTCTTTGTCTCTTGGCTTTAGCTCTTCTATGAAGTTTTTTAATTGATCCTCTAGAATTTCTAGTGACTCCAGATGGCCTAGATTATCATCAATGGGAATATCCGAACCAGGTAATGTGTCCAAGAAGCTTGCTGAACCACTATCCTCTCCAAGTTTTTGGTCAAGACTCATCTCCGCGCCACTTGAACTAAGTCTAAGATCCATTTCCTTAACTGCCTTTTCAGACACACCCAGGTTCTCACTCAACAGCTTGTGTTCAGGTTCGATACCCTGGTTCATCAGGCGTTCTTTTTCTCTCATGAGATTGTAAAACAGCTTCTTCTGCTCTGCAGTGGTTCCAATTTTGATTAACCTAAAATTGTCCAATATGAATTTCAATATGTAAGACTTGATCCACCAACTAGCATAGTAAGAAAGCTTTGCGCCTTTTTCTGGATTGTATTTAGAAACCGCCTTCATGAGACCTATATTACCCTCTTGGATAAGGTCCATAATGTTTTTATAGGCATTCCTATATTCCATCGCAATTTTAACGACTAATCGAAGGTTTGCCACGACAAGCTTTTTAGCAGCCTCAATATCTCCCGTTTCGGTGAGTTGCTTTATAAGTCTCTCCTCTTCGTCCCTTTCTAGAAGCTTGTACTGACTAATCTCTTTAATATATTGGTATAGTGGGTCGTGAGGCTTAACTTGTTGTGTCTTTGCAAGGTCTTTGCTTGTTCCAATAGTTGGCAATAGAGTCTCTAACGCCTCTATTTGCTCCTCCTCTGTTTGATCTGATTCGGAGGCCAGGCCAGAGAACTCCTCATCCAACTCTTCAAAGACCTCATTTTGTTCCTCTGGGCCGAGAACCTCCCCTTCAAGGGTTTTTCTATCTTTATCGTTTTTACTGCTCAAGGGTTTCCTTCTGTTTAGTAATACAGTTCAAAAGTTGGTTTTAAAGTCAAAAAAGTCAACCTATGGAAGTCATTTTAATTTATATTTGTCTCTTAGATATTTTAGAGCAAACAAACCGAAACGAAATTTAACCGGAACAACAAGTTCTTCATGTCCTAGATCTTTGAATTTCTTGCCATTGTAGGAGCTTAATCTTTTTAAGAGCTCATTGGCCATAATAATGGAAAGTGCCTTATTCCAGAGCTTCGCTTTAAAGTACTTTTTCTTGGACTGGAGTTGAAGGTCTATGTACTCAGCAAATCGCTTCTCCAAATTTCCCTGCTCTTTGTAGCGACTCTTGTTGATCGCCTGGATGTAAGCGCCTCTTATCCAACGAAAATAACTTTTTGGAAACTTCAAATTAAAGCTTGCTGAGATCTTGTCTACAACTTTCACCTCTCGATCCAGTTCCCCTAAATTGAAGTCGAACACTAGATCAAAGTCCCCCCTAGCACTTAAAATTTCATTTTCAGGAGCAAGGTCAACATAAAGGGACTCTTCGTACAAGAGATCAAGCACTAATTGCTCAGTCTTTTCATTACTCCATACGTCCCAACGGTTTTCAAATGTCTTTGAGTACATTTTTTTTATGTCACCATAATCTTTTGCAGAGTATATAGGGTCTGAATAGCCAGAAAGAAGCGACACAAGATACATCCCCTGGATTTTTGACTCTTCTAAACTTTGGGCCTTTATCCAACGCTTTACAGTTTTGCTTGCTCCTAAAGTTTTAATACTCGTTTCCCTAAAGTGATTACAATACAACAACTCAAGATCATCTCTTAAATCTGTTGATCCAACCATCCTAGGAAAAAGTCTAGTAAAGGCAGAGTCGCTTCTTTTTCTACACACTAAGTTTTCACAAGCAACCTTCGCTGTGTCTGGCACATCTTTTAATACAGTCTCTTCTATGTCTTCCTTATACCGGAGATCCTTTCCAGTCATATGGTTAATAATTTGGGCCATTACTATTGGGTTTTGCAGAAAAGGTGGCAATAAGGCATAATTGTCTGTGTCCCCATCCCACGAGCATAATGCCCGAAAACTTTTTATGGCATAGTTCAGCTCTTTCTTTTTGGCCTCAACACTTTCACTCTGGACAATTAAGTCAGGGCCAAAATACGGTGATCCCTTTAAGCTAGGAACTTCAAAGTTCACATCATTTTGGTAGTAATTTAAAAGATTGTTTTTCAGAAGTTTCTTACTATAAACGGTAATGTTTTCTGAGCAGGTGTTGACCACTAAATTATTCACAAGATTTCTATAGGATTCTTCTGATATGTCCAAAGTTCTTGAATATTTGGCGATTGCTTTGACACTATGATCAAGTCCAACAAACTGCAACGCCCCCACAACACTTCTTTTAGCGCTATCTTCTTCCCATTTGGCAGGATAGTTGTAGTACCTCTCCACTTGGCAAGAGTCCAAAAGATTCACCGCTTGATTAAACATTCCTTCAAAGATTTTAAATTTTCTTTTTTCATTCTTGTCCGGGTCTTCTTTATTGAACCTTTGGGAAAAGATTGAAGTAAGCGGGTCGTATTGAACAACATCCTCCACCTCTCCCTTCACAATTCCCTTTAAAGGCACAAGGGCACTTGCGACCGAGTAAAACAGACAGGAAATAAACACTATACTTACTTTCATTGTTTAATATATCGACACAAAATTACGATAGGTTAAATAAGATGAAGAAGTTTTTAGCCATTGTGGTCATTTCTGCTCAGGCCTTAAGTTTTGGTCAGCCAAAAGACCCTGAGAAATCCATGGATTTCATGCCAACCTATATTAGAGAGTATCGGGAGGATCTTCAATTCCCCACTTCAAAGGCACAGGACAAGGAAGTGGCATTGGAAAAGAAACACAACAAAGTAAACTCCATTGTTAACGCTCTTGCCCGCATTAAGTTGGCCATAATAAACGGCGACTATTCCTTGGCCAGGATTCTTCTTCTTGACGCAAAATACGACAAAAATTTTTCCATGCCGATTCAGGCAAGATACCTTGCAATCTTGGAGTTTATTACTGGGAACTATTCAAAAAGCCTTGAAGTATTGCAGCAAAAGGAACTCTCCAGAATAAAATATAAAGACAAGATATGTTTAATGGAGACGTTAAACTACATCATCGTAGACAAGGCCTCGGAAGCAAGTGAAAACTGGAGAAACTGTAGAAGATACTTAGCTGGCAAGGCCACATCAAACAATTTGTGGATGGATGCTCTCGTCGCATTAAAGTTTGAGCAGGAAACCAAAGTTGCCGCAAGCCCTCTAGACGGCGTAAACATTGAAAACGAAAGAGGAGACCTCTTGAGGCTCTATTTGAAGCTGGCCCTTTACTTGAATGAACCTGATACAATTTTGGCAAGAATCCCCTACTTATCGGGAGAGATTTTTAGAAATCCTCGTACTCGAGAACTTCTAGGCCTGCTTTATTACAGGCAAGGAGAAATAGTTAAGGCCTACGAACTTATAGAGGACCTTTCAACTCCAAACTCGGAGAATATTAAAGGGAACCTATACCTTGCCCAATCAAAATATGAGCTGGCCTACGCACAATTTAAACTGGCGTTAAAAAGAAAAAGCAACTCTCAAAATGCTCTGGAAAGAATTCTTCCAACAGCTTGGCGGCTAAATCAATGGGAAGATGGAGCGAAATTTTCCAAGATGCTGGACACCACCTCCCAAAACAACAACCAGCGCCTAGCTCTGCAGGCAGCTTTTTTAACCAAAGCAAACAAGCATGAAGAAGCAAGGGAGAACCTTAAGACAATTATTAAAAACAAACAGGGACAGACTCCCCTGGAGGTTAATCAACTTCTTGCATACAACTCCTTTGTTTCCAAGGCGCCGGAAGAGCTCTTCAAGTACACAAACAAGGCCTGTACTCAAAAGGATGGACATGCTTGTTGGATCCGCGCCCATATGCTGGTTTGGGAAGACCTTACTCTTCTTGCAGACAGAGAAGACCCTGTATTTCAAGATTCAGACAACCTCTTGGAAGCGTACACAGAGACTTTTACAGTAAACCCTTTAGAAGAGACGTTTTTTATAAACCAAAAGAATATTGAAGAACTAGAGGACGCCCAAATAGAACTAATTCCAGGCCTTTAACGCTTCAAAATACCTTGCGCACTTGGCCCTATTCCATTAATATCTCGAAAAAAAAGAGCAGATGCATGTCCAAGTTCATAAATATTAATGGGAAAATTGTCGGTGAAGAAGAAGCAAAAATAAGTGTTTTTGATCGTGGTTTCTTATTTGGCGATTCTATATACGAAGTAACCTATTCAAACTCTCGAACCTTCGTCTTTCTAGAAGAGCACTTAGATAGATTGTGGAACTCCGCAAGACTCATAGGCATGGACTTGCAGATTGATCGCGAAGAGCTTATTGATAGACTCATTTCAACCGCCAAGGCCTCCAACCTTGACGAGACTTATGCAAGAGTAATTGTCACCCGTGGAGAAAGCGATTTAAGTATTGGAACAGCAGATTTTCGCCAGAACGTGGTCATCTACATTAAACCAAATATTCAATACTCCTCAGAGCTCTACGATAAAGGGCTTCATTTAAGTCTGGTTTCAAGGGTCAGAAATGATAAACGAAGCCTTGACCCCAATGCAAAGAGTGGAAATTACTTAAACAACATTCTTGCCCTTCAAGAGGCAAAGCTTGTGGGTGCTGATGACGCGGTTATGGCAAATCAGGCCGGAGAAGTCACAGAGGGCACAACTTTCAACATTTGGATTGTAAAGAATGGCAAAGTAATGACTCCACATCCAACATCAGGGCTTTTAAAAGGTATAACCCGAGCAAAAGTAATAGATTTATGCATTGCGAATAAATTTGATTTTGAGGAGAGGGCGATCACAACTCAAGAGCTAATCGATGCTGACGAGATCTTCATTACATCATCCACCAAAGGCATCATGCCAGTTTACAAACTTGACTCCAAAATATACGCTGAATCCAGTGCCCAAAGGCCAGTAACCGAGGCACTAAGGAAGTGTTATATTGAGCTTATTCAAAACCATATTAATTCAGGCACTCATTCTTACTAGCCTAGCAAACTCTGCCATAGCAGCTCATCTAGTGAGCGCTGGAACGTTTGTTCCTTACTTTGGCAAATCCCAGTCTAGCGACTCTGGGGCCACCACCAAATTTGAACTTACACCCTACGTCTCTTATGGCCTTCAATTTCATATGTTTGGAGCTCATTACTTTGTGCCGGAGTTAGGCCTTGCCTACTATCACGAGAGTGCAAAAAAAACGAGAAAGCGGATTCTATTTTATCACTATAACTTCAGCTACATTTTAAATCCCTCTTTCATCATTCGCTACGGTTTCACAACTTATTGGCAAAGAATTAGTGGAGATGGCGGCTCTATAAACCTGAGAAACGGTGACAGCTACACAGACTATACAGCTCTTTCGAGTCCCAGAGATTCCTACTACACCACACTTGATTTAGGTGGTGAATTTTTTCTCAAACCTAATAGGTCAGTTCGGTTAGATTTTAATATGATGAATGCAAGAGACTTGGAAAACAGGGCCTTCAATTATATTCTTACTTACAATTGGTATTTATGAGAATTTTATTTTTTACGTTAGTTTTCACATTCTCCCTCTTTGCTTCAACTCTGAATCCCAATACAGGAAGAGGGTTCGCAAAAAATGAAATAGATGTGCTGGTCTCACTGACAGACTGTACAGGCGCGGGTTTTTCCACAGAAACCTTTAGAGATCTTGTTGAGGATGCTGCTGACGACTATTGGAACGCAGTCCCAACTGCGGATCTTAAGTTAAACGTCAAAGGTATCACAAACATTGACATTACTGGCCAGTCCCACAGCGATATCCTCAACTCCGGACTTGTGGCCAACAACACCATCCTGGCCGGGTGCAATGAAACCTTTTCAAGCTCAACAACACTGGGTGGCGCGGTCATGAAATGCAATGGTGACAACTGTCAGGCGGTTCTAATAATTAACGCAGGCTCTGAGAGTGCTATGCCAGATCAAGATCGAAACACTCAAATCGCTGTAATCGCTCACGAGTTAGGCCATGCCATCGGTCTTGGCCACACAGAAATAAGTCACAATTTGATGTACTACAGTGTTTCAGGAAAGACTCAAACTTGGTTAGGCCAAGATGACATTGACGGTGTGACTTACCTCTACCCTTACGATGAGCCAGCGCTTGGTTGCGACTTTCTTCCAATATTAGGTGCAATGGGAACAATTCAAGACAACTCTAATGACGACAATGACAACTTTCCAGGAGGCTTTATGGCCTCCGCGTTGTTTGGAGTTTTATTAGCAGGCCTTGCATTTAATAGCAGAAAACTTTTTAAGCTATTTGTTTAGCTGCTTCATCTCCTTGCCATCAAAGTGAAAAACAACTTCTTTGTCTTCGTATTGAGTGGATAGATTCACGGGCCTTTTCCAAATAGCAAAGATATTAGACATAGTTTGAGAGGCAAACTGCATATCCAAATCCACGCCTTGATGAACATGTTTAAGCAGGAGCTCCTTCCTATTCATGAAGTTTGCATCCTCGACTTGGATAAGTGGCTGTCCAAAGTTTGTTAACTGAGTCAGAAGCTTTTGTTTTATGGCCTGGAAGTCACGAGTGTCGATCTCCATACGTGAACTTCGAGGATTGAACTTATAAGTAAACAACTGCTGGCGATTGCAAAACTCAGGAGTCAAAAACTCATCAATAAAAGAGATGTCATTGTGAGATTTTCTAATCTCAAATATTTTTTCTCTACCCAGCCCAAGATTCCTATTCCAGTTCTCTTTCTCTTCCAAAGACTCGCATTCATTGTAGTCTTTACCAAAGCGGCCAGTGTTCCAACGAAACTCAATATCTCTGAAAAGCTCAATTCCAATTTTGTAAGGGTTGATATTCTGCTTGCTCATGACCATGACGCCAGCATGTTTGTCCGCAAAGTCTATAAACTCATTGGAGTTCATCGCTCGTGTGGTCATTATTGTGGAGTGCCAGTAACTTGCCCAGCCCTCATTCATAATCTTTGTAATTCTTTGAGGCAGAAAGTAATAGGCCTCTTCTCTTATACAGCCAAGTATATCGGCCTGCCACTCTTCAATGGGAGCGTTTTGAATAAGAAAGCGCATAATGTCCCGCTCACCACGACCGACATTTTTCTCAGCAACAACCTCCTCTTCAGGGCCTATATCATTGCTTTTAATTTTCTCTTGCCCGCGCATAAAGCTTTTCAGCGCCGCAGACCTGTCATCGTTCATGTAGCCGTCGTTCTCGCCTTCGATCTTTGCGAGCTCTTCCTTTCTTCGCCTACTCTCCAAAACTTCATTGGTTTCAAAGAGATGGTTGATATCCAAAAGGTTTTCGATGGACAAGGCCTTGTCGATAAAGGATTCAACTTTTTCTTGTCCGTACTTCTCCATGTACCTTCTAATTTTGGTGCCATGGTTTGCCATAACATCCATCATTTTTCTATTGGTATTGGAGAACCACATATTGTTTTTGAAGAAGTCATTGTGTCCGTAGACGTGCGCCATAACCAACTTTTGATCCAACCAGTTGTTGACCTCTAACAAATATGCGTAACAAGGGTCTGAGTTGATGACCATTTCGTAGATTTTTTGAATCCCAAACCTGTAGCCTTTTGAAAGCTGGTCGTAGTCCATTCCAAACTTCCAGTGTGGATACCTAATCGGAAATCCACCTTGGGCAGCAAGGATGTTGATGGTGTCGTAGTCGCACATTTCAAAAACTTGTGGGAAGTAATCTAGGCCGAATTCATCGGCGTAGCCTTGAATTTCTCTTTGAAGCTCAAGTAAATCTCCGCTAATTGGTTTGGCCCTCAACATAATTACTTCCCCTTGCCCAAGAATTCCTTAATGGAATCCAAGATGGCGTCTTTGTTCTTAATTTTCGAAAGAATTACTTTCTCGTGATCCAAGTGATACTTGGCGTTCAGGTCTTTATAAAACTGTCCTGAACCATAGCGACTCTCCACCTGTCCATAGCAAAACATATTGGAAGCAGGCAGGATATGGTCGTCGAGCAAGCTTAAACACATCTTTGTGTCGTCTGCAGACCAGTTGTCACCATCGGAAAAGTGAAAAGGATAAATATTCCACTCGTTTGGATCATAGTCTGTTTCAATAATGTGTTTGCACAGTTTAAATGCGGAAGAAATTAAAGTTCCACCAGATTCTCTTGTTCTAAAAAAGGTTTCTTCTTCAACTTCTTTTGCAGTGGCGTCGTGGATGATGTAGCGAATATCAATGTCTTTATACTGGCTTTTCAGCCACAAATTGATCCAAAAAGATTCTGTTCTAACGATCTCTTTTTGTTCCTCGCCCATCGACCCAGAAACATCCATCATGTAGATAACCACTGCGGAGTTTTCCATTTCAATCTTGGTGTCGGCGCTTCTATATCTATAGTCGCTTCTAATAGGAACAACTCTCGGGTTGCTGGGATCATAGATCCCTGTGGCCATCTGACGCTTAAGTGCTTGCTTATAAGTTCTTTTAAGATGTTTAAGAGAATCAGGTCCTACGGTTCCAATGGACGTGTACTTATCCACAGTGGAAGCGATTTGCTGTTTTCCCTTAGGTTCGATGTTTGGAAGTTCGAGTTCTTCACCAAGAATCTTTGCAAGTTCGTCAACTCCCATCTCGACTTCAAGTTCTTTGTTGCCTTCCCCTTCGCCGGCCTCACCTTCTCCAGGTTGGCCTTCACCCGGTTCACCATCTACAGGCTCACCTTGTTCACCTTGGCCTTGGCCTGTTCCACCTTCAGACTTATCTCCAAACTTAAACCTTGGAATATCAATGCTTGGCATTGGAACGGTGAATTTATCATCTCCCTTGGGAATTATTTGTTGCCCTTGGGAGACGTATTTGCGCAGGTTTTCACGAACCTTGCCTTTAACAATTTTTCTAAAGCGAGCGTGGTCGCGCTTAATTGGATGATCCACTTGATCTCCTTAAATTAAGATTCCTATGATTTAATCGAATCGCCCTTTGCGAAGATGCTTGCAACAAAGTTTAAAGCGTCTGTTGCGCAAATATCGCAATAGCCAAAGTTTTTCATCATTCGGCTCTTAATGACATCGATTTTCTCTTGGGTCGCCTTGTCCACAACATTTGAAATAATTGTTGTAAGCTTGATGCTGTCTTTTTGATCTTCAAAAAGTTTAAGCTCAAGCGCTCTATGAAGTCTTTCATTCATCTTGTAATCGAACTGCTTACCTTCGATTGCCAAGGCGCCAATATAGTTCATGATTTCTCTTCTAAAGTCGTCTTTGCGAGACTCTGGAATATCAATTTTTTCTTCAATGGATCTCAAAAATCTCTCGTCGGCCTCTTCCATCTTCCCAGAGTACTTGTTTCTAATTTTTTCCTTCTGAGTGTATGCCTTCACATTATCGATGTAATTGGCGCAAAGAGTTTGAATTGCTGTCTCATCAACACTGATTGCTTTCTGCACGTCATTTTTAACAATGTCTTCATACTCTTGTCTTGCAACCGCAAGCATTTCTCTAAAGTGCTCAAGTTGATCAGGCGAGCTAACAAGTGTGTGGTGCTTTAGCCCAGACTCAAGCTCGTTAAAAATCATAAATGGATTTAAACAACCAGAGTTTGCATTCTTAACAAGAGCGTTTGAAATCTTGTCCTGAATGTATCTTGGAGAAATACCATCAAGTCCTTCTCTATTTGCCTCTTTCCTAAGCTCTTTAACGTTGTCCTCGTTGTAGCCCGGCAGTGTTTTGCCATTGTATAGTTTTAGTTTTTGAAGCTTCGTTAGATCGGCCTTCTTAGGCTCCTCAAGTCTAGTTAAAATGGCCCACATACTCGCCATGTCCAATGCGTGAGGAGCAATGTGCATATGAGGAATTCTTTCAGAGTTAAAGTCTTTTTCGTAGATCTTGATCTCCTGATCAAGTCTTGTGATGTAAGGGACATCAATCTTAACAGTTCTATCTCTTAAGGCCTCCATAAACTCGTTTGATTGAAGTTTTCTAAACTCGGGCTCGTTGGTGTGACCAAGAATAACTTCATCAATATCAGTTTGGGAGAACTTTTTAGGCTTGATGGACTGCTCTTGAGAGGCTCCCAACAAGTCATAGAGGAAGGCCACATCAAGTTTAAGCATCTCGATAAACTCAACGATACCTCTGTTTGCGATATTAAACTCTCCGTCAAAGTTAAAGGCCCTAGGATCTGAGTCAGAACCGTATAGAGCGATTTTTCTGTAGTTAATATCACCAGTTAGTTCCGTGGAGTCTTGGTTTTTTTCATCTTTTGGCTGGAATGTGCCAATGCCAACTCTGTCTTTTTCAGAAAGTATTAATCGGTGAACACGAATGTGCTTCATTACTTCGTTCCAGTCACCGTCGTATTTCAACATATATTCTGAAAGTATAAATCTGCATGCTGGGTTAACATTCCCTTTGATTTTTATTTTGTACTTTCCATCAGAGTTTTTGTTGAGCTCTTCCAAAAACTTTTCCCTAACTTCAGTTGGGATGAGTTTTAGCGGTTCCTCATGCATCGGTGAAGGAAATTTTTTACTTCCACCAAGGATGTCGGATTCAACATCATCAACCCACTCATAAGTATAAAGGGCGCCTTCATCAGTTTTGGAGTATAGTTCGAGGCCTTTTTTCAATAGCCTGGAGATTGAGGACTTCGCAGAGCCAACTGGACCATGTAGGAGCAACACCCTTTTTTCGGTTCCATATCCCTGTGCGGCGGACTTAAAAAAGTTCACCAGCTTCATTAGGTGGACATCAATCCCAAAGATTGCGTCCTTCCCGTTTTCCATTGGGTCATCAAAGAAGTGGTAGCGTGTAATCTCTTTTTTATATTCGGTATATGTTGAAGTTCCATATGACATAATCATATCGTGAACTCTTTGGAACGCGTTTCTTGAAATGTGAGGATTTTTTTGTACTAGATCCACATACTCTTGGAAGGTTCCGCTCCAATGAAGATGGGAAAAATCTTCTTTCGAGTAATTTTCTTCAATAAAATCCTTAATATCAATGCCGCTCATAAGTACCTCCAAAGTGTTGCTTCTGAAATAGGCTTCTCCCTTATTGTACCCTTAAAAGAGAACTGATTTCAAAGTAAAAACAAAGATTCCCGAGCCTTATCGGAGTGCTTCACTCAGACTTTAATGATTAAATTGCTACATAATTTTGGTGAAATGCCGTAAAGGGTTATAATGATGTAATCATTAAAATAATAACAGGAGTTTGGATTTGGCCATTATTGCCTCAGGCGCCACCGATATCGGACAAAAACGCAAAAGCAACCAGGACTCGATTTGTCTTTATACGAAACGACACTTCTATGTCGTGGCAGATGGAATGGGTGGCCATAATGGAGGTGACATTGCCTCGCAAATGTCTGTGAAGTTACTTCCTGACTATATTGAGAATAACTTTGACTGCATGAAGGCCAACGAACTGCTCAAAGAAAGTATTATTCATGTAAATCAGTCAATTTATGATCACAGCACTCAGCATGAAGAACTCAAAGGCATGGGCACTACTATTGCTGCCATCTATTTCGATGGCCCGAACGTGAACATTGCAAACGTTGGAGACTCTCGCACTTACTTGATAAGTAAAAGCAAAATTTATCAAATGACCCGGGACCACTCTCTTGTTCAGGAAAAGTTGACTATGGGTCTTTATGACCGTGAAGGCGCAAAAGCAGATCCTCAAAAGAACGTCCTGATAAGAACTGTTGGGTATGAGCCGGAAGTGTTGGTTGACGTCTATCAATATAAAGTGGCCAGGAATGATTTATTTCTAATTTGTTCAGATGGCCTGCATGGAAAAGTTTCAGATGAAGACATTTTGCATATCGTTAACAAACATATACCAGAGCCGGCCTTGGCAGATCAGACAGCACTTGACCAAACCGTTCAAGCATTAATAGATCAAGCTAATGCCAATGGCGGACAGGACAATATTTCAGCGATTATAGCTCTTGCAAAATAAAGTGCGTTTTGAGGGTTGACCAGATTTTTCTTGTTTGCTTTATCAACTCCTCGCCTCTAAAATAAGTCATACTTAACAAGTTGAATTAACTGCAATTTGGAGCTTTGCCTTGGACAAGCATTATACCTTGATGATCATTCCTGAAAAAGAAAAGGGAGTGAAATCTTTTAAAATTCCTGGTCTTCTATTTAGATCTTTCTCCATAGTGCTAGTTTTAATTTCAATTTTGGTTGGAATTCTCCTATATGACTACTGGAAAGTTATTGGACAGATTCACGAGAACAAACATTTAACTCTTGAAAACCGCCAATTGAGAGAGCAAATCCAATTATTTCAAATGAAGATCAATTCCTTAGGGGAAGATCTTGAACGAGTTCACACTTTCGAAAAGAAGCTTCGAATCATAACAGGCCTGGACGACGCAGAAAAAACAGTTCCCATTGTCAACGGCAGTGAAGGAATGGAGATGATGGATGATCACTCCTCCTCTTCTTCAATGGGTAGAGACATTGACAGCGACCAAACTATGGCGCCAGAGCTAGAGCTTAATTTAAAGTTTGATGAGGTTGAAACCTCCCCTCAATACCTAGAGCTAAAGTCACTATATGACAAAAAGATTGCTGCAAACCTTGGTTTTAGCAAGCAGTATCAGATTACCCGTCAGTGGTCTGACTTGATCAAGAAGAGCTTCACCCTATCGAGTGAATACGCCAAGTTTGATTACAAATTTGGGAAGATTAAAGAGGTTGTTTCAAGACTTGAAACCAATATACATGAATTAGACCAATATTTATTGGATAAGAATTCAATATTAAGATCCACTCCGACGATACTACCTTCTGTAGGTTGGATTACGTCTTACTTTGGTCACCGTGTTTCTCCATATGCTGGAAAAGTAAAGATGCACGAAGGCCTCGATGTTGGGGCTCCATTTGGCACACCAATAGTGGCCCCCGCTGACGGGGTTATTACTTTTGCCGGGCACAAGCCTGGCTTTGGCAATTTTGTTCAAATTGACCATGGATACGGCATTGAAACAATTTATGCCCATGCCCAAAAAGTTCTCGCAAAGAACGGTCAAAAAGTTAAGCGAGGAAAAACCATCGCCAAAGTTGGCAGCACCGGCTACTCCACTGGACCGCACCTTCATTATGAAGTTCGCGTAAACGGCATTGCAGTGGACCCACTTTATTTTGTACTTGAGTAAATTTAAATAGCGCTAGAGGTTAAGAATGTTAAACAGTGTAATGAAGAAATTTTTTGGAACTAAGCAAGATCGCGACATCAAAGACTTGCGACCAATGCTAGAAAGAATTAACTCTCTTGAAGAGGAAATTCAAAAGTTAAGCGACGAAGAACTTCAAGCGCAAACACCGAAATTTAGAGAGCAGCTCAAGAATGGGGCCACTCTAAACGACATCCTTCCAGAGGCATTCGCCACAATGAGAGAAGCGAGTAAGCGTGTTTTGGGCATGAGACCTTATGATGTACAAATCATGGGTGGGATTGTGTTAAGTGAAGGCAAGATTGCGGAGATGAAAACCGGGGAAGGTAAGACTTTGACCGCCACTTTGCCAATGTACCTTCATGGACTTGAAGGCAAAGGCGCTCACCTAGTAACGGTAAACGACTACTTGGCATCGAGAGATGCTGAAGAGATGGGTGTTCTTTACAAGTGGATGGGACTAACTGTTGGTTGCATTGTTCATGATATGGATGACGAAGACAGAAAAGATGCCTACAAAGCGGACATCACTTACGGAACAAACAATGAATTTGCATTTGACTACTTAAGAGACAATATGAAGTTTGACCTGGACGACTATGTTCAGAGAGAACATAATTTTTGTATTGTGGATGAGGTTGACTCCATCCTAATTGACGAAGCAAGGACCCCTCTTCTTATCTCTGGTCCAAGCGAAGGAAACACCGAGCTTTACCTTAAGGTTGATAAGATTATCCCTAAGCTTGAAAAAGAGAAACACTATACCGTTGAAGAGAAGTCGCATTCTGCGGTTCTAACAGATGAAGGTGTTAACAAAGTCCAAGAGATGCTTAATGTTGGGAACCTTTTTGACGTTCAAAACATCGAGATTCTTCACCACGTAAACCAATCCCTAAGAGCTCACACTCTTTTTACAATCGACAAAGAGTACGTTGTTAAAGATGGAAAGGTTATCATTGTAGATGAGTTCACAGGAAGACTTAAAGAAGGATCTAGATGGTCTGACGGACTTCACCAAGCTATTGAGGCCAAAGAAGGCGTTCAAATTAAGAACGAGAACCAAACACTTGCTTCGATCACATTTCAAAACTACTTTAAACTCTACAATCGTCTTGCAGGTATGACGGGTACTGCTGATACTGAAGCTGAAGAATTTGGAAAGATCTACAACCTAGAGGTTGTTGTTGTTCCAACCAACCTTCCAATTGTAAGACAAGATCACGCTGATGTTATTTATGCCAGCAAGGCAGCAAAATATAAAGCAGTCGCGGAATTAATCAAAGAGTGTGCCGCTAGAAAGCAGCCGGTTCTTGTGGGGACAGTTGCTATTGAGTCCTCAGAGGTTCTTTCCAAGTACCTTAATCAAGCAGGACTTAAGCACGAAGTCTTAAACGCAAAACAACATGCTAGAGAGGCGGATATCATCGCCAATGCAGGCCAACCGGGAGCGATCACAATTGCAACCAACATGGCCGGTCGTGGTACAGACATCAAACTTACTCCTGAAACCAAAGAGGCCGGCGGTCTATATATCATAGGTACAGAGAGACACGAGTCTAGAAGAATTGACAACCAACTTAGAGGTCGTTCTGGTCGACAAGGTGACCCAGGCGCTTCCAAGTTCTTCCTTTCTTTAGAAGACGACCTAATGAGAATCTTTGGCTCTGACAAGATTAAAGGTCTTATGACCAGAATGGGCCTTAAAGAGGATGAGCCAATTGAGCATAAGATGATCTCAAATGCCATTGCCAAGGCCCAAAAGCGTGTTGAAACCCATAACTTTGACATCAGAAAGCACTTGCTTGATTTTGACAATGTTATGAACGAGCAAAGAAAAGTTATCTACAGATTAAGAAGAGAGATTCTTAATGATGAGGGCAATCACGAGCTTATCAATGAGATGATTTTGGACGTGGCGGACCAACTGGTTGCAGCGTTTAGACCAGATAGAAAGCTGCCACTGAACGAATGGAATTGGGAAGACATCAACAAGGCGTTTCAACAGATTTTTAACTCTGACGAAACACTTACTGTTCAGGAATGCTCAGAAAAGCACAACAGCCAGCTAGACCAATACATAGTCGAGAAGGCCAAAGAAAGACTTGAGAAAAAGTTCTCTCAGTATGACCCAGAGCAAGTTAAGCTTACTCTTCGCGAGATTCTTCTTGGGACATTTGATCAACTGTGGAAGGACCACCTTTTAAACATGGATCAACTCAAAGAAGGGATCAACCTTAGAGCTCACGGTCAAAAAGATCCTCTAGTAGAATACAAAAGAGAGTCTTTTAGCCTTTACGAGCAAATGAAAGAGACTGTTCGAAGAACTGTTGTTGAAAGAGTCTACAACGTAAGACTCTACACTCCAGAAGAGATTGAAGAGATTAAAAAGCAACAGCAGGCAATGCTTGAAGCGCAGCTTGAGGCCCACAAGAAGGCACAAGAGGCGCAGCAAAAACAGGATGAAGCTCCTGTTAGAAGAGGCAATGTAAAAGTTGGTAGAAACGATCCTTGCCCATGTGGTTCAGGAAAAAAATTCAAACACTGCCATGGAGCCTAGAGCTTGAGTGACAATAATAAAAACGAGGACAAGTCTGATTTAACAAGAATTGAGGACTTGTCCGAGTATTTGCACGACGAAGATGAAGATATGGATGGCCTCGAGTCTTTCGAGGGCGCTGATGACTTCGACTTAATGGACGCTAAAACCGATCCTAATATTGAGCTTCCACCAGAGTTTACTCAAAACTTCTCCACTGACTCTTTTGAGGAAGAAACAGATTTTGAAGCGATGGAAAACGAACAGCTTCCAGAAATTCCAGAAGATGAAGACACCAACTTTGACACTTCATCCGAGTTCGACTCTGGCGAGGAAGACAACGGTGAGGACTCCGACTTTACTTCCAGTTTTGAAGAACCTTCAGATGATGATGGCCTCTCACAGGAAAGCTTCGACGACGACACCGACTTTGATAATAGTTCTTTTTCCAATGATGATTTCAATAATGACGAAGACGAAGACTTTGCTTCTTTCGAAGATGCAAATGAGGAGTCGCTTGATGATTTGGACTCCCTTCAACAAGAAACAGTAACTGCTGAATTATTTGATAATTTTGAGGATGAACCTAAAGAGGAGCTGCCTCCAGCAGCGCCAGTCGACGAAAAAAGCGACGACTTTGAATCCATTGAACCCAAAGAGGAAATCAAGGTTGAAGATGTGCCTTCTTCGATTGCGGATGGCCTAACAGAGAAGAGCGAACCCCGTTCGTTTCTTAAAGAAGAACCAAAATCAGCGCCTCCTGCTCAGGAAGATCTCCAAGAGCTTGCGCAGTTTGCAAAAAACATTTCTTATGGAAACCTTGCAACCGAAGGCAATCCTCCATTCTCTATTGTTCTTAAAGATGTTAAGTACAAAGAGGATATTGATGACATTGTTCAACTCTTAAAAGAGTTTCAAATCATCAAGGATGAGCAAGACGAAAAAAGAACAATAGAGAGTCTCAATAGATCAAGCCTTCTGATACCAAGACTTGGAGAATACAGCGCAATTTTGATTTGTCACAAACTTAGAAAGTATGACATCAACATTTTGATGGGTCTTACAGAGGAGATCAATCCACCTAAGGACTATGAGTCTGAAGACAGAGGAATTGTGAGCAAGCACTCTGTTTATAATTCTAGATCTCATCATTACAACTTAAAAAAAGAGCAAACCTCATCTGAGGAAATCATGGTCTCAACCACCCCTTACTTTGAAGGACACGATATCCTGGAGTACTTGGGAATAGTCTCTGAAAGCGCCATCATAGATTCGGAAACACTAATCTCTTCGGGAAAGCTTGAAGAACAACTCATTGAAAGGCTTCCAGAGTTTCAACAAGATAGACAAAGGATTGCTCAAGTAGAAAGAGAAAACCTCTTGGCATCCAACTCTCTTCCACCAGAAGACATTCTTGCTCACTCTCCCACTTCTGAGTCTAAGAAATCAATCTCAGTAAATGACATTCAAAAAGAGCTTGTCGGCAAGCTCAAGCATCAGGCCGTTTCACTCAAAGGTAACGCCATTGTTGGAGTCACTTTGCATGTGACACCAATAGGCTCAACCCAGAACTCTAACGGCCGTGATCAATATCAACTAACATGTTCAGGCTCGGTGGTATGGATAAACAAGCGATAAAAAACACACACGAAAACATCATTATTGGTGGTGGCATTGTCGGGGCCGGCATTTTAAGAGAATTAACTCTTCGCCAAGAAAACACACTTCTTATTGAAAAAGGTGATTTCTCATCTCAAACCAGTCAATCCAGCAGCAAAATGCTTCATGGAGGGATTCGCTACCTGGAGAACTTCGACTTTGCATTGGTTAGAGAGGCCTTAAAGGAAAAGAAGGCGTGGACCGACCTAACTCCTCACCTCACAAAAGAAGAGATGTTCTACATTCCTGTGTATAAAGAATCCAAATGGCCGTTATTCTTTGTGAGAATTGGCCTATTTATATACGACCTTCTCTCCTTTTTTAAAAACCCAAAAAGAAAAGTTTTGAATGCAAAAGAAACGCTAAAAGCTCTTCCTAATCTAAACCCTAAAAACCTAAAAGGCGCTGGAGTATATAGCGATGCGGTTGTTGAAGACAGCAAGCTAGCGCTTGAGTGCATTTATGACTCCTTAGGTGAATGGGGAAGCGCAATCAATTACAGCGAAGTTGAAAAAGTTGAGAAAACCGATGGCATGTGGAAGGTGGATATTAGGAGCACTCTAGATGATTCAACAGAAACTTTCTTTGCCAAAAACGTGATATTCGCCACAGGCCCTTTTACCGATCAACTTTTGAAGAAACTCAATATTGAGTGGCAGCCTAAAATGATCCTGTCAAAAGGTAGTCATATTTGGCTTAAGCGAGAAGGCCTTGAGCTTGCTCATCCCATGGTGCTACAAACCAAAGACAACAGGGTCATCTTTGTGATCCCTCAGAGAGACGCCATTTTAGTTGGAACGACTGAAAAGGCACTTGAACCTAATACTGACATTTTCAACATCCAGGCGTCCGAAGAAGAAATCAACTACCTTATCGACGCCATTAACCAATACTTTCCCACAGCTGGCATAGATCAGGACTCCATACTCTCCACTTTCGCAGGTGTGCGCCCCTTAGTGGCGGAGGGAAATAAGGCCAGAGGCAAAGTCTCCAGACAACACAAGGTCTTTTCACCAGATGAAAACATGTATGTAATTGTTGGAGGCAAGTACACAACATTTAGAGTTATGGCTGAAGACGTTGTTAAGAAAATGCATCAAGACCAAGGACGAGCATTTAAAAGAGATCTCAGCTTGGCCCCTCTCAAAAAGAGATCTCGAATTGGCATGTATCCTAAAGGGGACGAAATTACCGAGGAAGAAATTAAGAATATTATTTTAGAAGAGCTTCCAAAGACAAGCGATGATATTATCAAAAGAAGATTATCAATGCTTTACCCAGATCAACTTAAATTAACAAAGGCCCAAATTGAGGGCCTTATTAAAGAAGTTAGAAACGATAACTAAAAGAGCTCATAATTTTAGGACCTGATGAGCTTTTGTCCCAACTAACATTTGCGGCGTCCGCCTCAAAGGCGTCGACTCTACTTTGATACTCAAGTTTGGCACTTACACCAAACCCATTATTAAAAATATACTTTGCCCCACCGCCAACTGAAAACATAGTGATCACGGCCGACAACTCTTGGTTGCCAACAGTGGCCGTGGATGGGTTCTGTATGGCGTAGTTCGACTTCAAGCTTCCTGTAAAATACATGAATTGAGCAAATGGAATAATGCGATGAGTGACATCTGGTTTGGCCAATGGATAAAGGCTAGTTCCCACACCAAAAAGACTGGCGTTTTCTTGAACCTCGGTCCCCTCAAACGCCAAAGTGCTTCGACTAATCATCCTATAGGCCCCAATTAAAGACAGCCTGGAAAGCCAGTTGCTTTGATTGGAGAAAAAGTACTCCAGTCCAGCGTCGAGAATCATGGACATATCTGTTCCAGAGAACTCAGCTCCACTGTTTGCTGAAACTGTTGATGACTTGCTATCGTAATAGAAAGTGCCAAAGACTTCTTTATTAGAGCTGTTAATTCTCTCACTTTTGAAAGAGGTCTCAACAAACACTGGGCCATCAGCTCTTCCCATTTCATTTTCCAATTCAATATCATCAGCGCCGGAAGCGAGAGGAATGCCAAGGTCTCTGGGATCTTTGGACACTCTGCTTGGCACATCATCCCCTACAAGATCACGGGACTCATCCTTAGTGATCTTTACAGGAGCTGTGATCTTGAGTTTCATAACTTGATCGTCTTTAATGTAATTGGCGTTCACAAGACGATATAGCGCCCATACAGATCTTGTGGGAGATACTTTGATTACAACACCTCTGGCCACAACACCAACACTCAGATAAAACTTTGCATGGTCCCCTTTAGCTAGGCCATCTTCTTGTCCTCTATTTATCAGAACAGTTTTTCTTGTATCAGAAGTCTTAACGATTCTCAGAGTGAGTTTTTCATCAATCTCCAAGGCAAATGAGGGTGTAATAATCAGGCAAGCAATTATAATCTTTAAATATTTCATATAGATAGTTTAAGCTAAAAAAACCGACTAAGTCCAATTGAAACTTTTCCGTCAAGATGACTTACCCTATCTGGCAACTCTCCACCATCCTCATTTTTCGTCAATCGGTCGCTTTGAATATTTTCAAGAGTTGCGTTTACACGAGCTCCATAACCACTTGGGAAATTATATTTTATGCCAGCTCTTAAACCTGGAAATGAGTAGATTTGGTAGTTGCCCTGTTCATTTTGGCTAGGGATCTCTCTAGTGGCCCATCCATATCGAAAAAATGTGCCCACATAAATAATATTGTCCCCCACGGTGTTAGGAGGCAAGAAAGGATACCAGTTCAAATGAATAGCGCTGCTATACTCAGTGCTAACAGCGTTAAAGCCACCAGTGCTTAAAGAGTCTTTGGCAAACCTAGCGCTTACTTCAAAAGCAAACTTTGAAGTCTGTTCATTTCTTTTAAGAAAAAACCACTCCAGGGCCGCTTCCGCATCATATCTTCCATCTTGAGTGTTGACTTGGTCGGAGGTGTTCTCATTATCCAGCATGTTTATGCCAATTGATGCATATGCTTGGTAGTCAAACAGATTGGTTGTAATGGACCTTCTTCTCTCCAACTCTTTTGCAACCCCAATTTTTTTTACCAGCCGAGCAAGCTCTTCGTCGGAATATCCATCTGACCAATCTTCCCCTTGGGCCAAAAGATCACTTCTAAGTCTTTCATTTCTTTTGCGTCGAAGCTCACTCTCATACTCACTCTGGCTATAAACAGAGCCTCTAAGGCTTCGATCCTGAAACATGGGAAGGTTTTCATCTCTTTTTTGTTCGGCGTAGAGTTTTTTCTTGGTGAAGTTTTTGTCAGAATGTTTTTGAACAAATTGGACAACCATTTTCTCAAAGGTATGAACCCTTTTTCTTTGACGAAAAACTTCGGCATGCGGACTTTCGTAAAATCCTTGGTAGTGTTTATTGCCCTGAAAACTAGCATTTTCCCACTTTTTAAGATCTATTAGAGTCACATCTGAATCGTGGTGCTTTTTATTTTTTTCAAGGGTAAGAGCCGCCTGATAGTCACCAAGCTTGTTTGCCATGGACTCACCATCCCCTTTCAGGCTTCTCTTTAAGTTCTCTTTTATTTCACTTTTCTTTGAGACGATGCTTCTTCTATCTACTTTTAGCTTTCTTCTACCTTGTAGAAGCTCTGTTTCGGAAAGGAGAATGAGTTTATTGTCTTTGGTTAGTTCGTTGGGAAGAAAAGAGCGGAATGCTATCCAAATAGAGATGTCCGACAAAGCTCTTACGGCCTTCAGTTTTGCCACAGGTTTATACACAGTGTAGCTCTGGCCAGTCTTATCATCCTTTCGAAGCATTTCCTTTAGCAGAACACCGTAATCATCCGTCTTAATCCGATCGTTTAGGCCCTTATTGAGCACCACGGTTTTTCCGGAGCTGGAAACTTGACTAATTTTAACGCTATAGTCCATGGACCAGGCGTAAGAGTTCAATGCAATGACAAGAATTACAACTAAACGCGTCAAAACATTCCTCCTTGGGCCTTGACATGCTGGTTTGGATACCGACTTATACTTGTATGGTATCAAAGAACCTTGATTAGACGCAAGAAATCATTTATAAATAACCATCTAAATTTATTGAGGAGACATTGTGGCCAAAAGAAGAAAAGAAAAGAAATTTTATAAATATGAGTGCGCTATGACAGGTGAACAATACACAGTTACTGCAAAGGCCTCAAACCCTGATGACCTAATTAGTGTAAAAGCATATTACGAAATGAACCCTGAGAAAGACGACCGCCCTGCAGACATTAAAAAGATGCTTGGCGTGGAAGAAGAATAAAAAGGTATTAGAACATGCAACCAGAAAAAAGAGATGTGGCCATTATAGGCTCAGGCCCTGCAGGTTATACTGCGGCTTTATACGCTTCTAGAGCGGATTTAAAACCATTGGTAATTGAAGGCACAGAGCCTGGCGGACAGTTAACAACCACTACAGACGTTGAAAACTTTCCAGGTTTTCCTGAAGGTGTAATGGGTCCAGACCTTATGCACAAGATGAAAGAGCAGGCCAAGAGATTTGGAACTGACTACTTGGCAACTATGGTTGAGAAAGTGGATCTTTCAAAAAGACCTTTCTTGATCACTTGCGCTAATGGACACCAAGTTGAAGCTCAAACTGTGATTATCTCCACAGGTGCAAGTGCTAAGTATCTTGGCCTTGCAAACGAGATGGAGCTAATTGGAAAAGGTGTTTCTGCTTGTGCAACTTGTGACGGATTCTTTTATAGAGATAAAGTTGTTCACGTTGTGGGCGGTGGTGACACTGCAATGGAGGAAGCAACGTTTCTTACAAAGTTTGCTTCCATGGTTCACGTTATCCACAGAAGAGACGAACTTAGAGCTTCTAAAGCTATGCAAGAAAGAGCATTCAACAATCCAAAAATTGAGTTTGTTTGGAACACTGAAGTTGAAGAAATTCTTCACGATGAAACTGGTGTGACTGGCATCCAAGTTGTTAACACTAAGACCGGTGAAAAATCTGAGAGAAAAACTGATGGCCTATTTATGGGTATTGGACACACTCCAAACACGAAGTTTTTGGACGGACAAATAAAAACAGACGACCACGGGTTCATTGTTACTGAAGGTGGACACCCAGACACCAATATCCCAGGTGTATTCGCTTGTGGAGACGTTCAAGACTCATACTACAGACAAGCAATCAGTGCTGCTGGATCAGGCTGTATGGCCGCAATTCGCGCAGAAAGATACCTAGAAGAACACGGTAAAGCTTAATTATTTTAGCTCGGTCCTTTTTGGGCCGAGCATATTCCCGACCTCATCTCAACCCAGAAAAACCATACCAAAACATACAACTTTCACACTCTAAGTTACCAATAATTCTAGCAGCTGTTATAAAGTTTTTTAGACGTTTGACTTTAAGCGCCTGACATTCAAGAATATTATTAGCAGGACGCAAACTCATTAAACCAAGGAAGGGGTAATGAACGAGTTATTTAGTTACAGCACATTGAAGGTGGCGTTATCACGCCCAACAAAGACTTTAAACATCTCTTTTAAAGAGGATTGCCCAAACATCACTTTGGAGACCCTTTTTGAATTAGAATCCATTCTCGCGTGGGCAAGCAGCCGTGTTGAGATCAAATCAATTTTCATTTCGAGCGCAAACAGCTTTTTCTCTGAAGGAATCAATAAGGAAAAGCTTCCAAACATGAGTGCTAAGAAATTGGAAAAAATGTCCAAAAAACTTCAGACAATTGTGCACGCAATGTACCACTTGCCTCAGACCATAATCATGGATTTGGGAAAAGGAAGTTTTGACCTTGCTAGTGAGCTTGCATTAGGCGCGGACATAAGAATCTCTGAAGAAGACGCATCAATAGCATTCAATCATAATAGAGTAGGCCTTGTTCCCTCTTCTGGCGGGATTGGCTTTCTAAGTATAATTGTAGGCCAGGCAATGGCCAGAAACTGGACCCTTACAGGTAAAGAGATTGCGTCGTCTCAGCTACTTATGAGTGGCTTTATTAGCGAGCAATACAAAGAAGACAATCGCCAAGAATGCATTCAAGAGTTGCTTCAATCTGTCTCTCACTGTGCTCCTGTTCAGCGCATTCAGACCAAACTAGGCCTTCTTGAGCACGCAAGACTGGAGTTTGAGCGCGCCACTAAATACGAAAGAAGAGTTTCAGAAGCTGCAATGGTTAGTGAAGACTGGAAAGAGGAAGACGGAGACTTTATGGAAGGCAAGAGCATGTCTCACTCCGTAAAGCTAAGCATCGTTAAAGACTCTGAAAATAAAGGCAAAGGGCCTCGCCAGTAATTAAAATTGAACCTTACATGCCTTGGAGAAGCGACCTTCTCCAGGGACTCTTTCATAAACAATATAATGCCCACCGCCGCCGGCGCCGCAAAGTTTAAGATAGAATTCCTTAGATTCAAGTCCCTCAAGCCACAATGAGTCTACAGAAGAACAAATCATAGGCCTAAAGTTAAGGTACTGCCATTTGCTTAATCTATAAAACAACTCATCAAAACTTTTATAATCATTTGTCATAGAGGCCAAAATAAGCTGATTGGAGATCTCTATAAACTCCTGAGTCTTCTTTTCGTACTCCGGCTCTTCACATTGTTTTAAAAATTCGTGAACCAAAGGAGATGTGTGTCTACTCACACCAGTGTTGTACAAATATAGATTGAGCTTTGGCTTTTCTTTAAAATCAACGAACTCAATATTGTTTCTGTTTTTAACCAAAGCAGGTTTTTGCGCCAAGGAAATTAGAGGGTCCAATCCAGAAGAAGACCCATGGTAAAAAGACTCCATCAAAGACATATGGTCTTTAACTTCAGACATGTCCGAAGTGTTTTGAATGGAGCATAGGTCTTTTCCTTTATGGTATGTGGAATAGATGGCGGCGCAAAGCGCTCCAGAGCTGCCAACACCTGAACCTTGCGGGATGTCGCTATTAAACCTTAATCCACCTTGAACATCTTCCATAAAAGCTTCAACATTTAAGGTGTCATTTAAGATACTTGAATTTCTTAGAAACTTGGCAAAGTCTTCAAGGCCAGAATCAACACTTCCACAATTTTTCTCAAGCTGTCCGCTATAGTCAAAAAATGGCAAAGCAAGTCCATTCCCACCTTTAACAACCGAGTATTCACCAAATAATAAAACTTTGCCACAAAACTTATTCAAAAAAGGACTCCAAAATCTTTGGCCCACTTCCAATACCGTCCATGATGATTCTTCCGTCTTCGCAATGAGGTCTCAACTGCTCGAGAAGTTCGCTTTCAACAAGGGTGGCACCCTCATCAAAGTAGATTACATGCGGGTTAGGGCCTGCGTCGAGGGTGAAAAATACAGGGATATTTTGGTTTTGTCGAAAGTTTCGGATAATTTCTATCATCTTTAATGTATTAGGTTTCATCAGTATAAATGATGGCCTAGAAGTCATCATAAGAGCGTGCAGACCTAGCGCCTCTTCTTCTATAATCTCACCGGCCTTCCATAGGTCTCCACTTTCAAGACACTTCAACAATGCCTTTGAGTTGCTTTGCGCCTGGGTGATTCTTTGTTCTCCATAGACGTGACCGTTCATCAAGGCGTGCCCTGCGGTGCTGCCAACGCTTTTCTCCCCGGAACTGGCGATGCAAATAGCATCTCTAACTGATTTAAAAATGGGATGAATATAAGTGAGAGCTTGAGAATATTGGTTGTTCCCAATACCTTGTTCTAGTTCTCCCCAAATATTAAATTCTCCAAACACACTGCGACAGGCACTTCCAGATCCAAGTCTTGCGGCCTCACTTGCGCGAGAATAATTGAACTTCTCACCCATAAGTTCGGAGTGAACTTTTTCAAAACAAGTTGCAAGCGCTGCAAATCCACTTGCGGAAGAGGCAATTCCAGATGAATGTGGAAATGAGTTTTCAGAGTGCAGTGTCAGGCCGGATATGTCTTTAACCCACGGGTACTGATTCTCAACCCGATTGATAAATGTTTCGATTTTTTTCACAAAAGAGGGTGTCTCCTTACCGTGAAAGAAGAACCCTATCTCTCTTTCACCGTCCCCAAAAGAAAACTCCGCTTTGGTTTGGGTTAGGCAGGATCTTAGAGAAAAACTAACGGAGCTGTTCAAAGGAATCTGAACATCCCTTTTTCCCCAATACTTTACTAAGGCTATATTTGATGGAGCCACACACTCCACCATGGCCTTTTTAAACTTCAATTTCATTTAATCGCTCGTTCAGTTGAGAAAGTGTTTCTGATACGTTCATTGGATTGTTGCAAATAATTTCGTCATACCCAAGAACAGTGTCGAAACCTTTTGAGGAGAAGTACTCACGAGTTCGCTCAATGCCTTTGTCTGAAGTTACAAGTGCGAAATCACCGCCCCATGCTCCTAAAGACTTAACAGCTCCCCAATAATCCTGGAAGTGCAAGTCTTTAACTCTAGGCATGTCCAAAGAACTAGAAAGAAGATTTTCATGTTCATAGATGTAGGCCTCAAACTCTTGAAGATCCAAGGCCTCACTCATGGCCACCGTCAAAGAGTTGATTTGTTCTACAAGAGACCTTTTATCCTCAAGCTCAATTGATTGGTATCTTTCTATTTCTCTTCTCGAGTTTTGTTTTTGGTTTAAATGAACAAAGTAAAGCTTGTCTCTAAACAAAGGACTGAAGTTCACACTTTGCCAAGAAGGCGTACCACCAAGATTAGAGTATATAATTGGTCCCATGCTTTGAGCGCAGGCAATGTCGTAGCCTGAACCTCCAAAGGTTTTTGCAAGCAGTTCAAATGGCGATATGTAGGCCCATTGGGCAATGTTATAGATGAGAGTTGAACTTGAACCAAGTCCCCAATTTAGTGGGAATTCGACCTTAGTCTCTACTAGAGTGTCCACTTCATCTCTTAAAAAATGTATGTTTTGATGTCTTGCCTGACGAAGGATTTTCTGAAGATCCAAAGAGGCCTGATCCTCTTCAGTTAAAAGTCTAAAGCGCCAAAGTTCGTACTTGGCCTCAAACCAAAGCTTTCCTTCATTGTCATAGCTTTTCCAATGCAATACAGGGTTGTCGCTTCTACTATGCCTAACATTCATCACCTGTCCAAGTTTGCATGGAAGCGCCAACGACTTTGCTCCATCAAGAACAAAGTATTCTCCGCTCAACAACAACTTTCCGTGCCCGTAATAGGTCTGCTCTCTCATTAAATATTTCCCTCTTATCGCGCAGGCGCGCTCTGTTCTAAAAACTCTCTGACGGCCGCAAAAGAAACCGCATGATTTTCAAATTTCTTTTTGGCCTCAACAATTTGACCTTCACTTGCTTCTAGCTGGTTCAGAATATTTAGAAGGTGCATCTTCATATGACCTTTTTGAATTCCTGTTGTTACAAGTGACCTTACAGCTCCAAAGTTTTGAGCTAGTCCCACACAGGCAGTAATCATCATCAACTCTTTTGCATCAGGGCCGCCTAGAAGCTCAAGTGATGTTTTGGCCATTGGGTGAAGTGATGTCAGACCGCCAACAGTTCCCAAGGCCAAAGGTATATCAAGTTCAAATTTAAATATGCCGTCATCCACAGTGCAGTCTGAAAGGCTTCTGTACTGACCGTCTCTTGCGGCGTAAGCATGAACACATGCCTCGACAGCTCTAAAGTCATTGCCGGTTGCAAGCACAACAGCGTCGATCCCATTCAAGATGCCTTTGTTATGGGTAACGGCCCTATTCACATCGACTTTTGCAATCTGAACAGCTCTCTCAAACTTTTCAGCAAACTCCTTGGCACCCATCCCACCTGAAAACTCTCCAAGCTCTTCTATAGGGCACTCAACAGTGGCAATCACTCTGCAGTCAGGTGTATAGTTTGTAAGAATGGACATGATGATCTGCACTTCTTGTTCAACCTCATTGAACGCCGTGTGCTGAGCGGCCATATCCTGAAATGTTTCAGCAAATTTTTCAAGAATTGAATTTATGAAATTAGCGCCCATGGCGTCGCAGGTGTCAAAGCTCACATCAAGCTGGTAATAATTTTCCAAGCTTGAGGTCTTGTCCCTAAGAGCAATATCTTTAATGCCCCCGCCACGTTTTTCCATATTGGCCGCAAGTGGAGCGGCCGCGCTTTTAAGCCGGCTTTTGTTAACATTGAAAAAGGAGAAAAGTTTCTCTTTGTCTCCTCTATAAATAAAGTGAACCTGTCCGGCCTTGGTGGCGTTAACAACTTTGGCCTTAAAGCCACCGCGATTGAGCCAGAACTTGGCACTCTTACTTGCGGCCGCAACAACAGAGCTCTCTTCGATAACCATTGGCACATGATAAATTTTATCGTTCACACAAAAATTTGGCGCGACTCCGAATGGAAAGTAAAAATTGCTGACAGTGTTTTCGCTGAAGTCGTCCATGATTTTTTGAACTTGTTCATCAGCATGCCAGAAGTCTTTTATCTTAAGAAAGCTTTCGCCTTGAGCTTCGCCCAACTGCTGTGAAAGCCATTCTATTTTTTGATCTTTATTTAATTTGGAAAATCCACTAATCGTTTTCAAAAGGGCTCCTCTTTAAAAGCATTTTTGCAAGCCTCAGTGCCTCTATTTGCTCTGAGATCAACTCATCAACCGCATTTTGGTCAACCAGTGCCTTTTGCAAGTATACGGAGGCCATCCCAATGGCAGAGTCAGCATTTAATCTCTCTCGAAGGGAGTGTCCATGAACCATGGATTTAATTCCTCCAGAGATGATGAATGTTTTGCAATTCACTTCCTCTTTTTTGAGGATGGAATTCACCCAACCGACCATCTCAGACGCACCGTGTCCATTTGCGGTAAAATCTAATAGCAGGGTCTTTTTACCCGATTTGAACGCATCATGTCTAGCCTGTTCTATTTTAGTGAAATTTGTACCACCAAACGCAGCAAATTCCACGGCCGCCAATGGAAGCTTGCACAGCTCCAACAAACTGGATGGGCCCATGCCTTGGCCGACCTCTTTCACTATAATTGGCGCATTTAGAGTGTCTATTAGCCTTTTTATGGTCTCCAAAGGGGATTTAGAATACCTATCACCCTCTGGCTGCATGTACTCCTGCAAGGGGTTAACATGGACTATCAGGCCGTCCGCCTCAACCGTTTTGAGCATTTCTTGGATTTTAAATACCTGATTTTGTTCGATTAGCTCTTCAACCTGAGCGATCCCCAAGTTGGCAAACAGAGGTGAGTCTCCAATAAATTGGCGAACATTAAAGTCCTCCAATCTATCGTTGGAATCTAGGAGTGATCTACAAGAGCCTAACCCCATTCCAATCTTGGCCTTTCCGGCCGCAAGTGCGAGGTTCTTGTTGATGAATTTCGCCTTCTCAGTTCCTCCAGTCATGCTGGAAACCCAAAGTGGAGCTTCCAATCTTTTTCCGGCTATATTTACACTGATATCTGGAGTTTCAGAAATGCCGGTCAACATTGGCTCGTAAACCAACCCATAATTCTGGCTCTCGCTTGTTTGAGATTTAAAGGTTAATTCAATATGATCTTGTTTTCTACTTTCGCTCATTTTGTCCTCCCACTACAAGGACGAATTCATGCTTGCCCTCTGGAGTTTTTATTTCTTTTAATCTTCCCCTGACAAGCCTCTCTTCAGAGGTGTTGAGGTTCATGCCGATAAACACTTCCCTAGCGCCGTTGATCTCTTTCATTTCTTTAAGAAGACTTTGTAGCCTGTATGGAGTGTCCATAATTATTGATACTTCTTTCTGAGTCAGGATTCTCTTTAAGGCCTTTGATCTCTCACTTCCTCGCGCAGGTATGAATCCTTCGAAAATAAAGCGGTCGTGATCAAATCCACTCAGCGCCATTGCCAAAGAAATTGAATTAGGAAATGGAGTTGCTGTAACCTTTATAGAATGCTCATGGCACAAGGACACAAGTTTTCTTCCTGGGTCACAAAAGGCCGGCAGTCCGCAGTCGCTTAATAGATACACATTTTTGCCCCTGCCAAGCTCTTTTAGCAGCTCGCTCGCCTGGTTAGACCTAGTATGCTCATTATACAAAACGAAGTCTTGAATCGCCTCCCTTGGCAGTCCCCAGTGAATCCAACGTCTTCTACAGGTCTTTGCCTCTTCCACAGCTATTATGTCACCCTTTTCCACAGCTAGTTTTAGTGTTTCAAAGGCCTTTTGCTCTAAAGGGTTCTCATCATCAATTGGTGTGGGAATAAGTGTCAGTGTTCCCTTCATTAAGATCTCGCTTTTATTAATTCTTTAAAAAGTTCTGGTTTGTGAAAGTCCGGCTCATCCTCAGAGTTAACATTATAGGAAAAGAAGCTTCTGGTATCGCCAATGATTGCGTGAACATTCCCTTTAATTACGTTTGAATCACCTGGGATTTGATCAAGATCGACTTCAATCCATGAGTGCCATTCACCATCTTTGATTTCAGCATGGGATCTAAAAGGACATACTTTCGGGTATTCAGTTTCCTCTCTTGGCCTTTTAACAATCAAGGCAAATTTTTGGTTTAAAGGAGAGACTTGCATCTCAAGATAGGGAAGGCCAGAATCGTTTTTAGTAAGAAATACCTCAAACACATCATGCTCCCACAGCCCCCAATTTTGAAATTCATGCGAGAAGCTTTCATTCACATTTGGACTAGAATAAAAATTCTGGTGAAACTCAACTTTAAGGGACTTGCCGGCGATCTCCATATGGAATCTTGGAGCCACTATTTGTTGCTTATTTGCCTTATGAGGCTGCAAATTTAACATACGACCTTATAAAATATCATCAATATAATGACAAGGAAGGCCGTGCGCATTAATAAGTATTCATGAACTTATTTTACCTTATTTGCCCAATTGGCCTTGAAGATTCCGTAATGCGCGAACTGAGACTTAAAGGGCTATTCTCAGAGCTAGAAGACCTCAAGACACTGCAGGGCGGCATAGAGTTCACCTGTCCCCTTGAGTTGGGGCTCTCATTAAATACTCTGCTTAAAACTCCAACTAGAATTTTACTTAGATTAAAAACTAAAAAGTGCAGGGACTTTCCAAAGCTGTTCAAAACTATAGGCCAAATCCCTTGGCGAGACTATTTAGTAAAAGAAGAGGTTGAGTGGAGAATTACCACCAAAAGCTCCCGTATAATAAACACGTCCAAGGCAGAAGAGACTTGCCAGAGAGCGCTTCAAAAGTTTTTTCAAGGACAACCTCTTTCAAAGAAAGTTTTGGAAGCGAATAAAGAGTCATCCAAACAAAAAGTATTTCTTCGCTTCGATAAGGACGAGCTAACCATGAGCCTGGACACTAGCGGAGAGCTTTTGCATATTCGCGGAGAAAGAAGGAATCGAGGAAAGGCCTCTCTTAGGGAAAGTTATGCAAGCTGCCTTTTAATGCTGCTTTTATCCGAAGATAAGCTTCCCATTGAAAAACTTGTGGATCCCATGTGTGGAACCGGAAGCTTTCTTCATGAGGCTCTTGAGTTTTTCAAACCAAACACCACTAGAGACTTTCCATATAAACGATGGCCGATTGTGAAGAGTGACAAGCTAATAAGTGAAATGACTGAGAAAGTTTTAGTTAAATCATGCTACGGGTTTGATCTGGAGCCTGTGGCAAAAACATCAGAGAACTTGCTCATTGAGACCCATGACATCTTCACATCCCTACCTGATAAAAACAAAACGCTCGTTAAGGGAAGCTATTTGATATGCAATCCCCCCTATGGGAAAAGAGTAAAAATACAGGGTAAAAAGAAAGCTTATTTTGAGTCGTTGATAAAGCAGATAGAAAAAGAGTTTAAACCCAAATTATATGGAATGATTATTCCTTCCGATGTTCAAATACCTTTCCCAATAAAGATTCCATTCAACAACAATGGAATCAAAGTAAACTTTTGTATAAAGGTCATTGACAAAAGTTAGACACAAACACCCTCCTTCCAATCTTAATAAATGTAATTCCTCCAGCATTTAATTTTTAAACTTATAGTCGGGTCGCCTGTTGTTGCCATTTATAAATAGTGGAACAAGGTTTGCAGCTTAAAACTAAACTAGAAAGTCAATTTTAAGCGGGAGGACTTATGAATACAGAGCAATTCGAGACAGACCCAGGGCATCGCAGCTCCGGCGAAAACTATGCGAAGCAAGCAAAAGACATTGGCGTGGACAAACTTCAAGAATATGGAAAGGAAGGGCTTGCCCCATTGATGGAAGTATTCAACAAGTATGGGGAAGAGTTTAATCAATACATTAACCATATAAATTCAGGTTTAAAGAGCGCGGCCAAGGAGCTTCAAAATGACTCATCAGGGTCTGAAGAAAAAAAGGTCGTAGCCTCTTGGTTTAAAGAAGGCGCCCAGTGGACAGAGAAACTGGAACAAAGGCTGAAAGATAGCAGCCCGGAAGAGCTTTTGGATTTTGTAGAGTCTCAAGGCAAGCAGCACCCTGCGGCCTTATTCGCAACTTCCCTTTTGGCCGGCAGTGTTTTCGGAAGAATTGGCAAGTATGCGGTCAAAGAAAACACTGAATCTACCAGTGGACAAAATGTTGGCGCGGCAAGAACAAAGTCTGAAAGTGAATTTGATCCACAAATGGACCCAAGAGTTGACACTGCCGAAAGTGCTGGGACTTCTTCTCCAAGAGATGTAAGCGGATCAGTATCAAGCAATCAAGGCCAGGGATATACCAATCAAAATAGACAAAACAAAAATATATAAAAAAGGAGCAAGACATGGAAAATAGAAACGAAAATATACGTTCAAGAAGAAAATCTAGAGTAACTGGACCTCAGGGATCAGGCGCAACACCTTCAGGCTACAATCCAGAGCCAGGGACCCAACATGGAGAGGGTTTCACAAGTAGATCAAGAGACATTGACCAAAGGGGCAGGTCCGCAAGCTCAACTGAGCATACTTACGCCAAAGAGAAAACTGGAATGAGAAGTTCTGACCGAGACTTTTCCACCCATTACTATGGGAACGAAAAGGATCTTAGAGAGCGTGATCGAATAGCCCGCGCAGGCCACCACTCTCAATCCTATAGAGGCTCAAGTAGCAGTGAATCGGAACACGATAGACGCTCAAGAGACAGTGACATAGGCAGAGAGCCATATGAGCCTGAAAGACATTACCACAGAGCTGCATATGATCGCGATGAGGGATATGAGTCTAGTTCTAGAAAGAATTGGAAACAACTCTACAACGAGTTCTACACAGATTTCTCAACTTTAATAAGAAAAGAGTCGGATCTTATCAGAACTGAGCTTGGGGAAAAGACCTCATTAATTAAGCAAGGGGCAGTCTCCATTACAACAGGCACAATTGTGGCATTTGTGGGGATTCAGGCGATAGCGGCAACAATCATCATAGCTCTTGGATACGTTGTATCTTGGTGGTTGGCAGCGCTTATTACAGGTGTAGGCCTATTGCTAATTGGCATAGGACTTATGGCGGCGGCCAAGAAAAAACTATCAGGCGACAGTTTGACTCCGCACCGTTCAATGGAGTCATTTGACCACATGGGCGAAATGTTTAAGGAGAAAACAAATGAAATCACAAGACACTAATAAAACAAGCGAGCAACTTCAAAAAGAAGTTCACGGACAAATTGACAAAATTGGAAGAAACATTGATTACGCTAAATCTAGAATGAGCCCAGGTGCCATTCTTGATGATGCGATCTTTTACCCACACGGACAGAGTTTAAGCGACACCTACACTCACTTAAAAAACAATCCTATGGGCACTATGTTTCTATCTCTAGGAACGCTTCTTCTCATGGAGGATCAACAACATGTGACTTATGAGAGAAGGCTCAGAGGACAGGTGGGAGCCGCCGTTGACAAGGGCAAGGTCAGGTATGAGCACGGAAAAGAGAATATCTCTCATAAGGCGAGCGAGTTGGCCGACAAAGCAAAGCTCAAGGCCCAAGAGGCAAAGCATAAAATTGAGCGCAAGGGCGAAGAGCTGAAACACAAAGCTTCTGCCAAAAAGGACGAGTTAGGCCAGAGAGCATCCACTAAGAGATCGGAGTTCGAATCTCAGGCCAGCTCCTATGGGAGTGAGCTTTCCAGCGAAAAACATCGCGCAAGGGACAAAGCGCGTGAGTTGAAAGAAAAAGGATCACAAAAGTTTTCAGAGATGAAACAAAAAGGTTCTCAAAGAATTGAGAATGCCAAAGCAAGCATGAGAAATGCTCGAGAAAACTTCCACCCAGAGGAAGTAGTTGGCAACCTTCATCCTTTTGCTATCGCCTCAGTGGGACTTGGTTTAGGCGCCACTATTGGAGCATCTTTTCCTGAGACTTCTCGTGAGAAAGGTCTTAGAGATGAAAAATTTCAAAAGCAGCTTCAAAGGCTTTCAAACGATGTTGATCATGCGGTCAGAGAGTCTGGCAACAGGATCAAAAACCACTTAATCGATGAGCTAAAACAATTTAATTTTCACTAATTAAACCTAAGGCCTGTGGGCAACCGCAGGCCTTTTACTGCTTTGCCAGTGGAAGCCCTACGAAAAATGATGTTCCCTTCCCTGCTTCGGTTTCGAACCAAAGATCGCCATTCATTTTTTTACAAAGATTGTAACAAATATTGAGTCCCAAGCCAGATCCACCAAACTCTCTACTTATGGAAGAGCTTTCTTGAGTGAATTCTTTAAAAATGGATGATTGGAACTTCTTCTCAATGCCTCTTCCTGTGTCATGAACACCTAGAAGCACTTTGCCATCTTCAACCTTGGCACTGAAAGCGACGTGACCTTTTTCGGTAAATTTAAGAGCATTCCCTACTAGGTTGGATAAAATCTGTCTAACTCTAAAAGGGTCCACCTTCATCGTTGCCCCATTCAGATTTTCTATACCAATTGTTTTCCAGTCTAACTCCCGACTCTCAGTTAAAGTTTCGCCGTATTTTGCAAACTCCGCACAAAAAGTTTTGACCTCGACTTCTTGGGTTTCGAATTCCATTTTGTTTGTTTCAAGCTTGGAAAAGTCTAAAACATCATCCACCAGTTTCTTCATGTCACCAGCAACATTTTCGAGAACCTTATCTAGTTCCATAGTGGAGATCATCTCGGGAGCTGTCCGCATTAATTCAATAGAGTTTAGTATCGCCATCAAAGGATTTCTGAGCTCATGTGCCAAGAAGTTTACAAGATAGCTTTTTGAGTCATACATCTTTTGTATTTGTTCGTTTTTATCTTGCAATGACTTATTTAAAAGCTTTACGTACTGGGCCTTCTGCTTATGACTCTGTCTTGAAATAAAGAGTTCCCTAACTTCATCGTTAAGTTCAAAAAAAGGTATTGATAGCTCCGCCCCTTCACCGCTTTCTTTTAAATCAACAAGTTTTACTTGAAAATCAACCTTACACATTATCCTGACGGAATCCAAGATATTGATTTCAAAAGTGCTCTCACGCTCTAAAATCTGAGAGAATAATTGATCCAACTCAGAGCAAATGTCTATGATCTTTATGAAAGAAACGCCTTTCTCCCTCAAAACGTCATGAACAATCTCCAGAAAAGACCCTACCTCCTTGTAGCTATAAATTGGAAAGACAACATGATCAAGCATTTAACCTCCCAATCCTTTTACTAACTTTTATAAGAGTGCCTTCAGAAGATGATTCTATTTCAAATGTGTCGGTCAATCTCTTAACCGCTGGAAGCCCTACACCCAAACTTTTACCCGAACTAAAGTTTTCTGACATCGCAAGTTCAATATCTTCTATTCCAGGTCCATCATCCTTTGACTCTATCGACAACAAGAAATCACTGTCGGATTTGGACAAATGAACAGTCATTGAGCCATTCTTTGCGTATTTTACCAAATTGGTTGCAAGCTCGCTGATGGCGGTCGCACTCTTGCACAAGTCCACACTCTCCAGCTCATATCTTTTGCCTAGTTCGAACACACAGTTCACAAGGCCCATAATGTCTTTTTCGATTTTCAAATCTCTAGAAAATTTAAAAACACTATCCATTCATAACCTTTCTAGGGATTTCCCCAGCGACTTAGTGCGAGAGATACCGAAGGTCGCATATTCTCATCCTTAGTATTTAGATCTAAAAGCGAGAGTGTGCTTTTCAGTCTTTCTATTGCCTGGGCCTCCTTCTCAGTCACATAACTGAGTCTACCGAAGTCCAGATAAACATCTATAATGCCTTTATCATTCAAGATTTCTTCAAGAGGCAAAACAAACTCTCTCCTATAGTCTTCGCACTCACCATGAAAAAGATGGAATGTGGCGTTTGATTTACCAATGTTTATATATTCCAACGACTTACTCCGAAACTCCAGACTTCCTAGTAACCTCATAACCTTGCCCAGACAGACAGTAGTTTAGAGCTGCTTGAATAGTGGTTCTCGTTGTAACGTTTTGAAAGTCAAGGTTTAAGGAAACCATTGAATGCGCCACCGCTGGGCTTAACCCACAAAACACAGCTTCACACCCCATCAGTGCCGCAGCGCTATTTAGGTCAAACAAGTGTTTGGCCACAGCTGAATCCACTGCATGAACACCAGAGATATCTACCACCAAATAGGGGGCGTCAGTGTTATGAATCTTACTGAGAGATTTGTTTATAATAGTCTCAGATCTTGCTGAATCGATAAAACCTGTCAAAGAAAGAAACAGTATTCCATCCCACAAATTTGCCACCTGTACCAAATGATTGAAATCACTACTACTTGTTAGCCCTTCTGAACCCATTCCAAACTCCTTTTTCTTAATTTTGTTTAAGTCTTGCTCAAAAATATTCCTAATATACTGTCCAAGGATTGTACAGTTTTGTGAAGGTGTACATAATATGTACAAGATCTGGACACCTAACCCTCTGTTTTTTCGTAAAAAAAGTTGGCACACGCTATGCATTATTAAAGGCATAACAAAGCTGTTCAGTCAGCTTTAAAGAGAGAGAGAGGAGAGAAAGATGAGAACAACAGAGAGAAGGTTTGCTAGAGGCCTTAAAAATCTGGCAGTCATTTTATTCGTTGCAACACTTTCAGTTGCATGTGGTAAAAACAACAAATCCGGCGACAACAGCAATGGCAATGTTGGTTGGGGTGGATTTGGCGGAGGCGTCTATCAAGGCGGAAACGGCAACAGCCTTCCCAGCAATTGGATGGACATTGTCTCTAATGAGAACCGCTGTCAACAAGGTGGACAGAGGGCAACCACAAAAATTCAAGTAAACGCTCAAGTTAATGTAGGAGCGCTATATGTCGGCGTAACAAGCTACGGAGACATAGCAGTTATTAGAAATGAAAACGGACAGTCTGTGATGCACATGTACCTATGTCCAAGAGCAGGACTCACAGGACAGGGCAATTTAATGAGCCAGGTGGTTGTAGAGAACTCTTATTCATGTCCTATGGGCCAAGTGTCAAATGCAGACGTACAGCTAGCGTCAAGCTACGGCCAACCGTACTACCTAGGCTTCAGACCTATACACGTACAAGGCACACAAGCACAGTCAAGCCTGTGTAGAAACCAGCAGTACTATCAATAATTGAGCGCCCTTAGGCGGCGCTCTTGATCAAAAAAAGTAAAAAATTAGAAAAAACAGAAAGGTCTGTCGCGCCTTAATGCGACAATCTCTCTCCCTCTCTTAAGGACGCGCGGGTCTCTCTCCCCGCGCGTTTTTTTTATTCCTGAATATAAACTTGTGACTTGACCCAAACTCCACCTAGATAATTCATAAGAACAAGACCTTCGTCAGTTGTCTTTTCAATATCTTCAAGCTTGGTGTTTTTAAGTTCAACAACTGGACAGCTAAACTCTTTTCCTTCTGGAGTGATAAAAAGAAGCTTCATCCCCTTTTGGATTCCAGTTCTTCCCTTAAGACGAATGGCCTGGTGAGACCCTTTTTTAATCTCGAGTACTTCCCCTATATAGTTCTCATCCTTACGCTGAATACGGCTGTTTTTTAACTTCTTAAACAAAACATCAGACTTATTAACCTTGTAGAAGCCTTTAATTACATCAAATGGGTAAATTTCTTTAAACTCTTTTCCACTCATTTTTGAGTTAAAAACGTCCTTCACTTTTTCAATGAGCTCAAAGTCGGAGTCAAACCTAAGATCCACTCTGGCAGCGTCAAGGAATTGAAGCTCGCTTAAGTGCTCCATCAAAAATTGGTGCTTAATGTGAAACATAAAGGTGCCTCTATTGTTTTCAAGCACTGGAAAACCTTTATGAGGACTTTCTTCACTCTCACCAACAGCGGTGATCTGTGGTTTCGTTCTGAGTTCGTCATCTTCAGGAAGCATGGCAGAGAGAAGATTTCTTGGAGTGTAGAACAAAAGAATTCTTCCAAGCACTAGAAATTCAACCGGCACACTGAGGGCCTCTTTGTATTCTTGAAGCTTGTCTTTTGGAAGCTCAATTGAAAGAACCATTCTATCAAGCCTAGGCCCTAGATAGTCTCTCCATTCCATAAGTCCTGGTAGATTGTGATTGCCACCCTCTAGGATAAGTTGAACAGGAAGTTTGGTTTTGTGTAGAACTAACTCTAAAAGTCCAGGATCCTGTACCCTTAAAGCGTCAAAATTTGAAAGCTCATAACTTTTAAGATCAACATTTAATAGTTCTTGTTCAGTTAAAAGGGCGTCAAGCTCAAGGACACTCTTTAGGCCAATCTCCTTCGCCTGCCTACCAAGCTCATTGACCTCAGAGTCTTTAAGAGTTCCAAATCTTGATGGGCCTTTGGGAGAAATTATGACTTCAGAAACGCCATGCTCTTTAGCAAGGCCTAGCTCTTTCATATTTTGGATATAAGTTACTACTAGCATCGCTGCGCCCTTAGTATGTTATTTTTAGCAGCGCCCTCCACCCATGGAACTTTAACGAGTGTGGATGGCTTGGTTCGATCCACTGATTCATTATCAAGGCCAGTTATCTCATTGGCCTTAAATGGAACTGCGGCTCCGGTAAAAGGTAGAAGCTCCAGTGTCTGATTTTTTTCAAAAGCGTTTTTAACCTCAACAAGCATAAACTCGTCTTTCACGGTGTCGATCACATTGCCAATCATTATGTAATCTACGTTTGGATCAGACTCTCTTTCATTGAAGATCGTTGAGGCGTCGGCCTTTTCAGTAAGGTTTGAAGCGGCATAGGCCCTGTGGGTCACTTTTTTAAGTTCACGCTCCCATTCATAAATTTGATCGCTTAGAAAGTTTCCATGCTCGGCATAGTACTTTAAAGCTTCGGAGTACACCTTGCTGATAGTTCCAGCGTAAAGATGGCTTTTCATCCTTCCTTCGACTTTAATGGAGTCAATGCCTTCTTTGATAAACTCTTCCAAAACAGCAAGGCCATTCAGGTCTTTTGAACTCATAAAGAAAGCTTTCTTCTTGGCCTCTTCATTTTCAAATTTAAGCGAGTATTCGAACCTGCAACTATGAGCGCATCCACCTCTATTGCTGTCTCTTCCTTGGGTGAAGTTTGAGATCACACAATTTCCAGAATAGGCCATGCACATAGAGCCATGAACAAACATCTCCACTTCGACGCCGGCCTCTCTTTTAATTTTTCCGGCCTCTTTGATGCTTGTCTCTCTTCCAAGAACAACTCTTTCCACACCTTGCTTTTTCCAGAATTTGGCACTTTCAACATTTAAGCAGCTGGCCTGGGTGGAAAGATGGATAGGTATATTTGAATTATCTTTAATAGTTTTTATTACCCCTAAATCGCTAGCAATAATTGCGTCAATTTTAAGGGACTCAAGAATTTTCACAAATTCGGGCAATTCGGCCAGATCTTGATCATGTAAAAAGCCATTGATGACGGTGTAAACCACCGCACCTCTGTCATGGGCGTATTTAACACCCTCCTCAAGCTCTTGGATGGTGAAGTTTTCAGCAGCGCTTCTAAGACCAAACTTAAGTCCTGCCAAATACACTGCATCGGCTCCGTAATCCACTGCCACTTTTAATTTATCTAGGCTGCCCGCCGGGGCAAGCAACTCGGGTACTTTAATCATATAAATCCTTGATATCTGCCCATTTACCAAAATCTGAGAATAAGATAAACTGTTATTATCTCAAAATTATCGAATCAGGGATGGAAATTGAAAAAAATCGTCATTATTCTTTTATCCGCGGGAATATTCTTGGCCGGAAACTTTCTTTATGAAAGGCATCAAAATAATGTCTCGTCCACCACTCCATACCCTTACATATTCCAAAATGACTTGTATGAGGATTTAGACGTTGACGCTCCAATCCTAATCATTGGAGATCGCTTAGGAGAAAGACTTGGAAGTTTTAGCAAACTTATGGCCAAAAGGATGTCTCAAAACCTAAGCAAACCAATTAAAATCCAAAGCATCGCCCAAAAAGGCGAAGGCCTTCACCGCACACTAAAGAAGCTAAAGTCCCTTAAAAAGCTTCCTCTCATCATTGTTTATTTGGGCTCGTCTGAGGAGCACTATGAAAAGCGCTTCCTCACCAAGGAAATACCAACTATAAAGAAGAATCTTTCACTTTACAGCGATGATAGAGTTCAGAGTCTGCTCATGATTTGGCCAGAACTCTCAAAGTATATCTACCATCCAGTAGATTATGTTAGATTCACAAGAGAGCTTGTTGAAGATGAAACAGAATACAACCAACTGGATGTGCAAAAAAGAAATGAAATAACTTTCAAACTGTTTGAGAGTGAGATCGAAGAACTCATAACCTATGCAAAGGACAGAAACAGTTATTTCTTGGCAATCTCCTCTCCTATCAACCTCGATATTGCGCCCAAGAGCTCATGCCCAGGCTCATTTGATGAGAGCTTCAGACCAAAACTGAACAAGGTTATAGAGCTTGTTAAAAAGAAAGATTTCAAACTCGCTTACAATATAAGCAAAGACTTGGCATTGATTAACAACAGCAACGCTAATTCTCAATTCATTCACGGAAAAATAGCTAAAAAGCTAGGAAAGAATCAGGAGGCCCGCCAATACCTCGAGCTTGCAGCGGCATTTGACTGCAAAAACTGGAGAAGCAACCCTGTCTACAACAGCATCTTAAAAAAAGCTGCTGACAAGCACGACGCCGCCTATTTTGATCTTCATGGACTTCTGCAAGACAATGCAAACAACGGAGTCGTTTTTATGGACGATATCTACCCTCAAAACCTTTATTTGGAAAAGACGGCAAACACCATTGCCGATAGAATAAAAAAGCTGCTAAAGTTATGATTATGGAAGAAAAAGACTTTATAGTTAATGTTAAAAAAGACGAGGTCATCTGCCGGGCCGGTGATGAGTCCAGAGACCTATTTAAAATTATTTCGGGCAAACTAATGATCTGCACTCGAAACAATCACATGGTAACACCTCTGGCATACCTTACAGCAGATGATTATTTCGGCGAGTTCTCTTTCTTTGACAAACAACCTAGGTCTGCTGACGTTATTTCTGTGGAGCCTACCGTCTTGGTTAAAATTCCTCAAGAACAGCTAAAAAAACAATTTCCACCTTGGCTTATTCAAGCAAGCCTAGGCCTTACCCGAAAGCTCAGATTATTCAACGAAGTAATTCGCTCAAGGGGTATAAAGAAAAGAAACGTTGAAAGCGTTAAACCGCTCTCCATTGAAGAACAACGTTACTACTATAAGATTATCGCCACTAAATAGTAGTAAAACGGCCTCTTTGACACTAATTCATGGCCATAACGCCACCGCCCAACATACCTAAACACCTGGAATCTCATGTCTAACATTGGCGCAGGCCTAGCAATACTATATAGCAAGGGATTCGAGGAAGAATCCTCTAACTACCAGGAGGTTTTATGTCAATTATCAAAGCTTTATTAGTCCTTTCTACGGCAACTATTCTAAGCTCCTGCTCAAGCTTTTCCGCTAAACCTGAAAATGCGGACGTGGAAAAGAACAAAAAAGATCAGCAGGCCATAAATGAGATGTTCCCAAGGGCCTACTACGACAGGATTTAACCCTGGGCGTCCACTCATAATGTGGGCATTTAATTATACTTCCCTATTTATTTTTTAAGCACTCACGGATAAGATGCAGAAAAAATAAAGAGGTTGTATGAATTCAAGTAATTGGAGCGTCGAGGATGCAGTCAATGAATACCAAATTCTCAGGTGGGGCGAAGGTTACTTTAACGTCAACCAAGACGGAGAAATCTGCGCCTGCCCCTCGCAAAATCCGAACGGGCCAAAAATAAGTCTTGCGGAAATCATCAAGGAAATGAAGGATGAAAACATCACCTTTCCTTGTGTTATTAGATTCCATGACATCCTTCGCTCTCAAGTGCGAAACATCAACAAGCTCTTTTCTAAAACAATAGAAGAGGCAAAGTTCAATGGGCAATACATGGGAGTTTATCCCATAAAAGTGAATCAGCTTCGTGAGGTAGTGGAAGAAGTAGTTGAAGCAGGCCTGGATTTTTCTTATGGACTTGAGGCCGGGTCCAAGGCCGAACTCTTAACAGTCCTCACTTACAACCAAAACCCCAAGGCCCTTACGATATTAAATGGCTACAAGGATAAGGACTATATGCGCCTTGCCCTACTAGGCCAACAGATCGGCCGCAAGATGGTAGTGGTCATTGAAAAGTTCAGCGAAATAAATTTACTCATAGAGGTGATAAAAGAGACAGGTGTTGTCCCTATGATCGGAGTTCGCGCAAAGCTTACTTCCAAGGCCAGTGGCAAATGGGCCGACTCATCAGGTGAGTTCGCAAAGTTTGGACTTTCCATTCCAGAGATCATCGACTTGATAGAACTTCTTAAAGAGCAAGACCTACTAAGCGCTCTCAACCTATTTCACTTTCACGTGGGCTCACAGATCCCAGATATTAGAACAATCAAGGACTGCCTTACTGAGGGTGCCAGAGTTTATTGTGAGCTAATCAAGCTTGGTGCTCCAATTCAATATTTTGACGTTGGTGGCGGAGTGGGAATAAATTACGATGGTTCCAGATCAAATCAATCATCCTCCACAAACTACACCCTTGCTGATTACGTGGGTGACGTTGTTTATATACTAAGAGACATATGCAACGACTCAGGTGTGGTTCACCCAAATATTGTAAACGAAGCGGGCAGAGTGATAACCGCTCACCACTCTTGTGTTGTAACCAATGTTTTTGGCAATGTTGAGCTGGCCAAGCCAAAAGAGGTGACGACGCTCGCGAATGAGAACGACCACTTGCTTTTAAGAAACATAAAACATCTCTATAGAGAGCTTAACCACTCCAATTATCAGGACATTTACAACGACGCCTGCATTATAAAAGACGAGGCGCTTTCCGCGTTCAAGTTAGGCGTCATAGGCATTGTGGAAAGATCCCATATTGAAGGATTGTACTGGAATATCTGCCATCAAATCTTATCGATGACCGAGAATGAGAGGTACGTTCCTAGTGAGATTAGAAAACTAAAGTTTGTGTTGGCCGACAAATACCTTTGTAACTTTTCTGTTTTCCAGTCCACTCCGGACTCCTGGGCAATTAATCAGATACTGCCAGTAATCCCACTTACAAAGCTAAATGAAGCTCCAACAAAGGAGTGCACGCTAGCTGATATCACCTGTGATTCAGATGGAAAAATGGGACGCTTCTTAGGCCCTGACGGCCACCAGCCAACCTTGGCCCTGCATGCACTGGAAAAGGGTGAAGAGTATCCTATCGGCGTTTTCCTAACAGGGGCCTACCAAGATGTCATGGGAGATATGCACAACCTCTTTGGAAGACTAAACGAAGTGCATGTTTTTGCAGACGAAGATGATCCTAAAGGTTTCTATATTGAAGAGTTTATCCGAGGCAACTCATCCGCCGATGTATTAAAGATCATGCAGTACAATCCTGAAGAGATGTGTAAAAAAGTTAAGTCTGAAATCGATAAAAGAGTTAAAGGCGGCCTTATCAAGCCAAGAGATGGCGTTAAACTTACCGACTTCTTTGAAGACAGAATTAAGGACTACACTTATTTGAGCAAGTTCTAATCTATTCTTTTAACTATGGAGGGATCGTTAAACTCATTAGCGTAGGCCATGTAAGACTTGTAGTGATTGCTAACAAACTTTATTTCCTCATCAGTTAGCTCTCTAACAACTCTTGCGGGTGAGCCCATTATCATAGACTTTGGAGGAAATTTCTTTCTAGGGGTGACCACACTTCCAGCGGCAACCAAGGACATGTCTCCAATCTCACAATCATCCAGAAGGGTCGCGCCCATTCCAATAAGACAACCATCACCCACCTTGCAGCCATGTAAAGTAACTGAGTGCCCTACAGAAGTGTTTGCGCCTATTTTTAACGGACTTTTTTCTGTTACATGGAGCATGCACAGATCTTGAATATTTGTATTGTTTCCAATTTCAATTGAATTAACATCTCCACGCGCCACAGTGTGATGCCAAAGATTGGCATTTTCGCCTAAAAAGGTTCTGCCAATTACTGAACAACTCTCCGCAATAAAGTTGGACTTGTCATATGAAGGTGCGAAGTTTTTGTAAGAATAGATGGCCATAGAACTGATTCTCCTTGATATAACAAACAATGAATAATATAGGGAATTATGAGCAAAATAATACTAGCAAGTTCTTCTCCCTACCGCAAAGCATTACTTGAAAGACTTAATTTTGAGTTTGAATGCATATCCCCAGATCTGGATGAAGACGCCTACAAGGCGAAAATTTCAGATCCTATAAAGCTCGCGGAAACTCTGGCCTTTGAAAAGGCCAATGTTATTTTTAAACAACACCCAGATTCCATAGTTATAGGCTCTGACCAATTAGTTGACTTTGAGGGTGAGATATTAGGGAAGGCCGGCAATCTGGACAACGCATTCCAGCAATTAAAACGCCTAAGTGGCAAACCTCACAATCTAATTACCTCTTATTGCGTCTTGTCGAAAGGTAAAAAGCACATCCAAACTGTTAAGACAACCTTAACAATGAGACAATTAAACGACGAACAGATAAAGAAATACTTAAGAAATGATAATCCGATTGACTGTGCGGGATCATATAAATTAGAACTTAAAGGTATTTCACTTTTTGATAAAATTGAAACCGATGACCATACGGCCATTGTTGGCCTTCCTTTATTGTCATTGGGAACATATTTATCGGAGATTGGGCTGTCTATTCCGTAATTAAAAAAAGGGTTATTTTGAAATGAGCACCAAGAAGAATTTATGGATTATTGAAGATATGGAAGATCTTCAACCCATTTACCAATCAATCTTAGAGGAAGAAAAGTACGATCTAAGATTCTTCACCACTTTCGACGAGTTTAAAAACGCCTATTCAGTAAACAAAGAACCAGCAGATTTAATTGTTGCCGACATTTTCTTGGATGATGGCCACTTCTTTCAACTTCTAAATGAATCAGACCTAACTTTAAATACACCATTCTTGGTAATTTCTGGAAGTGATGAGTATGAAACAATGTGCAACGCCTTTGAGGCAGATGCGATTGACTTTATTTTAAAGCCATTTAACAAAAATGAAATTAGAGCGAAGATTGAAAAACACCTTCATCGCATTGACGAGATTGCTCAAGAAACAAGCAAGTCTTTAGAGGCTTTGAACTTGGACCTTACGCAGTTTACAAACAAAGAAATTAAAATTATCGAAAGCTTCAACATGCAAGAGGACAAAACTCTGCATAGAAACGACATTGTTAAAGTAATTTGGAAGAACATTGCTATTCACCCAAACACTTTGGATGTTCACATTTACAATCTTAGAAAGAAGCTGAAGCTTTCAAACTACAGCATAAAGGCCATAGGCAACGGCCTTTTTAAATTTATCGAGTTATAATTAAAAAAGGAGCTTTTAAAGCTCCTTTTTTTTTTTAATTGGTCTCTAGAAGTTTCTTAAGCTGAGCTTTCTTTTCATCTTTGAGTTCAACCTTAGGTGCCACATCCCTTTCAGGAATTGCTTTTTGTTTTTTAAGGTCATAAACCAGAACCCTTGAAAGGTTTCTTTTGTAAGCTTTGGAAACGACTGTGAACAGTGTGTCTCCAGGCATGATCTCCTCCAAGGCCTCATCGCCATTTGCAGCATTAATCATTGCGGCCGCTTCCTCAGAGCTAATTGCCTGCTCACCTTTATAGTCCTCTTCAACGACTTGATAGCTAGATGAACTCGACCCTGGCCTATAGGAGCTGCTTGAGTTGTAGGAAGGAAAACTGTCCCTAACAGACCTTCTTGAAGATGCCGTTTTTTTATTTTTTGTGTTTTTTTCCACAACGTTCTTTTCTGAATCAGGGTTTTGATTCAATCCACCTAGCTCATAATCACCGATAGGCATCGCCATTTTATCAAGAGGACGATTGAACTTTTTCATAAAGTTCTGGGCCGAGGCCACTTTTCTTTTACCTCTTTCAGTTTTGCCATAGGTTTTATCGTAGTGGGCCCTTTTCTCTTTCGCTTTGGCCTCTCTGATAGCATGTCTCTTAATTGCGTCTAAGGCGCTTAACTGGGTGCTGTCAAAGTTGTTGTTCTTTTTCACACTCTCTATTTGAGATGGCATGGCCGCAATGTTGGCATTATTTTTAAAATCCAAAGTCTTAATAGCTTCCCAAACTCTCTCGCCAGGTGAGACGTTTCTTGAACCGTCTCCTTCATCAGCGCCACCAAGACCTTTATAATCTGATTTTCGCTTCTCCCAGTCTGCTTTATACAAATCATAAGCTTCACCAAGCTCAAAAGTTCTTTGTAGGGCCAGGCTGCCGGCCAATCTTAAGTTGTATGCCATTGCCTGGAAGTAGGCGTCCATTCCCAATGTGGGATACCCAATTCTCGAGTCGGCAGATAGTCGTGGCCACACAAGATGCATTTGATAGGCATATTCCGCAAACACAATTGAGTCTTCAACCTTTTCAAACAAGAAACCAAAGCCGCTTGCTTTTTCTCTTTCGGCCTGGTTGTCGCCTAGCAGATGTTTCGAGTGCTTCACCCAACCATCGAGTCTCTTCACTTGGGAGTACACTTTTATTCCGTGCTTAAATGCCTCTGCTCCTTTATCTGAATAGTTTTCAGGTATCCAGCTGCCTTCATCGATTGCGAATTTTTTCATAAGTTCTTCCCTACTCGTTAGGGGCCGTTGAAGCATTTCGCCTTTGTATGTCTTTTCCTTTGTGTAGTATTTTGAACCTTTCTTTTTGAATTCGCTTTTTGTGGCCCTCATTGCAGGAAGGCCATGGTTCCTGTATCTGTCATTAATTAACTCTGCGTAAGTTTTTCCATCTCTTACTTGTTCAAACTTATAAGCGTCCTTATCCACAGTGATTGGCAGAGCAACATCCAACAATGGATTGTTTTCCACAACCACATCGTCTTCAGGATTGCCGTTGCTGTATTTTATGCTTGAGAGATACACACTTTTGACACAGCTAGAGGATTGTCCGTACACCTCACACTTGTAACTTGGGTCTTTTGCGCTGGATATGTAATCGCTGTTAAAATACGGCCAATCTAGATACCTGTCATACTTCTTATAAGACTGGATACAAAGACCGAGCACTTTCTTCCAGCAACCGCTGCCGACTTTTACATCTCTCACATCAGGATCAAGTCCATTGCTGTTGAAGAATCCCCCAAGAGAGGCAATCAAAACACCCCATCCCAGTCCCACAAGGCCTGCGCTGGACAGAGCGCCAAGTCCTAGAACACTGACACTAATGGTTGGACCGCCTAGAGCTGCAAGTGCCATAGGTCCAAAGTAAACTGCGGCAACGATGGCCACCACAACTAAAACAAACATGACCCAACCTTTCCATTTCCAAGTATAGAAAGAGTAAAGCTTTTCAACCTTTTGATAGTTTGTTGGATTTCCTGGAGGGTTGTACCAAGGGTATTCACTCACAAAAGTGCTCAATGCAAGGAATTCTTCTTCAAGTTTTTCGTTTGCAGTGAACCTTTCAAACTGGACGTCTCTTCTTAAGGCCATCCATTCAACCATAAGTTTTTCATGACTAAGGCCAACAGCTCCTCTGTCGATTTCCGTCTTCTCCTCAACTTTTCCGGAGGTGGCATCTCCAGCGCCAGGGTCGTTTCTAATTTCATCTTCAGTCACATAAGCATGTTCTGAAGAGCACTCTTTGTGAAAAAACTTTTGTTTATCGCTATTAAAATTTTGCGGCCCAAAAACAGCAAGACACTTGCATGTCATTTTAACATCAAGTTCTTGAAATTTTTCTATCAGCTGATCCCTATTTTTTCTAAGCTCAAGGGCCACGTCTTGAGCTCTTTTAAAAATATTTTTTCCATGTGAAGGTTTATGCTGATCCACCAATGGCCCAGACACAATCATGTCATGCCCAAGGCCAGAATACGTCGCTTCAAACGCCATTAAAGCGATCTCTGCGTTTCTTGCTGAATAGCTTTTAGCTCTCCATGAGTCATTTAAAGTGTTAAATTCGCATTTTTTCACGTCGGAGAAAGTCTTGGATAGGATGTTGGGCATGTTATAGAGCTTTTGGTACTCTCCACGGGTAAGGATCTTTCCCTCGCCCACGCCTCCATGTTTGGCTAAACAACCAGCATGTTCCCTCTCTTTCTCCCTTTTTTGAAGAGCAACTTGCGCTGTGGCCTCTTGCACTTGTTTCTCAGTGGGATTGTTTAATTGGGCAAGCCTTTCCCCAAGTTTTTCATTGTACCACTCTTGAGAAGTCTTCCCGTCAAAAAGATTTTGGCAAGGGGCCTCCTGGCCAGATCCTTGATTAGAATCATCAGGCGAAAGCTCTGGTGTTGAGCTTTGAGCGTGAGCAGATGGAAGTATTAAATTAATAAGCTTTTTAAGAAGGTTTGGTTTAACACTAGAAGTGGGTAGAGTGAATGGTGGAAAGTCCTGAATGCATCTTCCATTGGTTCCCAAGAAGGTTCCAGGACAACAACTTCTGCCATTCGCCTTTTGACCCATTTTAGCGCAATCAGTGCATACGCTTTTCTTTACACACTTTCCAGATGAACATTTATCGGAGCAACAATCAGTATTTGAAGAGCAACTTAGACCTTCTTGTCTACACTCCCCAATCCCAGAAGAGTTAAAGTTTGTGGGAAGACAACTAATGCTTGGCCTGCAGCTTTGGTCGTCGTTGGTTGGGTCCAAGTCTTCATTCATCGGACATCCTGACTCGCAGTAAGGACTCGTTACAGGACACTCCTCACCTTTCTTTTTTAGCTTGTAGCAAGAAAGCGCTGGAGCGCATGTACCATTGCCTCCGCACACACCGGAGCAGCAATCGCTATGCTCGCTACAGCTATTGCCTTGTTTTTCACAAGAGCCTGGCGGGTTAAATGTAACAAACGGCAGTTTGTGATATGTTTCAGGGTTACAGCACTGTCCAGCTGTGGCGTTTTCCAAGGGACCTTTACAAGTGGGCTCATTGGACTTTATCTCTGATTGGTAAAAGTTGTTAAAGAAGTTTTTTAAGTAAGTGCCGCAATCTTCAGGGGCATCCGCCTCACACATGACAACAGCAGAGTTTGAGTCTATTTTTGACCTAAAGGCCTCAAGCTGAGAATTTTTAACATAGCCGTCGAGATACAACCCATCCATGATGTCCATGAGGTCCGCTTTGTGTTCTCCAAGCTTTAAACGCCTTGAGGAAGAATCTTCTTTGGCATAAGTCTCCCCAATCTGCTTAAGAGAATTGCCAATTTGCGTCAATTGATTTGTGCCAATCTTCACCTTTTGCGCCCCATAGGCCATGCCAAAGATGAATAAAGCAATCCCTAACGCTTTCATATTGAACCTCCGATATAGTATGATTATACTTATCGGCGAACTTTGAATTAATCTAAATCGATAAGCGATTAGAATTATTAAGTATTATAAGTACTAAGTGCCATAGATTATGGTCACTTTTGAAAACTAGGAGATGATATGAACTGCCCATGCGGGATAGAGAAATCTTATGAAGAATGTTGTGGAACTCTACACGAAGGCCAATCCAAGGCCCTAACTGCTCAAGAGCTAATGCGCTCCCGGTACAGCGCCTTTGTTAAAGAAAAAATCAATTATATTGGCGACACTCACATTCCTGGAACCACAGACTTTGACGCCTCAGAAGCCGAGCAATGGGCCAAAAATTCAAATTGGAAAGGCCTTGAGATCGTAAAAACTCAGGCCGGCGAAGAGGGCGACAATTTTGGAGTTGTCGAATTCAAAGCTTTATACTCGGACGCCAAGGATGAGAACCACTTCATCCACCACGAAATCGCTAAGTTTAAGAAGCTAGAAGACACTTGGTATTACGAAGACGGCCAGATCGTTGGACATGAGCCGATTAAGAGAGCTATTCCAAAGGTTGGAAGAAACGAGCCATGTGTCTGCGGAAGTGGCAAGAAATACAAAAAGTGCTGCGGTAAATAGTGTCTTCATTTGTTTGGGGCGCCCAAGAAACACAATACTTTAATACCTTAACGCCAGAGCATGTTCTGGAAGCAGTTGAGAACTTTGGTTACAGAACTACTGGAAGAGTTATGCAACTCAACAGTATGGAAAACCGAGTGTATGAAGTTGAGATTGAACTTGATGAGGAGCCGGACTCGGTTTCAGAAAAGTTTCGAATTGTTAAATTTTACAGGCCAGGAAGATGGAACAAAGATCAAATCCTTGAAGAGCATGAGTTTCTTTGGGATTTAACTGATCGTGAAATTCCGGCCATTGCCCCTCTAAAAAATCCTGAAGGCCAAACTCTTATGCAAAACGAGCAAGGCCTCTACTTCACTCTTTTTCCCAAACAAGGTGGCAGGGAGTGTGACGAGTGGACTGATCCTCTTTTAGAGCAGATGGGAAGGCTTCTTGCGAGGCTCCACAGCACAGGAGCGGCCAAGGTGGCCAAACACCGAGTTAAGCTCGATATTGAAAACTATGGTGAAAAAAACCTGGAGTTTCTTCTTAAAAGCAACAAGATCCCAGCAGAATACAGTTCAAGCTACGAAGCGCTGGCAAAGCAAATTTTTACAATCAGCTCTCCCCTTTTTAAAGGTATAAACTATCAAAGGGTTCATGGTGACTGCCACCATGGCAACGTCTTATTAGGCTCCACGGGACCATTTCTTATAGACTTCGACGATATGGTTATTGGCCCAAAGGTCCAGGATATTTGGATGATTATACCTGGGCGTGACGAATACTCCATCAGACAAAGAAATATCCTTGTGGATAGCTATTTAGAAATGGGAGACTTCAATAGAGCTGAGTTAAAGCTAATTGAAACTCTTAGAGCTTTAAGGATGATTCACTTTTCGAGCTGGATTGCCCACAGATACGAAGACCAGTCTTTTAAAAGGGCCTTCCCAACTTTTGGATCCTCTCAGTATTGGGAAAAAGAGCTTCACGATCTTCGTGAGCAAATTTCAAACATCCAAGACAACTTGGATCAAATGAACTATATGTATTAAATGCAAAACTTCTCTCATCATTTCAATCAACTCGATTGGTTCGTGTTTCTACTTTTAACGGGCCTCACTGTGGCGGTGGTGCTCCTTGCTCAAGCAAGAGCTCCTAAAGACAACTCCACACTAGAACACCTGTTAATGGGAAGACGGCTAACTCTTCCCCTATTCATAGCCACGCTTGTATCGACTTGGTATGGGGGCATATTTGGCGTTGCAAGCATCGCCTTTGATTCAGGGATTTACAATTTTGTGACCCAGGGTGTGTTTTGGTACGCCAGTTACTTAATTTTTGCCTTCTTTATCCTGCACCGAATTTCAAAGTACAAAGCGGTAACCCTTCCAGATCTAATTGGAAAAATGTATGGCCCAAAATCTGAAAAGCTAAGCGCCATTTTTAATATTTTAAACCTTGTGCCTGTAGTTTACGCGATAAGCATTGGGATGATTATTCAAATGTTCTTTCCGGTAACAGTGAATGAGGGGATATTAATTGGTGTTGGATTCACCCTTCTGTACGCTATGTTTGGTGGATTTAGGGCGGTAGTCTACTCTGACCTGGTGCAGTTTTTTGTGATGTTCTCCTCTGTTGTGATTCTGGCAATATTTAGTTTTATGTTCTTTGGTATAAAGCCTCTCCAGACGCTTCCAGACCACTATTTCTCCCCTCTTGGAAAGCACGGAATTTTAGAAACAGTGGCGTGGGGAATGATCGCACTCTCCACTTTGGTTGACCCAAACTTTTACCAAAGGGCCTTTGCAGCGAACTCTGAGAAAACAGCTAAGGCTGGAATTATCTTTGCCACCATCATTTGGATGATTTTTGATCTTTCTTTAACTTTTGGAGCAATGTACGCAAAAGCGCTCTTGCCTCTTGCACAGGCAAGTGATGGTTACTTTGAGTATGCTTTTAAAGTACTGCCTCAAGGGATGCGCGGTTTTTTTCTAGCGGGTATTGTGGCCACCGTCTTATCGACGCTGGATTCTTATCTTTTTTTAAGTGGCACAACCATGGCCTACGACTTGGCCCCTAAGAAGTACCGGGGAAAACTTTGGCTTCACTACCTTTCATTTCTTTTCATCGCTTCTGTGGCAATTATTATGGCGACAGTTTTTGAAGGCAATATTAAGGCGGTGTGGAAAACACTGGGTAGCTTATCCGCGGCCTCTCTCCTTATCCCAGTGCTCTATGGACACCTAAGCAAGACTCGCCCAAGCGACAACACATTTGTGCTGGCGGCGGGATTGAGCGCAGTAAGTGTATTCACCTGGCGTTTAAGCGGATTAAAGGACTGGTCAGGAGTTGATGAGCTATATATTGGGATGTTTGTGAGTTTATCGGTTCTTTTTGTGGCGAATAACAAAAGAGTCCAGATATAAAAAAAGACCAAGGCGTTTATGCGTCACCTTGGTCTTTTGGAGATTATGAAAAAACTGCTCTTGCGAGCTACTATCTTCTAAATGTTCCGATCTCGATCAATTCTTCTTTTGTGATTTCGAAGAAATCAACTTTAGTAGGGCCATTGTATTCAAAGTGGCCAATTGCCATAAACTTACCAGTCACTGGGTACTTCATTCTAAATCTACCGCTGCTGTTAAGCTCTTTAATTCTTTGTAGCCTAGCCTCATACTCATAGTCAGATTCAATGATGTAAAAAATCTTTTCTCTTTCAACCAGCTCGAACTGTCTTCCTCTTAGCTTGTAGCTAACCGGTGTTCCATCTTCGTTGTAAACGCTAAAATAGATATCACCAACTGTTGGAAAAAGAACGTTGGTCTTATGCTGCAACTTATTTCCGTTGGAAGCGAAAGTTGCACTATAACCATCATCAACATAATTCTCTCTAAGAGTTATGAATGCATGGATGTTTTGCATTTTTCTATCAAGAACCGAAGTGGCCCTGCCACCAAACTCGGACTGGCCATTGATGGCCATCTGAAATAGTCTCTCTGGATTCATACCGAAGGCCTGACAAACGCCGGCAATTAGAAATATTGAAAATAACTTTTTCATTTATTCGCTCCGTAGGGATTAATTTATTAAATTTAATTTAATCTGATACGGTGCAAAAATACAGGCACAGTGAAATATCTACATTAAGATCGTTTAATACTTCAACAGATGAAAAACAAATAAATTTAAGTACTTACAAGATGTATTCGACTTATCTTTATAGACACGTCAAATTTGGAACAAAAAGGGCCTTCAGTGAAGGCCCTATGGTGAGTTTAAGTTTTTAAGATCTTACCAGTGTCTCCAATCTTCATAGATACTCTGAAGTCTTGGAGTGACAAGCTTGTAGTAGTTGGTGAATAGCTCTTTTCTTGAATCGTCCTTAGCTGCGTGCTTTGCCAAGACTCTCAATGTCTCTTGGTATGCAAGACACTGAGCGATTGTTTCAGCGTGGACAGTGAGCTTCATAACATTTTCTTCTTTTAACCACTCTTTGGCGTTAAAGAAGCTTTTAGCTTCTGCAGGATCATTAACATTTGTGCCTGGCTTAAGAGTCTTTATAAGAAGTTTAACAAAGTTCTTTTTAAACTCGTATTGAATGGAGTTGAACTTTGACTCCTCCTCGCTTGAGGCTCCAAAGAAGTTGGCGATTGGGTTCGCGTTTACTAGTCCTGTAAAGTATTTGGCAGGGCTTCTCATGATGAACTTCATTAAATCTTTCATGGCCATCAGCGCCTGAATTTGTGAAGTTCCCTCATATAGAAGAGGAGCAAATGAGTCTCTATGGAAACGACTTACGTCATACTCTTCAATAAATCCGTAGCCGCCAAGCGCTTGAATTGCTCTTTGACTTAGGTGAGCGTAAGTTTCAGCGCCATACATTTTAACAAGAGGAGTTCTTCTTCTTGTCCACTTTTTGGCCTCTTTATACATCTGCTCCTGTTCAGCAGTGAGCTCTTTTCCATGTCTTTTAAACAGGTCAAGTTTTTGGTAGATATCAAAATGAGTAAGAGTGTCCGCCATCAAAGCTCTAAAGGCGTCTCTTTCAGTCTCCCAATCATGCATATTTCTGGCATACAGTGGGTGATCCATAAGGTTTTTGCCAAACTGTTCTCTTTCAAGGGCGTAGTTCTTTGCGTATGAAAGACATGCCTCGATTCCACCAAGGGCCTGAAGTCCAACCGCGATTCTTGCTTCGTTCATTAGGTGAAGCATATAGCGGAAGCCATTGTGAGGCTTGCCAATAAGTTTTGCTTTGGAGTTTTCATAAAGAACTTCACAAGTGAATGATCCGTGAAGGCCCATTTTATGTTCGTTCTTAGTGATTTCGTAGTTTCTTTTCTTCTCACCGTTCTCTTCGATTGTTTGCTCACACAAAAATAAAGAGATCCCGTGAAGGCCTTCAGGAGCGCCTTTGATTCTAGCTAAAACAAAGCCAAGTCCGCCGCCACCATTTGTGATGAAGATCTTGGCGCCGTTAAGAAGATATGTTCCATCTTCTTGCTCAGTTGCTGTAGTTTTAATGCTTCCTAGGTCTGAACCAGCTCCAGGCTCGGTAAGACACATAGATCCTGAAAGCTCACCTGCAACAATCTGTGGAATAAGCCTTTCCGCATCTTCTTTATCTGCAAATCTTTCAAGCATATCAATAATGGAGGTGAAGAATCCAAGCTGAGTCGCACTTGAGATACATGCTCTATTCAATTGAGTGAAGGCCAAAAGGTTTGCCGCAACAGGCGCGCCCATTCCGCCCAACTCAGTGGGAGCTGAAAGTCCAATAATTTGTAGTTCTTTTGCTTCGTCATATAGGGCCTGAAGAGCTTCTCCAGGCACAGTGTAACCATCTTCAATAGTTCCAGCACCCTCTTCATCAAGCCTTCTTGCTCTTTCAGTAACTGAGCCGCCGGCCCACTCACCAGTCGCTGTAATCATCTCTTCAATAAAAGCGATGACTTCTTCTTTATTATTGAAGCCATCAGCGCTTGGGAATTCTGGGTAATAAAGTGGTATGATCTTATCCCAGTCAATTGCGTTCTTAAAAAGCCACTGCCATTCTTTTTCATCCGTGTAGTAATTTTTGGCCATATGATATTTCCTTTTCTATTATTTAGAGTCTTAGCGACTTATAAATTTAACATATGATAATTAATTATAATTTAAGGAGACACAATGTACAAGGTATATGGCATTCCAAACTGCAACACTGTTAAAAAGGCCCTAAACCATTTAAATGACTCAGGAATTGAGTACGAATTTGTGAATTTCAAAAAGACTCCTCCGACCAAAACACAGATTCAGAGCTGGAAAAAGAGCTTTGGAGACTGGCCTGTGAACAAAAAAGGTCCTACCTATAGAAAAATTAAAGAGGAATTCGAGGCAGCAAGCGCGCCTGAAAAGAAGGAAATTTTGACCCAGACGACTTCGGCCATAAAAAGGCCAATTGTTGAAAAAGATGGGGAAGTAATGGTTTTTGGCTATGACCAGGAGAAATACGCAGAAATGTTCTAAGCGAACTGCATTCCTATTTTATACGTGGTTCCTTGCTCGTCTGCTTCTCTAATACTTTTTACCTCGGCGAGCATGGGATCATCCAATTTCTTATTACCAAAGGACATTATTTCAACAACGTCACCTGTGGAGTACATCTTCCTCTCTTCCGTAAGTATAGATAAACCTCCCCTAGATAAGTCAAATAGAGGGTGAACGACGGTTTTCCTAATCCCTTTTGTTTGTTTGATTGTAACCTTTTTACCTTTTTGAGGTCTTGCTCTTGGAGCATCCCTTTTATCGGCAAAGAGTCTATCCTCTTCATCAAGAGTCACAAAACTAAGCTCTTCCTCAAATATGGCCTTATCTCTTTCGGACTGTTCAGCTGAAGAGGCCGTTCTTTTTTTCTTTCTTGTATAATCTAAATAACCTTCTGACTGAGGGGGTACCATTTCAAGAATCGCCTCCATGACTGTCACATGCTCATCGTCACTAAGAAGTCTCATCTCTTCTGGCAGGAAAGCTGTGAGTTCATTTTCTTCAACAGAAACTTTTTTGGCCTTAAACATTAATTGGTTTTGCTCAACATAGAAATAAACCTCCTTTTCAGGAAGTTTCAATTCTTTGAACCTTTCAATGCTTTCGGCCTTCAGAGCATTATCCTCTCTTCTACATGAGAGCATGACAACTTTTGCCAATGATCTTTTTTTAGAATTAGCGTCAACCTGCCAAACCAGAACGGTTTTCTTTGATGAAATGAGCTCTTGAAAGTATTTGAAGTACTCTTGTGGCGACTTCTCTCGGTCAATGGTTCTCATAGATTTATTTTAACAAGTTTTAAATCTATTACCACTTATTTAACGATTAGCCCCCAGAGGAAATCGCTTTAAAGCCCTCACCTTCAAGAATCTTAATGATATCTTCTTTTCGGTCGCCCTGGATCTCAATAGTCTCGCCTTTAAAACTTCCTCCGCAGCCGCACTTGGCCTTAAGCTTCTTGGTGAGCTTTTTAAAGTACTTTTCGTTTTGAGGCAGCTCATAGATTACAGTTACGGTTTTCCCGCCTCTATTTTTCTTTTCGAGTCGCACACGAAGGGTGACTTCGCTTGGAACTATAGGAGCGTCGGTTTGTTTTTTATTTTTTGACTTTCTAAGGTCTTGGCCATCGGACCAAACCAAATTCGGTTCTTCTTTTTTTATAAGTTTTGCCATAAGGTAAAGCTAGCGCATATGAAAAAGAAATGGAAATACATTGCCTTTAACAAACCCTACGGATGCCTCTGTCAGTTCACTGGTGAACCGGGTGACCTGACCTTAGCACAGTATGGCCTTCCAAAAGGAGTCTACCCAGTAGGCCGTTTGGACAAAGATAGCGAAGGGCTTTTAATCCTTACCGATGATGGTGTCTTCAACCAAAAAGTGGCCAACCCAAAGTCTAAAAAAGAAAAAACCTACTGGATTCAAGTTGAGGGTATTCCAAGCGAAGACTCTCTTAAACAAATGGAAAGAGGAGTTGAGATCAAGGGAAAGCTCACCCTACCCTGTAAAGCTCGCCTCATAGATCCAAAAGTCCAAGACAGGGATCCACCTATCAGGTATAGAAAGAACGTTCCAGATTCATGGCTAGAAATAAAGCTTAAGGAAGGCCGAAACCGGCAGGTTCGCCGTATGAGTGCCAAAATTGGAAACCCTACTCTCAGATTGATAAGAGTGGGCATTGGAAAACTTAAATTGGGAGAGCTTGCCCCCGGAGAATGGAAAAGCATTGACCCAAAAGACGTAATATAAAGAAGGAAATTATGAAGACAGAAATCTCAGTAGACCCAAAAACACTTTCAGCAAGCGCTCTTTTCCTAGTTGAGGACTTCAAAAGCGACAAGGATTATAAAGACACGTTGGCGATCCTAAGCATGGTTGCAGGTGACTACCACCTTGATCCGGAAGTTGAAGTTGAGGAGCTTAAAGAGTTTGTGGCCAAGGCCAAAGAAGAGAATCAAAGCGCTTTAGAGTTCATTGTCGACGAAGAAGGTGTCGAATTGGAACTAGTTACTCCTTAAAAATTAACAAAAAATTACAGGAACCAGTTAAAGCTTCACAAAGGGTCTGTACGCGCTTAGTTTATAGACAAATAAGCTTTTACCAGTGAAATCTTACATAGATTCGGTTTATTGCTAGAAAACCATCGGTTTTTATATATAATGGTCAAGTAGCTAAAATTAGGTTAATTCAATAGGAGTATCGTAAATGAAGAATGTAATCGCTCTAATCCTTGCCACAGCAAGCACCTTCGCCTTTGGCATCGACATGGACGAGTTTAATGAAAAGACTCAGATATCTTACTTTGGGGAGTACAACAAGGGCACAATTGGAGAAAGTAGCTCTAGAGCATTTTACTACCAGTCAATCTCTGGCCGTTATGTTCTAAACGATACTTGGACTGCAAGACTTGACCTAAGACTTGAAACTAACGAAGGCGTTGAAGATCCATACGTAGAACTAAACCCAAGAGTTGGTGTTCAAGGTTTAATTTACGCCAAAGACAAGTTTTCTGTATTCGCTCTATATAGACTAGAAATTGCTGCCGTTAAGGGAAGCACTGATGTTGATAGAACGGTTAAGCCTAAAATTTATCATGCTGCCAACTATAGCATGGGAAAGAACTCATTCTCGATGGGTGTTGAGGTTTCCAGATGGCTTTATGAAGATGGAAAAGACAATCTTGAGAATGACTCAGGCTTTACCAAACTTGGTCTTTTTACAGATATAACTTACAGATACTCCTTTGATGACACTAAAACGTTCCAGATTTATTCTGAGCTTCCATTCGAAAAGCCAGGTAACAAGGAAGGAACCTACCTAGTAAACGACGGTGAAAGACACCTTATCGGTATGGAATTTGCTGTTCCAGGAACATTCCTGGGAGGTACAATGAAAGGTCTTTCATTATTCCCTCACATTGATTACAGGCCACAAAATTCTACTGACACTGAGCTCAAAGACCTTGGTGTTGGTGCATGGGTTTCAGCGGTTTTCTTTTAATAGATTTATAAATTCTATAAATACTAAACCCTCCTTTTGGAGGGTTTTTTTATGCCTTCCGACGTGGTATTTTCTTAAAAAACACGGAGGAATTTAATGCTTGTAGTGGTTTCACCAGCTAAAAAACTTGATTTTCAAACACCCACAGACCTTACAGAATATGAAAGTCCCCTATTTTTGGACAAATCCAAAGAGTTAGTTAAGGAATTAAAGAAAAAGACCTCTTCAGATCTTCAAAAGCTAATGGGAATCTCTGAGACTCTTGCCGACTTAAACGTGAAAAGGTTCAAGTCATTCAAGACTCCCTTCACAAGTTCAAACGCTAAACAGGCCGGACTAGCTTTTCAAGGCGACACTTACCAAGGCCTGGAGTTTCACACATTTAATAAATCTCAAAGAACCTACGCCCAAAAACATTTAAGAATTCTTTCAGGACTTTATGGCGTCCTAAGACCTCTTGATTTAATGCAGGCCTATAGGCTTGAGATGGGGACAAAGTTTGGGATCAAAGGCCAAAAGGATTTATACCAATTTTGGAAAGACACTATAACTGAAAAGCTAAATGAAGATCTTAAAGGCAAAAAGGCCCTGGTAAACTGCGCTTCCAATGAGTACTTCAAATCCGTAGACACAAAGTCCCTAAATGCTCCAGTCATTACACCAGTATTTAAAGAAGAAAAAAATGGAAAACTAAAAATAATAAGCTTCAATGCAAAGAGAGCTCGCGGAATGATGGCAAAGTTTATTGTTGAAAATAAGATTAAAGATCCAGAGGGAATAAAAGCTTTCTCAGAAGACAATTACAAGTTTGATCCTAAGCTTTCAGATGAGCACACCTTTACATTTACCAGGTAGGAACTATGTCGAAAAAAGTTGTTTTTAAAAACAAAGATGAGCTTTCACAACATATAAAGAAGCACGCACCAAGTTTTTATTTCTCATCTCAAACAAGCACAGTCATACCTTATGACAAACTTGATGAGCACCTTGGAACAACTGACAATGATGACTTCTGCTTATGTGACTTGTCTCAAATGCCTCAAGAAATGATGCTTCTTGAGAGTGGAAACCTTCTTGTAAAAGGAGCTGTAAGCTGGAAAGACGCGCGTGAGTTTTTAAAAACCAAAGGTAGAAACATTAAAACAGCTCCCACAGAGGAACTCGCTTTAATAACAGCAGGGCTTGCCACAAGTTGCACCGGTGAGCGATGTTTTGCTTTTGGGAACCTTCGCTCCCAAGTGGTAAGGCTTAAATACATAAACTTTGAAGGAGAGGAGCTTGAACTAAGTAGGGAGAATGACCTACAAGTTGAGGGCGTGGACCTTACAGCATACCAAGAATCCTTTAAGGCCTATAACAAATTTAAAAATGCCCCATTCCCTAGGTTTGAAAAAGAGACAGACCTCATGATTGGCACAGAAGGACAACTAGGTATTGTCACTGAAGTGGAAATCGAAACAGTCGAGAACACTCCAGCTCAACACCTCTTTATGTTGATACCAAAGTGGGAGGACAACTATACGCCTCACTTGGAAATAATCAAAAAGATCCAAAACTTTAGAAACGATGTCATTCTCGTTGAGCTCATAGACTCAAACGCTTTTTCATTTTTACCAGAAGAAGACAGGCCAAATAAGGGCATGGACGCTATATTTTTTGAAGTTAAAGCGGACTCCTTTGAAAGCTTTTACGAAAACTTTCTTTCCACCCTTGAGCATGTGTCTGAGGAGGACATCTTTGAACTTACAGAGAATCGTTTCCACAACATAAGGGCTTCCGTACCAAGAGCTGTTTTTGAAGAAAATTCAAGAATGGGAGTGGTTAAGATGGGTACCGACGTTCAAGTCAAGGTTGAAGACTTTCAAAAGCTTATGGACATCTATAGAGAATTTTCAAAAGAGGGTGTTCGCTACAACCTTTTTGGACACTTTGGCGACGCTCACCTACACTTTAACTTTATGCCAGCACCTGAGGATATGGACCGATGTAAAAGAAGGTTTGAGTATCTTTATGATGAAGTGGCAAAGCTTAAGGGCTCCCCTTTTGCAGAACACGGAATTGGGCTAATCAAACAAAAGTATATTAAAAACTTCATAGGCCCTGAGCAGACTGAGCTTTATCAGAAGTTAAAGTCCAAGTTTGACCCTCACGGACAGTTCTTCCCACAGGGCTTTATGAATTTGAACAGTGAGAGTCATAGAGCTTAAGACGCTTGTTTTCAACACAGTCGTTGTTAAGCTCATTGTTTAACAACGCCTCACAAGTTGCCGCCAAAGAATTAAAACTGTGGTGTCCAGTGGTGCAAGAGGCATTTCCAAGCTCATAGGTGAAGGCCTCTGGTTCAGCTGGCTTCACTGATTGAATGCCTACTTGAGATTTATCCCAAGGAAGAGCGCCCTTTCCACAACCAATAAACAAAAACATCATTGCAAATATACTTAAAGCTTTCATACCTTTAATATTACAATTCTGATGCCATCAAAATCATCGTGTTTTAAATGACTTAGGCGTCGTTTGTGTAAAAAACTTAGGCGGCCCTAGGTGAATGTGAATAATAGTTTTACAGAATGCCCTCCATTGCAGGAGGGCATGGTTATTTTTAAAGACTTAGGTCTTTCAACTTCTCTACGGACTTTTTACTAAGGCTTCTTTCGTTTGCAATCTCTTGAATTAGCTCTTGGGCATCCCTATCGATCTGATAAGATTGACCGCTGGCCCTTGCGATTACTCCAGAAAGGCCACCTCCAAAAGCAACCTCAGTGTTTGCGGGGTTTATAACAAGCTCGCAGTTATGAACTTGATAATCTACTAGAGAGCCATGTGCCACAGATGAACGCTTCTTGGCAGAGGCGCTCATGAGGATAAAGTCCAATGCCTTCTTTTTAAAAGAAACCTCTTTTAGCGCCCGTTCTCTTGCTTCTTCTAGGATGGAGAAGTCTTCCTCCGTGTAGCCTACAAATACAATTTTCAGGTTGCGAGAGTGATGAAGACTTGCCTTGGCAATATGGTAAGCGAGCTCCTCTTTAGTGATTCCTAGACGTCCAAGGAAGATACCGCCGCCAATAAATGGGATGGCCACTGAGCTGTAGCCCTTCTCTCTTGCAAGAATTAAAGAGTTTTTTATGGAATTTGTAATGCCCTCGATAGAGGGTTTAAAGACACCATCATTTCTTGTCATGCTTCCACTTGCAGCATGAAGTATACCTTGAATGCCCTGATTTTTTAGATCGCCTGATTCAGTCAAAACTGCCGAGCCGCTCGGAACCATTTGAACATCTAAAAATTGATCTGACTGATTATGCTCAATTTTTGCAGCAAGCACGCGATCCTCTGAACTTAGATCATAAACTCCAGCACTACCACCAAAGCCCATGGCCTGAAGACTAAAAATAAATAAAATAAAAGTTACTAAACGTTTCATTTCCATTCCTTTTTTTAACTTAGTTTGGGAGTACTTCTGTCTTTTTATATAGAGGCGCTACTCTTTTACCTGCAGTTTGCTTATGTTCACTTCTAGCACTTCCATCTACTTGCGCGAGAGTGCTTTCCAGGGAGTCCACTTCTTTGTGCAGGTCAATGCATCTTAGAGAATTCTTCTTCCCGCTAGGCTCTAGAAGATCTTCCGAAGCAGCGATAGTCCCAGAGAAGTTTTTCTTTGTGTAATAAAGGTCAACCTTTTCACCCAGTTCAGCTTCTCCTTTGAGAACCTTAAATCCGTGCTTATAAACATCAATATAAATAGATCCGGCCCCTAGAAGGAGGTTAATAAACATATCGTCTACTTGGACTTCTCCTAACATGGCTCCGGCCTGTGCTCTTCCAACATCGTGCAGGCCATCAGTAAAAAACACACTTCCTGAGGGAACTAGCTTTGGTGCTGTATGGTAAACTTTAACCGCCCCCATAGCGGCCATGAATGGCACCGCCTCTAGCGCCGCCATAGCTGAAACCTGGACTCCATCAATGAAACAATTGTAGTGTTTGCTAAACTTCTTTTCCAGGAGCTTTCTCTCCAGTTCCTTTAATTCGGTTTTGTTTAAATTGGCACTCGCAAAAAGTGTTGTTGAAAACAACGCAAGGGCCAAGGCAGCTAGAGCTCTCATAATCTCCTCCAAAGTTTTTTTTTAATTACTTTGCGAATACTATGCCAGTTGGTTATAGCTGAAATTAACAACTTAGGTAGAAGCTTGTTGCCTAGGAATGTTCAAGTGTCAAAACTTTATGCGATTTTACTTCGCAGGCCTAAGTGTCAATAATAGAAGAAATACAATAGAGCTAAGCACGACCCCGACCCACATAGCGCCATATAGTCCGTAAAGTTCTGAGAGAACTCCAAAGATTGCGTGCATGCCAGCGATCATCGCTCCAACGAACATCATGACTTTAGGCATGATGGACTCTGCCTGGGTGTATTTGTTTTTGATATAATCCATTCCGTAAGGGAAAAAATAAGAAATTGAAAATCCCGTAAGCGGGAAAAAGTACGGAGATACAGTTAAACCCAATATGTAAAAGCCTAAGGTAGCCCCGACTCCCATCCTTAGTAGGTAGATGGTTTTCATCGATGGATTGTAGAATGAAAAAATAAGCCTTCCTCCAAGTAGCAAAATAAAAAAGCCAGTCAAAAGCATTGATGCTAGATCAAGCTTCATACTCTCCACTTTATAGAGGTACACAACAAGTCTTGATGAGATCAGAATTTCAGTTGCTATAAAAAAAGAGAAGATGATCCCAAGTTTTAAGATAGTGCCTGGAGATACAGGAGTGTCCACCTCACTCTTTTGAGCGATCCCCAAAGGTTCAAGGTCCTTAAAATATAAAAGGTGCGCTGCTGGAATTAACGCCAAGAATATAAGCGAATACTCCCAAGAGAGTTCATATCGAAACACAAGCCCCATAATTAAAGGCGCGCAGAAAGAGGCCGCTCCGTACATGGCGTGAAGGCCAGAGAATAGCTTTCTTCCGTTCAGAGGATTGGAAACTCTGGCGACAATTAGGTTTAGGGTCACACTTTGAATCCCCATAGCTGTCCCAAGAATGGCGCTCGCCAAAAGAAACAATGAGAAACTATCACCACTGATACTTGTGATGCCCATGAGGGTTAGGGCCAATCCGTGTAAAAGAATGGCATATTTGCTTGCCTTTACAGCTCCAAACTTTTTAAGCCACCAAGGAGAGCCCAGTGTTATTAAAAAGGAAACAATAGAGGTTAAAGTAAAGATCCACGAACTTAGGGAGTTTGAAACACCAAAGGCCTCTATTACTTTTGGGTAGATAGGGCCTCTTGCATTGTCGATCATTCCGAAAATAAAAAGAGAAAGAAAGGAAAAAAGGATGTAACTTGCGCGCATTGAAGAATTATGAGGAATTCTTCAATTTGTGTCCAGATTTTAATTTAGTTTCGTTTGCCCTTTTTGTTAACAACAACTCTCGCTTTGCCACGCTTAGCGCAAGAGTAATGAATTAGGCTGCTTCCCATTACCAACATTCCCATTAGCGGCAACAAAACGTTTAAAGATTCCATTTTTTCCTCCTTTGATTGGGAGATTCCTTCCTCTGACTTGGAACATCCTTGTTCCATTAAAGCGGCCCCATCCGTGGTGCCTGTTAGGGGCGACTATCCTTGTCTTCCCTTCTTGCCAATGTATAGAGCATAAAGCGTGCCAAACTAGAGGTTATGAATAATCAAGCACTTAGCATTTTAGAGGAGGTGTCAGGGCCAACTTGCTGATGACTTTTTGACACTGTGGCGTCATTTGTTGAGGTCAAATTGTCCTTTCATAAAATTCTAAAAAGATATTTGAAAAGGCTCAGATTTTATGAAATCATTTTATTGTGTTTGGGATCCATGAGGGATCTTTTTTGACTTTAAGGAGTAAAGCCAATGAACGCAGCCGCCTACTATCTCATGAAAAATGGATTCATTTTACGTTTGGAGCAGCCTCTGGATCAGGAAGACATCCCTATCCTAATTAAGGCCAATCTTTTTGAGCCTAAGGAACCTACAAAGCTGAATCAAGACCAGGCGAACTACAGAGTTGCCATCTTCAGAGACGAGATTCTCGAGCTTGATGAGTACACTGAAAGAGTATATGGGCAAACTTACTAACCTAATCCTCACTTCACTCATTTTACTAATGATATCCGGGCCAGCTATGGCCCGCTTTAACGTTGAGCCTACATACAAGCGACACTGGGGCACTTTTGAAAGAGGTGATCTCAAAGGAAGCCTCAGCGGTGAATCCACAAGTTTAAACGCAGGCTATTTAGGTGACTACTTCATGGCGGGCGTAACAGCAGAAATAGGCAACTTTCACTACTCAAGCACCATTATGGATGAGAAGTTCACTGTTTTCACTGGTGGTGGAATTGGAACCTATCTGGGTTTTCACTTCTTTGATCGCTTAAAACTTTGGACAGGTTATTTAAACTCAACTTTAGAACCTAAAAGCAACGAAGACTTTCAATACTTTGGTCAGCAAATTACCTTTGGACTTGGCATCCGTTTATGGAAGTACTTACTTTTAAACTACGAAGTTCACAACAATTACTTCACTCAATATGAAGATGAATCCACGGGGGCCACAGAAGGCCTTGAGACAAACATAAGGGAAAAGAAGAGATCTATTGGGCTAAGCGCCTTCCTGATCTTTTAGAACCTTCTCTCCAAAGCGAGAGAGTGATTGAATATGAAGGGTGTAAAAAGGTTATTGAGCTTTAAAGACCAATTGTTTGACCGAATTAAATGAACAGCGACTTCGAAAGCTAAAACTGGAACGATGTCCTTACTGCCAAGTTTTGTATGTGCTGGAGTTGGAGCTGAAACACCAGAGGGAGTCTTCTCAGCGTATTCCTCCCAGTTGCTCATCTCAAAAGAATAGCCTCCTACTGTAAGGCCTGTCTCCAGCCATTTATCCGCAGAAAACAAGTAATGGACAAAAACTCCTTCTATGTCCGAGCATATTGAGTCGTCCCCTTGCATATATGTGACGCCATACCTGCCGCCAGATAGTCTTAAATAGAATGCTTTGTTTGCTATGATCCCAGTGTTATTCCACTGATTGCAATAGTTGAGTTTTTCACCCCGGCTAATATGGGGAGTTAAACCGCCAAGGCCGAATTGTATTGAGGCCGCAATGGTGTTAAGGGCAAAAAGAGTTAAGATTAGGCAGACTTTCACCTAATATATTTTATTTGAATAATGCATAAAAGATAGTGAGGGTAATTTTCCCCGAAGGAAATAAAAAGGGCCAACTTAATGACCCTTAGGAATTAGTTTTTATCTACGCAGTTCAAATCTTTAAAGGACTGAGTAAGTCTTTCAACGAAAGCTTCCTCTCCGGCCCTAAGCCATTTTCTCGGGTCGTAGTACTTCTTATTAGGCTTGTCATCCCCGTCAGGATTGCCGATTTGAGTCTTCAAGTAACCGCTGTGTTTTTCATGGTAGTCACGAACACCAGTCCAAAATGCCCATTGCATGTCTGTATCGATATTCATTTTAATTACACCGTAGTCAATAGCCTCGCGAATTTCTTCTTGAGTGGATCCAGATCCACCGTGGAAAACAAAGTTTACTGGATTTTTACCAAGACTGTGTTTCTTCTGGATATGCTCTTGAGAGTTTTTAAGAATAATTGGAGTCAGCTTTACATTGCCTGGCTTGTAAACGCCGTGAACGTTTCCAAAAGAGGCCGCAATGGTGAAGTAAGGAGACACTTCGTTAAGCTTCTCATATGCGTAATTTACTTCTTCTGGTTGGGTATAGAGTTTTGAGCTGTCGATGTCTGTATTGTCCACACCATCTTCTTCACCGCCGGTAACACCCAACTCGATTTCGATATGAGTGCCGATCTTTTTCATTCTCTGAAGGTATTCCACACAAGTTCCAATATTCTCTTCAAGAGGCTCCTCACTTAAATCAAGCATGTGAGAGCTAAAAAGAGGTTGATTATGTTTTTCGTAGAACTCTTCTCCGGCCTTAACAAGACCGTCTATCCAAGGTAATAGTTTTCTTGCTGCATGGTCAGTGTGAAGAACCACTGGAACATCGTAATGCTTGGCCATTTCATGAACATGAAGAGCGGCAGACACAGCGCCGGCAACAGCGGCGTTTTGGTCAGAATTGTCCAGAGACTTTCCAGCGTAAAAGGATGCTCCTCCATTGGACAGTTGAATTATAACGGGTGAGTTGAGTTTCTTTGCGGTTTCTAAAACACCGTTTACAGAATTGGTTCCAACAATATTTACCGCTGGAAGCGCAAAGTTATTTTTATTAGCGTATTCATAAAGTTCTAAGACTTCATCTCCATGTAAAACACCGGACCTAAACTTGCCCATTAATTCCCCCTAGTTCATAGTTTTTTACTATTTTGCCGTGTTTTTCACGTGTTTTAAAGGGAAATTGGTTAACAATTTGCTTAGAAATATGATTAGCCTGTCAAGGCCAGGTCTGGGCCGAAATAAACCTTGAAGTCCTTTGGAAAAAGCTGAACATACTCTTTTCTAATTCTTTCTTTTAGCTTCTTGCTAAAGAAGGCCATGTACTTTTTTATCCCCAAAAGAGCGTCCATAATAAATTTAAAAAAGGCTATATTGCGCCACCTTGTGGCCATCTTCATATCAACAAAAGCCCCTAGGTAAAAGAAGTCCGCTTCCCTCTTTCCAGATTCCATCATGTCCCTTCCCAGTTGCATCAGCTTCTGTACCAATGTCTTGTGGGCGCTAATCTCTTTGGTAGAAAAGCCAAGCTCCAAGAGTCTAACCATGCCAGAGCAAAGGTTGTAAGAATAGTCCCAGGACGTTTCGCTAAGATCAGCACTAAGGCAAACATCATCAATTGCCTTTTTCACAAAAGATTTGCTTTCCTTGGGGTGTGGTTTGGTTTCCCTGGATCTGTCCAACCAAAGGTTGTTTAAATGTTTAGGGCTTATTTTGTATGCCATAACTTTACCGTTTGTGAATGTGGGTGATTTAAAAAAAGCGGAGAGCTTTTAAGTGATGAAACTATTTTATCACTCTAAAAGACGGCCCACAAGCAAATTTATTTCGCCAATATTTGGTGGATATAAAATACACTAAGTACTGAAAAAGTCGTTTGGGGCCGGTATGTTTAGCTCCATGACACTAGCAATTCTAACAATTATCACATTTTTCACTTCTATAATTTCGGCCATCATAGGCATGGGTGGAGGGGTATTGTTGCTTTCAGCAATGACTTTCTTTATGCCTCTAAATGTTATTATTCCAGTCCATGGTTTTGTTCAGCTTATAAGCAACTCCACAAGACTCCTCGTTTTAAAGCTTCATATCAAGTGGAGATTCTTTATATTTTTTATAGCGGGCATGCCCTTTGGAGCGGCACTTAGCGCTTTCCTTCTTAAGGATGTAATCAATGAGAGTTTCCCATACCTTGCTATTTCCATTTTAATTTTCTACGCAGTATTTAAACCTAAGAAAATGCCACAGGTCGAGATCGAATCTTGGGGATGGACCATTGTGGGTTTCTTTACAGGCATAGCTGCCATTATAGTGGGTGCCGTAGGCCCTTTGATCGCTCCATTTTTTATTCGAAATGACTTAGAGAAAGAAGAGATCGTCGCGACCAAGGCCACGATGCAAATGGTCTCTCACCTATCGAAAATTCCGGTATTCCTTTATTTAGACTTTAAATTCGAGGAGTACGCATCTGAAACCCTTCTCATGGCATTTGCGGCCATAATAGGAACTCATTACGGCATTAAAATTTTAAAGCGTGTTAATAATGTTGTTTTCAAAAGGCTTTATAAAACAGTGTTGTTTGTTAGTGGTGTAAGGCTTTTATATAGGTTTGTGGAATTTCATATTTAGGCAAAAAAAAAAGCCTGCAAAGCAGGCCTATAAAGCTTACGCCAAGATGTCGTAAGGTCTGATAGTCTTTCTGCCGTTAGCTTCGCATCTTTTTTGAGCTTGCTCTACCAACCAGTAAACCTGCTCGTTTAGAGCTTCAAGAGCGTCGGAAGAAACATTAAAAGTCTGCTTTCCAGAACCTTTAAGAGCTTCTTTAGTTTTAGATCCAACAAGTAACATTTCTTTAGCTTTTTTCTTAGCCATGCTTTCCTCCAATGAAGTAATTATTTGGTTGTTAAAATGTTCTTCATTGTCTTTAAAAAAGTCAAAGTAAATCCCAAGATATTCTCCAAATAAAGCCAGAATTCGCGCATTTATGGCCAAATTAAGAATTATTAAGGTGTATTTTTTTCAATCACCCTACCGTGCAATGCACAATCTCCCTAGAATCTTAATATACAAATATTAGACATGGTTTTTTAAGGAGATAATATGTCGAGACTTGTTCCCACGTTAGTGCTTAGTGTTCTTATTTCAGCTTGTGAAAACCCACTGGCCACCATGTCAGATATGAAAGAAACAACAGCGGAGATGAAAGAGATCACCGCAGACATGAATAACAAAATGGACGAGACCAATGAAAACACCGGAAACCTTGGAGCGGCCAGCAGACACGGTTTCTCCGAAGATAAACGGGATAAGAAGAGAAAGGTTCTATTCAACCCTTCCTACTATCAAGATATGGGCAACACTCTTGTGGATGCCAAAGTCTTTCTTCTATCTTTTGAATACCAAATTTGGGATGGTATTGCAGACACGCAAGGACTTATGGAGCGTGAGCGCCTTATTGTTGACGCTATACACGAGCTTCACCAGTCACTTTCAGGAACCTACGAGGCCTTAAAAACAAAGAAAAAATACTTAGGCATGATCTCTGGCGACAGCCGTATGGACAACATGACTCCACTGGAAGTGGCAGGCAGCGATTTTCAAGAAGAAAGAACTTTTTACGCCATCGCAACAACTCTACACGTAATAGACCTTCTTCAAGAGCGAGCGATTGAACAAAACAAGGCCAGAAACTTAGACATGCAGGAAGTTAGTTTATACGACGTTATCTCTTCTGCCCTACTGAAGGAAAAACAGGGACTCTACCTTTCTGATGCTGACAAAGCAGTATTGGTTAAAGACATGAAAGAGATGTCAATTGACCTACTCAAAGCAAGAATGAACTTTTTGGCGGCCCTTGCGATCAAAAACATGATCGATGAAGAGGACATGACAGTTGGTGAAAAAGCGCAGGGACTTTTATTTAAACTAACAGACGGTTCAATGGGCGCTCTAAGACTTGATGGAAAGTTTAATCAAGTAAACTCTGTGACTAGAGGAGACATCTTAAATAAGCTCGAAGGAGCGGTTAAGACAAAAAGACTTCTTCAAGAGGTTACTGGAGAAACTCCAAAGTTGAATGCCGATATTGATTCGATTTATAGAAACCTAAAAGGTGACTTTTCACAAAGTGACGTATCCATCGACTCCTTTAATCAAAAGGCAATGGAAGTGGATAAATTCAACTCTTTAAGAGAAGAACTTATCCAATAAAAGATTCAATATTTTTCTTCACCCCTTCCATCAATTTTTGCCTGGCCTGTTTTGAGGCCCAGGCAATGTGAGGGGTCAGAATTAGTCGTTTTGAGCTCTTGATTTCCAACAAGGGATTGTCTTTTCCAATAGGCTCTTTGCTTGCAACATCAAACCCAAGCCTGATATTTGTTTTTTGGAAATGATCAACGATATCTCTTTCGTTTACAATGCCACCTCTAGCAACATTAATAAGAACACAGTCATCTTTAAGCAAAGAGACATTACCTGAATTGATTAAGTCTTTTGTATCTGAATTTAGAGGGCAATGAACGCTTATAATATCGGATCCCAATAGCGTATCCAACTCCACCCTTTCATAGCTAGGATCATCGTGCTGGCCAGTTGTTGAATAGTATTTAACATCGCACCCTAAAGCTTTAGCGACAGACGCAACCTTTCTGCCTATGGCACCAAGACCTATGACTCCCCAAGTTTTGCCACTTAGATCTTCGAACGGATTGGAAAGCACAGAAAAGACTTCACTCTCCTTCCACATCTTTTTTCCGCTCTCGTCTTGTTCTGAGAGTCTTAAGGCAAGGGCAAGCCCCATGGAGATGGTTAACTGCGCTACAGAATCTGTGGAGTATCCTTTAACATTTTTAACTTCAATGCCGTGTTCTTTGCAGTATTCAAGATCAATATTGTCTGTGCCAGTCGCGCATATGCAGACAAGCCTTAGCTTAGGGAGTTTTTCAAGGGTGGAGGCGCTTAAGCGAACTTTGTTAAGAATCAGTATGTCTTTGTCTTGTGATCGTTCTAGGATTTGTTCTTGGCCAGTATTGCCAAACACTTCCAATTCTCCAAACTGCTCAAAGCTTTTCAGGTCAACATTGTCGCCAAGAGCGTCAGCGTCCAAGATAGCTAATTTCAATTATTCTCCAAATATGATTCAGGTTTCAAAGTGTGACAAATAGGTCCATCCCCGCCTTGATACTTCTTTTGATAATAATCTTGATGATAGTCTTCCGCCTCCCAAAACTCACTGGCCTTGGAGATTTCAGTTACTATCTTTTTATCAAAAGCGTCCCTTTCTTCTAGTGAACGAATAAAGTCTTGAGCTTGTTCTTTTTGCTCGTCGCTGTGAAAAAAGATGACGCTTCTATATTGATTGCCAATATCCACACCCTGCTGATTGGGTGTTGTGGGATCGTGAAGCCTAAAAAAATAGTCTAGAAGCTCTTTAAAGGAGACTTGCGAAGGATCAAATTCTACTTGAACCACTTCGGCGTGACCCGTTCTCCCTGTGCAGATTTGCTCGTAAGATGGGTTCTGAATATGTCCACCCATATAACCACTTGTGGCGTTCTCCACGCCTTTGAGTCTAGAAAAAAGCTCCTCAACGCCCCAAAAGCAGCCGCCCCCAAATGTGGCCTTATCCAAATTGCTCACATGTCACTCCTTTTTTCAAAGTCATTCTTAAATTCGCCATGTCCCTCTTCTTCAAGTTTGTCCACAGGAATAAAACGAAGGGATGCGGAATTAATACAATAACGAAGTCCCGTGGGATTTGGTCCATCAGGAAAGAGATGCCCTAAATGGGAATTTCCATTTTTACTTCTCACCTCCACTCTTCGCATGCCAAGGGAAGTGTCTTCTTTTTCAATAATGTTTTCTTTAACAAGTGGTTGGTAAAATGATGGCCAACCAGAGCCAGAGTCATATTTATGCATGGAGGAAAAAAGTGGCTCACCGGAAACCACGTCCACGTAGATTCCGCTTTCTTTGTTGTCCCAGTATTCGTTTTGAAACGCTCTCTCTGTGGCGTCCTCTTGGGTAACTTTGTACTGAAGCTCAGTCAGTCCGTGCAGTTTTTCCAACTTTTCCTTATCCATAAATTAGCTCCTTAAGCATATTTTACACTTAAGGAGCTTTAATTAGAAGATAGATAATTTGTATCAAGGAAAAATCAGGCCTTGCCGGCCAGGATTCTTTGAAGTTCTCTTTTAGGGTGCTTAACAAGCTCTTTGGTGACCGTAAAAGTTTCCACTCCAGTTGAGGGAAGCTCAAACTTATAATCTCGGAAGATTCGCTCAAAAATTGTCATAAGAGAGCGAGCTCCAGTTTTTTCAGAGTGCGCCATTTCTGCAAGCTCTTGAAGCGCTTCTGGTTGCCAATCAAGTTTGATACCGTATGACATAAATGAGTCGTTGTATTGGTTTAGAATCGACTCTTTGGTGTCTTGAAGTATGTGGAACAAGTTGTCGCTGCTTAAGTGATTGCAGTGCACTCTAACTGGCAAACGTCCAATAAGCTCAGGCTCAATTCCAAAGTCGATAAAATCTTGAGTTGTTGCCAGGCTGAAAAGATTGTCTTCATTATCAACGGCCTTTCTTTTAGCAAAGCCGATTTGATTAACATTCATTCTTTTCTTGATGATGTCCTCAAGTCCAGAGAAAGCACCACTTAATATGAAGAGAATGTTCTTGGTGTTAATAGTCTTTGGCCTGTTATTGTTTTGTCCAAAGGCGTTGTTGAGTTGGGAAAGCATGTCAAATGGTGAGCGGGTCTCAATTTCCGTTTCTTCCAATAGCTTTAGAAGTCCGTTTTGAACGCCTCTGCCGCTAACTTCTCTGCCGCCAATCTTTCTGCCACCAGCAAGTTTGTCGGCCTCGTCAATGTAGACTATCCCATATTGTGCCATTTCAACGTTGCCATCCGCCTGCGTGATAAGATCGCGAATAGTGTCCTCAACATTAGCTCCAACATAGCCTGCCTCAGTAAATTTCGTGGCGTCGGCCTTTACAAAAGGAACACCAACGAGTTGGGCAATTTTCTTGATTAAATAAGTTTTACCGACCCCAGTCGGACCAAGCATTAAAATATTTTGCTTGAAGTAGTGAGGCGTCTCACCGGTTTCATAATCTCTTTTAATGTGGTTGTAATGATCGCAGATGGCGATGGCCAGGGTCTTTTTTGCTTCATCCTGACTTATCACATAATCGTCTAAGTAGTTTTTAATATCTTTTGGCGTGTATTCAAAATCAAGTTCAAGCTCATCGTCAAGCAGCTCAACTTCCTCCTCTTGTTCAAGAGGATCAAGACCTTTTGAAACGATATGAACCTTGTCCCCAAACTTGCTCTTAACAAGCTCTTCCAGTTCCGATTGCATTTTCTTAGGGTCAATTGACTCATCTTTATTCTTACCATTTAAGTCTTTGTTCATATCTGCGCTTTCAAAGTTTTCTAAATCCATTCCCACTCCCTTGTCTAAAGAAAATTAACAGCTGTCTAGTTCTGTGACAAGCTCGCTTGGTTAGACGAGACAAGGCCTTGTCTAACCTAGGCCCCTTAAACACCTAGAATTACAACTCTCCCAAGTTAATCTTTCTTCCGGCAACCATAACACCCCTAAGGGTAGCATCAATTTAAAGTTATGCTCCTTGAACTTTTTTCAGATCAACGAGAGCTTAAGTTTTGTTAAGCAATGTCTTTCATAAACTTCATTTTGACTTGAGCCTGAACTGTTTCTGTGAAATTCTATACCCATGAATATCGTTTTACTTAGAGGCCTTGTGCGCGAGCAAAGACATTGGGGTGAGTTTAAGGACTTGGTGGCAAAAACCTTTCCTCAGGCAAAAGTTTTGTTGCTGGACATCCCTGGAACCGGCACTCGCTGTGATGAGCTCTCCCCCTCTAACTTCGACCAAATGATTTCTCAAATTAGAGAAGAGTATTTAAGTAAAAAGGCGCCGGGATCGACTACAATTATTGCTCAATCCCTAGGAGGAATGCTTGCCAAAAGATGGAGTGAGCTACACCCACAAGAATTTGATCGAATGATATTGATTAATTCAAGTTTTAAAGGAATCAATCCAATCCATAAACGCCTAAGGCCTAAGGCGTGGCTCGACTTTTTAAACATCTTTATAAATCAAAAGCTTGAGCAAAGAGAAAAGCTTATTCTCAAGCTTGTAAGCAATGACATAGAAAAACAAAATGAAAACTTAAAGTCTTGGTGTGAAATCCAGACCAGCGCTCCTGTTAAAAAGGTGAGCTTTATCAATCAAATTCTGGCCGCAGTGACTTTCAACCCGTCAAAGATTGCGCCTGATACTCAATTAATGCTAATAGCTTCCAAGGGGGACAGACTTTGTTCTTACGAGTGCTCAATGGAGTTGTCAAAGCGCTGGGGGGTGCCAGTTGAGCTTCATCCAGATGCGGGACATGATCTTCCCATAGATGCGCCGAACTGGCTTATTGAGCGAATAGAGTCTTTTATTCACTCTCCTGGATCTAACCACTCAAAGAGCTCATAGTGCTCATTACTCATATTCACTTTTTGGTAAACTTTTTGAGCGTCTTTATTGGTTTTATCCACATATAGCCTAAGCCCGCATAGATCTGAGTCGGACTTCACCATGTCTTTTAAATATAAATAGAAGGATTTAAACACTCCCCTTCCTCGTTGATTTTTCGGCACAAACACTGACTGTATCCAAAGGCAGTAGGAATTTCGCCAATCGCTCCACTCAAAAGTTGTGAGTAAACACCCTGCGAATTCTCCATCGACAGTGGCCTTATAATACTTCCCTTTTTTAGGGTCCTCAAAAACCGCTTTCACGCCTTTTTGAACCCTGGACTTATCAAGTGCAAGGTTTTCAGTTTCCAAGGCCATATCAAGCTGTGCTTGAACGATAATGCCTAAATCTTCAGGAGTTGCTGAATGAATGGTAATTGTCTTTTGCATAGATTACTTGATTGCCTTTGCACTGAAGCGTCCCTCAGTTAGTCGCTCTACAAACTTTGCAATTTCTTTTTCCACGTTTTCTGGAATCTCAGGATAGTATCTGATCAAAAGATCTGTGCCCTGAACATCCTCAACCCTAGCATCCAGTTGCTCTCTAGCTAGTATTGGTGCCAAAGAAATACAGAGAATCTCCTCTGCAAGCTCAAGTTTTTCACTGTAAGACATAAGTTCTGGGCACGAGTGCAGCTCGGGCATATACACCGGGTCTTGCCTTTTCTCTTTGCCCTCTAATATTTCGTTTTTTGATTCTTTATTTTCCATATTAAACAAAAACGCCCCTGTTATGGGGCGTCTATAAGATAATTACTGATGTAAGTGAAGTCCTTCGTCCAAGTTTGGATCACCTTTTGGAATCAGGTTCATTTTAGATAGTGACTTAGCAACTACTAAGATAAACAGTCCAAAAAATCCAAGCCATGATAGGAATTGAATAATTCCAAATCCAACAACGCTTGCATTGTGGTGTTCAAAAACCTTTGGAGCAACCATTAGGTAAAGGTCGATAAAGTGACCTACCATAAGAATGCATGCAACAAGCTTCAATCTTCCCGCGTTTCTTTTAGCACCTCTACTCATTAGCAACACAAATGGAGCTAAGAAGTTGATTGCTAGATTAAAGAAGAAGATACCGTTCCAGTGGTGGTGTCTCATCACATAGTACTCAGTTTCCTCTGGGATATTTGCATACCAAATCAAAAGGTATTGAGAAATCCAAATGTATGCCCAAAAAACTGAGATACCAAACATCCACTTGCCAAGGTCATGAAGGTGATCATCACTAATGATTCCTTGCATGTAACCCCACTCTCTTAACTTAATAACAGAAAGAGTAGTGAATGAAATACCTGTAACAAACATCCCAGCGAAAATATAAACACCAAAGATTGTAGAAAACCAGTGCGGTTCAACAGACATAATCCAATCAAATGCTGCAAAACTGATAGTAAGACCAAAAAGAATTAGCCCTATAGCACTTGTTTTCATGATGCTATGTTGAAGATCTTTTTCAGGATTTGCATCTTGATCCTTGGACAAAGACAGAAGCTTCTTGCCAAGTAAAATCCAGATCGCAAAGATAACAACCATTCTAATCATGTAAAACGTCTCATTCAAATAAGGTGTTTTCTCTTTTAGAATAGGATCGTTCAAAACAACTTCTGTGTGGGTCCACTCATAGATAGTGTGAAGACCGAAGTAAGTTGCCAGCATAAAAACAAATCCAATAGGAAGGAATTTAGTCATTGCTTCCGGGATTCTTTTATAAGGAGTGATCCAACTTGCCTGCATTACACCAGTAACGGCAAGGAAGAAAATCCCACTAAGAGCGACCAACACAAAGTAGATAGTATTGACCAAGAAGTCGACCCAACCAACCGTAGGGTTAATTACAAAAGAAGCTATCATAGCAACGATCCCAACAGCGATCAAGGCCATGGAAGTCTTTTGTACCCCTCCAGAAAGCTCATAATTTTTAATTTCTGTTTCCACTTTTGACTCCAATTATTTTATTGCTTGTATTTTTCTTTTCCTCTCATGAGCCTCTTTCTTACGTATTCAGCAACGGCCCATCTGTCTTCTGGGTAAAGTTGCTGAGCATAAGAGGCCATGTTGCCGATACCATGAGTGATTACTTTGTAAACGTGACCAACTGGGTATCTCTGAATGTTTCTCCACTTTCTACCCATAAAGTTTGGTGGTTTTGGAAAACCACCTTGAGTTACAACTGGTCCATCGGCCTTACCTTCCATACCATGGCAAGTGGCGCACATGATATTGTAGTATCTCTCGCCTCTTTCCCATGCGTATTCAGTCATCTCATAAGGATTTTCCAAAAGAACAGGATTTCCTTCAGCATCAACCTCATCAGGAAGATGACCTCTTGAAACAGTTCCCTCTGGAGATACCATCATTGTTTGTCCATTAGGCAAAACCGGGTTGGTTGTAAAGGCCTCATAAGCAACAGAGTACTTCATATCGTTAATTATTGAATAGCCAGTGCTGTTTCTTCCACCAGAACAACTTGCTAAAACTAAAACAGTGATTGCCAATAATAGGTTTTTCACATTATCCCCTTTTAAATTACTTTACGTCCGCCGACTCTTCTTTAACCTCAACAGCCCCAAACTCTTTCACAAGCTGAGAAACTTCTTCAGCGTTAACGCTGTTTTTTTCAAACGCCATGATAAATGTATGGCATGTTTGCTCAGGGTGAAAAATATGTGGTTGCTTGCCAGGGTACAACTTGTTTAAAGCAAGAAATGCCGCAACAGTCGTGTGAGCTCCAAACAATACTGTTAACTCAAAAGAAATTGGCACGAATGCCGGAATTGAGTTAAATGGCTTACCACCCACAATAATTGGCCAGTCAATCGCATTAGTATAAACCTGAAGTGCAATTGCAATTAAAAGTCCCATTGCACCAGCAACTAAAGTCACGTAAGGGAGAATTGATCTCTTGATCCCCATCGCTTCATCAAGGCCGTGTACTGGAAACGGAGTGTAAATATCAAAAATCGGCATATTCTTGTCTCTGGCCTTTTTAGTTGCGGCCAAAACATGACGATCATCTTCAAATGTAGCTAATATAAAGTCTTTCTTCATAGTCATTCCTATTAAGCTATAACGTTAACTGGTTTATCACCTTTTTGTCCGTATCTTTTCACCGACTTAACCTCTGCAACCGCGATGCCTGGTAGCAAACGGATGAAAAGGAAGAATAGTGTAAAGAACAATCCAAAGGTTCCAATAAATGTCCAGATTTCAACCCAAGTCGGCGAGTACATTGCCCAAGACGAAGGAAGAAAGTCTCTATGTAGAGAAGTCGTAATAATAACGAATCTCTCAAACCACATACCAATGTTTACAAAAATAGTGATAATGAAAACAAACGTCATGTTTCTTCTAAGCTTCTTAAACCAGAAGAATTGTGGAGAAATAACGTTACAAGAGATCATAGTCCAGTATGCCCACCAGTAAGGTCCAAAGGCCCTGTTAACGAAAGCGTATCTCTCATAAGGGTTACCAGAGTACCAAGCAATAAAGAACTCAGTTCCATATGCAAGACCAACCATTGTACCAGTAAGAATGATTACTTTACACATCGCCTCTACGTGACCAACAGTGATGTAGTTTTCCCAGTTCATAACCTTTCTGGTAATAATTAGAAGAGTTAAAACCATACCGAAACCAGAGAAGATCGCACCAGCAACAAAGTATGGAGGAAAGATCGTCGTGTGCCATCCAGGAATAACTGATGTGGCAAAGTCAAAGGAAACGATAGTGTGAACAGAAAGAACTAGTGGTGTAGCTAGACCAGCAAGGATAAGAGACAAAACTTCAAAGTGATGCCAAGTTCTTGTAGATCCGTTCCAACCAAAGCTTAATGCTCCGTAGATAGCTTTTCTGAATTTAGATTTAGTTCTATCTCTTACAGTCGCCAAATCAGGAAGTAATCCCATATACCAGAATACCAAAGATACTGTAAGGTATGTGGAGATCGCGAAAACGTCCCAAAGTAGTGGTGACTTAAAGTTTACCCATAATGGTCCTAGAGTGTTCGGGTATGGGAAAACAAAGTAGGCCAACCAAGGTCTACCCATGTGAATTAATGGAAAAAGACCAGCACAAGCAACTGCGAAAATCGTCATCGCCTCTGCCGCTCTGTTAATTGCCGTTCTCCATCTTTGTCTAAAGATCAAAAGGATTGCTGAAATCAATGTCCCTGCGTGACCAATACCAACCCAAAATACGAAGTTGGTAATATCCCACGACCATCCGATTGTCTTGTTAAGTCCCCAAACACCAATACCAGTGGCGATTTGGTAACCGATAACAATCAAGCCAATAGTCAGGAAAAGCACTGAGATGCTAAAGCCAGCAAGCCACGCCTTAGTAGGCTTTCGCTCTAGCGTGTCCAACACATCTTCAGACATTTGCTTATACGTTCGGTCCTCAGGAACCAACGGTTGTCTTAATTTAGATACATGCTCTGCCATAATTGTTCCTTATTTAATTTCTAAACTTCCTCTTTGCTTTTGTTTCTAACTTTGACCATGTAGTTTACACGTGGCTTAACGTTAAGTTCCTCAAGCACAGTGTAAGTTCTAGGGTTCTCCAACATTTTAGCAATAGGACTGTTCTTGTCGTTCATGTCACCAAACACAATTGCGTTTGTAGGACAAGATTGTTGACAAGCAGTTTCAATATCACCTGGTTGAAGCTCTCTTCTTTCCCTCTTAGCTTTAAGCTTTCCTTCCTGAATTCTTTGCATACAGAAAGAACACTTCTCCATAACACCACGTGAACGGATGCTCACATCTGGGTTAAGAGCAAGTCTTGCATACTCGTCGCTATGGTCGTAGTTGAACCAGTTAAATCTTCTAACTTTATAAGGACAGTTGTTGGCACAGTATCTAGTACCAATACATCTGTTATAAACCTGTTGGTTGATACCGTCAGATGAGTGAACTGTTGCTAGTACCGGACAAACGTTTTCACATGGAGCGTTTTCACAGTGCTGGCACAACATCGGCATGTGTACTGTTTCAGGCTCTTGCTCATCACCAGCAAAATAACGATCAATTCTCATCCAGTGCATATCTCTTCTTCTATGCACTTCTGTTCTACCAACAACTGGAACGTTGTTTTCAGTGTTACAAGCAATTACACATGTTGAACAACCAGTACACGTGTTAAGGTCAATTGCCATTGCCCACTGGTGTCCTTCCTGTAATTGATGGTGAACAGGGTATATTTGAGGAAGCTTCATTTTCGGCTTGTTTCCAGCACCTTTGTCGCTTTCAAATTTTTCTAGAGTAGTTTCTCTTACAATATCTCTTCCATGCATACTCATAGATGTTTGAGAAAGAGCAAGACCTCTGTGAGCACCAGTTTTAGACAACTTTCCAAAGCTAGTGTTGTAATCAAAGCTACCGTTGGCAAATGTTACAAATGGGAAAGCATTAGCTCCCATTCCAGTTCCAACTTTACCAGATTGAGTTCTACCGTATCCGACAGCAACTGCAACTGTATTAGCTTCAACACCTGGAATAACTGCCGCTGGAAGTGTTACGTTGTAAGACTCAGTTTCAACCTTTACTACGTCGCCACTTTTGATGTTGTTAGCCTTAGCAAAGCTTGGAGAAACCATTATGTAGTTATCCCAAGTAGCTTTTGTGATTGGATCTGGCATTTCGTGAAGAAGAGGATTGTTTGCCATATCCCCGTCTTGAATAGCAAACTTTTGATAAGTTACTACGTTTAGACCTTTACCATATTTAATGGCCTTCACTGCTTTTGCAGATGAAGATGCATTAACACTTCCATAGCTAGCTTCACTAAACATTGAACTAACTTGCATTACGCCGTCATGAAGTGCTTTGTTCCAGAAGTTTTCAAATACTGAAATGCCATTAGATGGGCTGAAGCTATTCTTCCAGTTTGCCTTCATGTAGTCATGGAAGCTTCCTTCTTTGTCCATAAGTGCCATCAATGTTTCTGTGGCCATTCTAGATCCAAAAAGTGGTTGAATCACAGGCTGAGTGAAAGAAACCTCACCTTCAACACCCATGTTATCAGACCATGTTTCATATGCATGATTATCAGGAGCTACAAAGTTACATAGAGTACTTGTCTCGTCAGCAGCAAGAGCGAACGATACTCTTATACCAACCTTTTTAAGTCCCTCTACAAAAGTCTTTGGAGCGTGGAAGTTGTATGCTGGATTTGTTCCTAGGAACATTGCTGTGCCAATTTTTCCAGCATTCATATCTTCTACAAGCTTGTTGAACTGCTCATCATTAGCGTATACAGCTTCAGTCTTAACAACCTTTACTGTATTGCCATAGTTGCCAAGAGCTTTATTAATAGCTGCCACCATTACTTGAACGTCAACATTGTTGTCGTCGCTCATTAGAACAGATGACTTAGATGCTTTAAGCTCTTTAACCACGAAGTCAGCTAGTTTTTGGTCAGCTTCAGACAGCTTTGCTTTAGCAGAAGAATCACCTGCGATGGAAGCATATACATTAGTAAGAACTTCTCTCTGAGACTTAACCGATCTTGTGTATCTGTGGTCAGCATTAGAGCCAGTAAGACTCATTAAAGCTTCAACATGAATGTGCTTGTTCAATCCCTTTGGATTAGTAGGCACTCTTCTCTTTGAGTAGTCTGCTGATTGTTGAACATTATTTCCAAAGGTACCTAGGAAATCAGCACCAAAAGAGACAATAGTATCAGCGTCTTCTAAAAAGTAAGTGTTCGGTGCAAACGCGCCAAACGCTTTTTCATTCGCTTTATAGATTCCATATCTGGAAACCGGCTCGTAAACCACATGGTCGAATCCCATGCTGTCTTTAAATTCATTGATTAACTTAATCTCGGATGGAGAAGTTACTTCTCTAGTCACAAGAACTTTTTTTCCAGATTGTTCGCTGATCGCAGACTTAAGCTTCTTATCAAACTCATCCCACTCAACGGCCTTGCCGTCAACATATGCAGAACGAAGACGGTTAGAGTCGTAAAGATCTAAGATTGAAGCTTGGATCTGAGCATCTGTTCCACCTTCAGTGGCCACAGAAAGCTTGTTCCCCTCAGCTTTAATAGGTCTTCCCTCACGAACTTTAATCATTACAGGGTTACCCTTGAAGGTTGTTGCGAAGTAATTTGCAACACCTGGGTATTGAGTTGCCTGCTTTTCTAGGTAAGGAATTGCTTTTCTAACAGGTATTTTCACACAACCAGTAAGTGGAAGTGCAGAAACAGAGAAGCCCATAATCTTAAGAAAGCTTCTTCTATCTTTTTTAATTGAAAAAGAGTCAAACTCACCGTCAGCAAACTCTTGAGTTTTGGCTTCAGTTGGAAGCTTGTCCTCAACGTTCTGCCAGTAGCCCTCTACAGGAGTACCACATCCACAGCTTGTTCCGCATGTTTTATCGTTTTTGTTATCGCTCATAATTACGCTTTCCTTGTTGAATCCAAATTAATAGTGACACTTTTGACAATCACCACCAGCGGCTCTTTTGTGATCCTCTGGAGGAGCAATGCCCTTGTCGCGGTGACAATTAATACACCATCCCATGTTTAGCTTTTCGTGCTGGTAGTAGATTTCCATCTCGTCTACCGGTCCGTGACACTGCTTACAATCAAGCTGAGCAACGTTTACGTGCTGAGCGTGGTTAAAGTAGGCATAGTCAGGAAAAAAGTTAACACGGTTCCACTGGATGTTTTCACCTGAATCAAGAGCTTCTTGAAGTTTCTTGATTTCAGGAGAATTCGTTTTAACTTGGCTGTGACAGTTCAAACATAGCTCTGTCGGTGGAATACCTGCGTGTCTGCCTTTGTCTGCAGCAAAGTGGCAGTACTGACAATCCATCTTCAAGTCTCCAGCGTGAAGCTTGTGAGAAAATTTAACTGGTTGGTCCGGAGCGTAACCTTGGTTGTAGCCAATACTTCTGGCCTGAACAACAATGTACGCGCCAAGGGCCCCAAACGCGGCGAGGGCCACAAAAGCGCCGATCAACTTCTTCATACACATTCCCTTAGTGATCTTAAGTTTTTATTTGTGAAAAAATTTAACTTATTTTAAGCAAATTGTTATCACAACTCAATACAAATCGACAAACTTAATCTAGTAATAACAATACTTTTCGGCGGCAAATATAAAGCTCTTTAAGAAAAACTCATCCACTTTTGACCTACAACAAATAAGTTCTTTTGCACCTTATTTGTTACAGATCATAAAAGTTAAAGTCTTTATGATGCAGATCAAAAAAAGAACGTTGCATCATAACTTTGGCCAGTGTAGATAGAGGCATGAACGAAAACACCCTATTTAATTCCAACATTACCAAAGAAGAATTTCTAAAAACTTTTTGGAACAAACGTCCTTATTTATTTAAAAATGCCTTCCAAAACACGGAAGATCTTGCCTCTGCCGAAGATCTACTTGACCTCGCCCTCGATGAATCCTGCGAAACGAGGATGGTTTATAAAGACCAAAATTCAAAAAGGCGACTGGTTCATGGACCTTTCTCCGAAGAAGAGTTGCATGAGTACTTAAAAAAGTCATTTGCGCTGATTGGACACAATTTAAACACCCTTTCCCCAGAATTTTACGAGTTTCAAAAAGCTGTGGACTTCATTCCGGGGTGGGAATTTGATGATGTCATGAGTGTCTATTCAAATGATGATATGAGCCTTGGTGCACATATAGACAACTACAACGTTTTTATCTTTCAGGGTCTGGGAAAGAGGCGTTGGGAGATTCAAGAATCCCCCAACACTGAATGGCGTGAAGATGAAGAGTTAAAGGTATTAAAGGAGTTTGATCCTGACTATGAATGGATCCTCAACCCAGGTGACATGATATATGTTCCACCAGGTGTTGCTCACCATGGAACTTCCCTTTCAGAGTCCATCTCCTATTCAATAGGCTTCAAGTCACTGGAAACTTCTGACGTTTTGGGAAGCTTTTTCACCGAACTGGATGACGTGGGCTTCTTTTCTAACAATTCATTCAACTCCAAAACTTCCAGCGACGTTCCTGAAGAAGCATTTAAGTTTTTCAGAGAACAGGCCCAGAACTTTATAAACGACGAAAAGGTTTTTAATAAGTGGCTTTTAAAGAAGCTAAGCGCACCAAAATATCCAATTGAGCCCTCCGGTGACCCAATTCCAGAAAGTTTTGAAGGAATGAGCATAGAAAAAGATGTTCAACTTAAATACGCCTTTGCTCCAACTGGAGAGATTGCTGTTAATCGCAAACTGTATAAGCTAACCGATAAACAGCGAAACCTTTTATTGCAGATTTTAGACGCCAACCCATTTGGGCCTATAACAATAAGCGCAGAACAAGAATCAGAACTTAAAGATGTTCTAAAGGCACTTTGGTGTGAGGGTGCAATTTTTGAAAGTGCCCTTTAGTTAATTGTGAAATAGACTTCTAGCTGCAGTTTTATATCCGATTTGCCAAACTGAATTTTGGCAGGTGCGGCGGATGCCAAATCTGACATCACCATCCCCTTGCTAAACTCTGATTTATAGTGAGGCCTGGAAACAGTGACCTCTTTTACATTGAACGCCTTTCCAAGAACTACGCCAAGAGACTTGGCCACCACTTCTGCCTTCTCCTGTGCATCCTTACTTGCAATTACCAAGCATTTTTCATAATAGGTTTTAATCTTTTCATCTGACACATAAGCATTGGGGCCTTCAATAAAATCCTGACCCAGCTCAGAGCCCACCTGCAATATTTCGCCTGCCTTCTTGGTTTCGCTTGTTGATACGTTTAAACCAATTCTAGTTTTAAACCCTTTTAAAACCCTCTTTTTATTCTCGTACACTTTGTATGGGGAAGTAGTGTATTCAAAAGTTTCAAACTCTACGTTTTCCAACTTTAATGATTTTAGTTCTTCAAGGAGTTTGTTGTACTTGGAATTGGCCAGAGCGGCTGAATCTTTAACGGTATTTTTAAGGGTCTCCACCTTAAACTTAACCGCAACTCTGTCAGGCTTTACTCTTTGCTTGCAGTTGCCCACAACTTTGATTCCATGCTCTAATTCACTCGAAAGAGCCAATTTAGTTAAAAAGAATAGAAACAACACAACATATTTCATTGTATTTCCCCTTTAGACGACCATTTTCTAATATTTGAGCAAAACTTTCCGATAAAGGCAAAGATGAAGTTCAGTTTTATTTTAACCTTATTAGCTGTGGTCAACCTGTCTTGGTCCCAGGAAATTTTCGATCAAACATTAGACGATGCATTACAATTATCCGTTTTGGAAAAATCCCAAATAGAACTCATAAAACAAGAGTTGAGGATCCAGAGTATATTTATAGAGGGTGTCAAAGAAATTGAAATCGAAACAGGGAAACCAACACTCGAAAGTGATTCAAGTAACAAATTAAAAGCTCTGTTAGAAAGAGCTATGGTGGTAAAGACCGAAACATTACCAAAAGAGATGCAGACTCAAGCAAAAAAAGTGGTGTCACAGGGTTTTAAAAAAGATGCCGCAACAAGCATAGTTACTAAACTTAAAAATTTCCTTAATGACCAAAAGGCCTCTCATACCCAGAAACTTTCGTCTGTTGTTAGACGCTTTGGGTATGACGTGGGACTCGTCTATTTCTTAACGCTTCAAGTTGACCTTACATTTCCATCAATAATGATTGCATTGGGACACTTGGAATTTGCTCCCCTACTTGCCATGCCCGTGTCTTCAGTCGGAACAGGGGCGTACACCGCTTTAAAATCTTACGCCAAAACAAGACAGTTAACTAAAAACTTGGGAGGAAAGCTCAAAGTAAGGGAAAGACAGCAAGTCTATGCAAGGTTAAAAAGCTTTTTCAATAACAAAGTTGGATCAAAGTATGACCTCATTGAAATAAATTTAGATGGAAACAACCACACACTCTCAGTTCAAAGACAGACTCTGATGACAAAGCTTAAACAGAAGCTTGGCTGGAACAAAGAGCTTAACTACCAAAACTTAGTTAAAACACTTCAAACAGAAGGCCTGATCACACCGGAACTTGACAACATTATTAGTTCAAATTCCCCAAAAGAAATAAAGTTGCTAAAAGTGCTGAACAGCATTGAACATTCTCAAGATGAAACAACAATTCAGATTATAAAATCAAGGTACGCTGAATTTATTCACGAACTACCAAGGACCCCCGGTTTTTCTGATGCTAAAGACTGGGTCACAAAAGTGTCCCGATCAAAGTCTTTCGAAGAGTTTGGCTCACTAATGACAAGAATGCCTGACGACATCCCCCCACGCTCATTAGACAGGCTTTGGAGAGAGGTTATTGTGCCAAGCGCCGCCACATCTATAGGACCTTTCATTGACAACAACGGTTTCACTGCTTTTAAAAACTTTAGAGTTCTATGGGACAAAAAGGTTAGAAGGCCTTTGGTGGAAGGCCAGGCGCTTTCACTGGACCATCACCTTAAGTCTTTAATAGGTGAAATGCTCCTTGAATCTATGGCACCTGTTAATGGGTGTACAATCCTGTTCGAGCCTCGCTCCAATTACATCCCTCTACTTTAACTGGACAAAGGATTGTACAGCTTACAAGCTAGCTAATAAGTGCGACCTTTTTCGCAATGAAGCTAATATTATTATTCACCCTATTCCTTTTTTCCGCAGCAGCCTGTCCGGTACCTGAAGAGAAAAAGATTGAATTATCCGATGTTGCAGAATCAATAAATACTCCGCCATCCTACACCCAAGGTTTTATCTATTATGACGGGTTTATATACGAAAGTTCAGGGATCTATGGAAAATCTAAACTCCTAAGGGTGAATCCAAAAACAGGAGCAAAACATGTTCTTAACACTCTACCTAAACATATATTTGGTGAAGGACTGGCTAAGTTTGGGGATTATCTCTACCAGTTCAGCTGGAAGGAGGAAGCAGTTTTTATCTATAAATACGGAAACTGGGGTGCTCCCAAACTGGCCAAATATCCAGGTGAAGCTTGGGGTGTTACAACCTATGAAAATAAACTTCTTTTAAGCGATGGCACTCCCCAGCTCCATTTGTTGAATCCAAACAATTTACAAATTGAAAGAAGCATAAACGTCCTAATTGGTAACCAGCCCCTGGAAGATATAAACGAGCTGGAGAATATAAGTGGAAAGATATGGGCCAATACCTGGGGCAGCAATTTTATTCACGTAATCGACACAAAAACAGGCTGCGTCCACAGCAAGTTGGATCTAACACTACTCTATAATGTGGCAACAAAACACGTCCAATCTTTACCAGAGTATGACCCATGGGAACATGTCTTAAATGGGATTGCGAATGATACGAATACTGGGGATATTTTTATTACAGGGAAGAATTGGTCAAAGATTTTCGTTATTCAAATTGATCAAATTAATTTTTAGAAGTTAATACATAGTCCCTGTGTAATGACACAGGGACTATCTTGTTTGTTATTTTTAGTTACAACTTTGAATTTCGGCTTTTTTGACAAGGTCTAAAGCTACACTGTCAGGAACTTCAACCCAAGATTGTAAAAGTATATTGGAATTGTAGTCGATTGTTGAAACACCATCTTTATTAACCCATTTAGCACTAAGTGAATATTTTTCGTCATCCGTAAAACCCACCTTTTTAAATACGCCATCAAGCTGCATACGTAATTGGGAAGGACTTGAAGTCGTAAAACAAATTTCATCAGCTGGTGCTACTTTGTCTTCATATTTGTTTAACATTACAAATAATAAAGCTTTAGCACGAGTATTCTCACTCCCTTCAGCGTTTACTAGGCTGAGTGGTGATCCATTATCGTTAATAATGATATTTGCAGAACGCCAAAATGGTTCAACTCTACAAGACGCAACTGCTTGATAGTTAAATCCATCAAAGTTATAAGTGGCACTTTCGTCCCCGCTTAACTTAAACCTTCCAAGTTGTTTAAAACGACCATCCACAACTTGCGTGATCTTAAAGCTACCACTGTTGGCCATATCGCTCTTAGATTCGCCGATTAGCCAAGATGGTCTAATTTCAAATTGAACGGTCTGATCCCCAATTTGAGTTTTAGGCATTAATACTTTATCAAATGCTGTCATAGGTCCTGAAAAACGTGTGTTAACATCATCATCAGCATAGGTGACCCCTTCAGCAACAGCCACTGCCAAAGTAGAACTTTCACCACCATCATTGTTTTGTTCGATAACTTCCAAAATTTGGTAATTACAAACATAGGTAGCTGATGCTAATCCGGAAAATAAAACACAACTTAAAAATGAAAGAAAACGCATAGAACACTCCCTATTTGGTTATTTAAAAAAAATTTTGTTAAAAAAGGTACCTCTAGCTCCGCAAAAGGCCCTTTTGGTGTTTTTAAGATAGACGGAATCTGCCACAAGTCGGAACCCCGCACAAGTCGTAACGCCATGTTTGGAATATTTTACACAAAGGGTCACAGGAACGATGTCTTTACAGTGGTTTACCACCTACATTTTTTCTAATTAGAATATTTAAAGACATATTGTGACTAGGAATTTGATTTGCTAGAATATTAATGCATGACAGGTGGGAAGGTGCTTATTACACCTCCCCTAAACCATCACTTGATCAAGTCAAGAATTGCAATGACGAGTTGCAAGACTATCACGATCAAACTCAGGACCCTTGTCATGTCTTCCATAACAAAAACCTTTTGGAAAAGGCTCCCCTTCATTGGGGAGTTATGGAATACTGCATTCCTTTTACAGGCGAGCAGACAAAAACTCTCTTGAATTCAAAAAATTGATTTGATTTTTCTAGGTTTGAAAAATGAAATAAAACAATAGAGACAGGTTTTTTAATAGAAGTAATAGCTCTCTATAATTTCAAGGCTTAGATTTTGGTCTTTGAAGTCTTCTTCCAGAAAGAGCTCTTTAACTTGGATATGATTGATCCTCATCAATCCTGCAAGGGTATCCTTTAAAAATATAAATCTGTAGTTGCCAAGCTCTTCCTCTGAAATCTCTCTTTCTGCCAATCTCTTAGCACTTTCAACATCTTCAGAGGCCTCTTTAAACTGTAAACCAAACCTTTTAAGAGTAAACCCATAGGGACAATGCAAGCAGGCTGACTTGCAGCAGCGTCCTCTATTTTTAAGAAATGTGCCGCTCATGGGCTTATATTCCATAATTCCTCACAATTTAACGGTTTATTCCGAATATATTCCTTGTTAATATTAGCTTAAATTTCACATAAAAGGCAGGAAGAATATGGCAAAGAAGAAAGCTACCAAAAAGAAGGTTGCAAAAAAATCGACGAAAAAGGTTACAAAAAAGAAACCAGCTAAGAAAGCTACAAAGAAGAAAGTAGCAAAAAAAGCTACAAAGAAGAAAGTAGCAAAAAAAGCTACGAAGAAAAAGGTAGCAAAAAAAGCTACGAA